>JACCDQ011969319.1_pt1 | contig 15982 bp, 15 predicted proteins | sample 7446031 | NCBI WGS metagenome assembly JACCDQ01 (sample SAMN15323442, study PRJNA562643) | freshwater metagenome | isolation source: river surface water | place: USA:Blue River Watershed | collected 2017-08-17
TTGTCTATTAAGTACCAATATGAAATTAGTGAGCATAATATTCATGGCATGACTGAAAATAATTTACTCATTATCAGTAATTTATGGTTTGAGTCATGCCATGAATAAATTTGTCTAAGCACTTAAAATTAAATAGTTTTCATTCTGATTAAAAGATAAAAGGCTGCATAACGCTTGTGGTTATTCAGCCTTTTATTTTGGTCAACTATACATCACAAATCAAAATTCCTTCACGCAAGGAAGCAATTTTGTCTTGACGTTTAGGAATAAATTCTTGTCCTACAAATCCTTTATATCCTGTGTCGATAATTGCTTTCATAATCGCTGGATAATTAAGTTCTTGCGAGTCGTTGATTTCGTTACGTCCTGGCACACCCCCTGTGTGGTAATGCGAAATGTATTGGTGGTATTTACGGATGGTCGCAATTACGTCGCCCTCCATAATTTGCATGTGATAAATATCATACAACAGCTTAAACTTCTCAGAACCAACCATTTCGCAAAGCTCTACACCCCATTCGGTGCGGTCGCATTGGTAATCTTTGTGGTTCACTTTCGAGTTGAGCAATTCCATCGACAACGTTACATCGTATTTTTCGGCGGTTTTCATGATACGTTGCAAGGCTTTTTTACAGTTCAAAAGACCCTGAGCATCACTTAATCCATTACGGTTTCCTGAAAAGCAAATGATATTTTTGATACCCGCTTTTGCTGCTTCTGGAATCAAATAATCGTTATAAAAATTTACGAGTAAGTCATGATTTTGAGGATTGTTGAAAAAACTGCCAAGTCCTGTTTTTTCTGGCCATTTACCCCAGCCAATACCCGCCGTGAGGTCGTATTTTTTCATGATTTCCCATTCTTCTGGGCCCGTTAATTCGATAGATTTCATGCCAATTTCTTTGGCCGATTTGCATAAATCTTCAAACGGAATCGACTCGTAGCACCAGCGGCAAGCCGAGTGGTTGATTCTTCCTTTGAGAGCCGCACCCATTTGAGTATCGGCGGCCTCAATACGATTGTTGAGCGAAGTACTGAGCATGGCTGCGGTGGTGGCTAAAGCTGTTTTTTGTAAAACAGAACGACGAGAAATTGTATTTTCCATGAATAATTTATAATATTTTTATTGTGAATGTTCAGGATGTGATAACGAAAATTCCTTAGAAATATACAATATTTTTTTTATAAATTTATGTGTAACTATCATTTCTCTCTTTTCTGTTGCTTCATGCCTAACGCTTGTACAAAGCCACTGTTTGCAAGGTATCGTAAGCAACTTGTTGGTTGTACTCAAAAGTTAAGCTTTTGTAGTTGACCAAATCAACGATTGTCCCAATCATACACAAGCCCCCCGTAAAGAAATAGAGTAGCCCCATCCCTATTTTATCGGTCAAAAAACGTTGGATTCCAGCAAAGCCCACAAAGCCTAATATCGTGGTAATCAGAATCAAAAGGCTATCTCTGCGTTTGTTTTGATAAATCATCAAAAAGCTTTTGAGTTCATCTTCGGTAAGCTCTTTGGTGATATGTTGGATAAATGCACTTTCTTGTGCATCAAAGTTGGCGGTCATGTAAGCGAAGTTGGTGTTCATGGCTGTAAGTATTGGGTTAAAGTTTGATTACGATTTTGAGCAAACGTTTGAGCAAAATAAGCTTTTGGCGAGTTCGTAGATGCGTTTGGCAATGACCAACAAGGCAAAAATACCCAATGGATGATACGCCCAAGCTTGCTGCCAATTGCCCTGCAAGACACTAGCGATAGAGCGACCAATACCGCAACCCGGACAGTGCGTCCAACCGAGTAAAGCCCAAGGACATAAAGTATAGTGTTGAGCTGAGAGGTTGCTCAAGCCTAGTGCGATTAGACTCCCCACCCAAAACCATAACTCTATGTGTTTGTGACGTTTGTTCATGGATTAAAGATGGGAGAATATTTCGATTGTAGAAACGATTTCTACAGCAAAGAAGCGTTGAGCCATGAGAATGGTTATAAAACAGGATGGGGTGGGATTCTCAGTGCAGGATAGGCCAAAGCAACACCTTCTTGCTCTAACAAGGCTAAAATTTGGTAGTTAATTTCTTCTTTGGTTTGGTTTTGCTTAATCACATCGTTACCTGCTACATGAAAAGACACCAGTACGTCCATCGACGTTTCGCCAATGGTATCGAATCGGGTTTTGCCGGTGTCGGGTTGGTAAATATTGGGATGATTCACCACGATTTGCTGGATACCCTCTACCACTGTTTTTACTTTATACAAAGGTGTATCAAGCTGTAATTTCAACACAAATCTTACTCGTCGGTAATTACGCTGGCTGAGGTTTTCGAGTGCTTGGTTCGTAAGCATTCGGTTCGGAATTGTCACAAGGCTGCCGTCGCCAGTACGGATGCGGGTGCTTCTAAAACCTATCGACTCTACATCGCCCGTTACTTTATCAAGCATAATGGTATCGCCAACCAAAAAGGGCAAATCCACGAAAATGGTCAAAGAAGCAAACAAATTTTCGAGGGTTTCACGAGCCGCCAAAGCAATGGCCAAACCGCCTATACCCAAACCTGTAATGAGTGCTATGACATCTATTTTAAATACAATGCCCAGCATCGAAAAAAACGACAGCAAGACCAAGGCAACAATGACCAAATCTTTGGTAAAAGGTACAAATTGGTCGTCTAATCGGCTGTCGGTAAGTGCGGCTTTTTCCTGAAAAACAATCCCTAAAAACTTGGTAATACGAATCAAAATCCATGTAAACGACACAATCAGGGCCATTTGGAAGCCCTTCCATACAACCATGCGTATCCCAAACTCATGAATAGGCGTTAAGTGCCAAGCATCAGGTACTTTGATGTGCATAAAAGCCAAGAAAATAGCCATTAAAATAATAAATACCTCTAAAGGCTTACGAAGCAGGTCGATGCAGGTATAGATAGGCACACGGTCGTGGCGAATAAAACGATACAAAACTTTACTTAATACGACAGAAAAATAACGCTTGATTAACACCCCAAAAATCAATGTACCAATACACCAAAACAAATCAAGCAGGGTATTTTCGAGGATTGCTAAAGAAAAAAGTTTCATCGTTTGATAAAGTTTAAGTCGGAACTACTACAAAAATAAGGCTCTTCGCTTGAAAATAGTTCAATTTCAAGATAAATAAGTAACGAACAAACGCACGACCCAAGATAGTATTTTATGCCTTTTCCTTCCGTACCTTTGTTGAAACATTGCTTTAGTCGAACAAAATCCATGAAAAACGTAGCAATAGATATAGGCAATACGTTTGCTAAAATAGGCATTTTTGAAAATGGTATTTTTCAACAAATGATTCCTCAACTCTCTTACGAGCAAGTCATCGTACACCTGCACAGTATCCAACCGCAATATGTTATTGTGTCGTCGGTGCGACAAGTCGAAGCAGGGTGGTTAGCGGCTTTCCAAAACATCGCAACAAAGGTACTTGTTTTGCACAATGCCATGCCCGTGCCGCTCGAAAAACGTTACGACACCCCCGAAACCTTGGGCGTTGACCGAATCGCCGCCGCCGTTGGGGCAAGTGTACTTTTTCCACAGCAACATTGCATGGTCATAGACCTTGGCACCTGCATTACCTACGATTTGGTAGAAGCACCTGGCATTTTTCAGGGCGGTATTATCTCGCCTGGTATGCAAATGCGTTTCAAAGCGATGCACACTTTTACGGGTAAATTGCCGTTAATAGCAGCAGAACCTTCGGTAGCCCTACTTGGCAAAAGCACCAAAACCGCCATGCAAAGCGGTGTAGTAAATGGACTTCTGGCCGAAATTCATGATTTTATAGACCAATACAGTAGGCTTTTAACAAAAATTAACGTCATTTTATGCGGAGGAGATGCTACATTTTTTGCAAACCGCATAAAATACCCGAACTTTGTAATTCACGAGTTAGTGTTGGTAGGACTTAACCGAATATTAGAATATAATGTTTAACCCCAAGAATTTAGTGTTTCATTCAAAAAATACATCGAACCTCGCTAAGGTAAAACTTTCGCATACGTATCAAGCCTTGTTATGGGCTTTGTTGACGGTTCTGGCTTCTTCCTCTTTTTCGGTTGCACAGCAAAGCAATTCGCCTTATTCTTTCTTAGGCATCGGCGAAAGTATCACCGAAGGCACGGCCGTTAATAACATGATGGGAGGCTTGGGCGTAACCAACGCCACAGGTTTGTACATCAACAATATGAACCCAGCTCTTTTGGCTCGCAACCGCTTCACCATGTTTGAGATGGGCGTAAGTACAGAGGCTAAAGCTATGCAAAACAACGGACAACGCTCTAGTACCTACCAAGGAACTATCGCTCCTATTTCCATTGCTTTGCCTGTTTCGTCACGTTGGACAATGCTTTTGGGCTTGCGTCCTTCTACCCGTGTCGATTATGCTTCATACATAGTCAACAAACTCGACCCTCTTGGTGTAGATAGCGTCACTTATAGCTACAATGGTAGCGGTGGGCTCAACAAAGCAGTGATAGGCAATGGTGTGAGGGTTTCTAAAAATATCTATCTAGGTATTGAAACCGCTTTTACATTTGGGGTAATCAACCACGATATTACAAGCCAAAATTGGAGCGATAACCAACGTTATCAAGTGAAATTATCAGACCGCACCAACTACTCAGGATTAAACTATAAATTAGGCTTTGTGTGGCGACCACAGTTGAGCAAAGAATATTTTTTGAACGTCGGTGGAACAGCAGAATTGGGTCAATCGCTCAGTGCCAACAATATCCGCCAGTTTTTGACCCTCACTTCTAGCGGTTTGTCAACCATCAATGCCGATACGCTTACGCAAATTAAAAATGCGACTGTGACCCTTCCTGCTACCTATCGCTTTGGGGTAAGTTTGGAAAAACCCGGACAATTGGTTGTTTCATTGGATTATTCGATGACTCAATGGACATCGTTTAAAAATATTTCAGGAAGTAACGAAGGCTTGAAGAATGCCTACACTGTAGCCGTTGGGGCTGAATATATTCCTAAATTCGATGCAATTTCGGGCTATTTCAATCATGTGGCTTATCGTGTGGGGGCATCGTTTACACAATCGCCTTATACTTTGACAGGCACTACAGGAGCTAAAGATTATAATTTCTCTGTAGGGGCTTCGTTTCCTTTGAGAACCATTTCTTACATGAACCTCGGTATTGTGCATGGCAAACGTGGTATCTTGAGTACAAACGGTTTAGAAGAACAATATACCAAAATAGTGGTGGGCTTCTCATTAGGTGATTTCAACTGGTTCCGTAAACCGAAAATAGACTAAGAGGTCATTACTTTTATTGAATGTTTAAAAAATAAAATACATACTCAGCATTATATTACTGATAATCAAATACATACTTATAAAAAACATTCAATACAAGTAATTATCTTTAAACTTCACTATTTTATGCGTAACCTTTTTGTATATGCCAAACATCTGTTTTTTTGTTTGAGCACCGTGTTTTGTTTCTTTTTTCTATCGTGTAAACAAGAAGAGAAAGTTAACAAAAAAGAGTTTTACGAAGGGCCCCTTTCCGAACTGTACGGCATTAATATGACTTACAGCGACTCGGCAAGAACGGTTGTACGGATGTCAACAGAAGTACAATTGACAATGCCCAACGAAGATAAAATTTATCCGAAAGAAGTAAGGGTATTTTTCTTCGACCGAGAAGGCAACAATACCACCATTTTAAGGGGCGATTCGGCAAGGTTTATTCGTGCCAGAAACCTGTATCATGTGATGGGAAGGGTCAATATCAACAACCAAGTAAAACACGAAACCCTCGATACCGACGAGTTATTTTGGAATCCAGATACCAAAAAAGTTTATACCGATGTGGCGGTTCATGTAAAAACTCCCGAACAAATTTTACACGGTGTAGGCATGGATTCTAACCAAGACTTTACAGAATATACCCTTAGAAAAGTCAATGGCGTAGTAAGTGTAAAAACATTGCCCTAATAAAAAAATCCCAAGAAGGTCGCTTCTTGGGATTTTTTTATTCACATTTATCTAAAACTTTTTGCACCTCTTTGACGGGTGTTATTTTCTTTTCGTTGCCCCATTCGTTATAAATATAAGTGACAATCTCGGCAATGTCGATGGCTTGCAGTTGAGCATTGGCTGGCATTGGTTGATGATACGTTTTCCCATTAACTTGAATCGTATCGCTGATGCCATGTTTGATACCACAAATAATGTAGTTTTTGTTATTTGCCAAAAAATCAGCTTTAGCAATAGGCGGATACAAGCCTGCTAATCCTTCCCCATTTTCTTGGTGACAATTGGCACAATGCGTTGTATAAAGGGCTTGTCCTTCGATATAATAATGCTTGAGCTTCAATTCATCTTGCGACTGGCAAGCGGCCAACGCACACACCATACCCAACAGGTAAATACTTCTTTTTAAAGTTATCATATAGTAACGCACCAGCCTGCCTTATTTTTCTTGTAATAAAATATCAATATCGGTCAACAACCTGTCAACTTTGTCTGGCACTGTGCCATCGTAAATCCCTCTGATGTGGCGGTTTTTGTCAACCAAAATAAAAGCCCCACTATGCACCACACCACCGGGCTGCGTAGGGTCATCTACCGCCGTTACCATATAGCTTTTTTGACCGATTTCAAAAATCTTCATTTTGTCGCCAGTGACCATTTGCCAGCTATTGCCTGTTACGCCTAAATTCGTTCTAAATTCTTTCAACACGCTAGGCGTATCGTGGCGAGGGTCTATGGTATGCGACAAAATCATCACTTGCGGATTGGTCTTGTACTTTTCATACACACGCAACATTTGTGCCTTCATTTTCGGACAAATCGTAGGGCAAGTCGTAAAGAAAAAATCGGCAATATAAATTTTACCTGTCACATCTTTTTGCGTCAGTGTCAGCGAATCTTGGTTGGTAAAACTAAAATCAGGAATGCTATGGTAAAGCGTATCAGTCACGGGCTTTCCATCGACCATTGTCGTTTTAAAACTTTTCTCACCTAAATAAGGTAAAGTTTTCGGAGCATCGCTACAGCCACTCATCAATGAGATAAGCGAAACACCCAGCACAACGTTTTTCAATAAGCTATATCCTTTCATTTTTCCAAAAATTGTTTCGCTTTAGTAATGCTCGTATTAGTCAATTCTTTCACTTCCGAAATGCGTTTTTTCTCGCCTTCAAAGTATTTTATCACCTCATCCGAGCCTTTTTCTTTCACCGCTTCGGGATTATATTCTTCCATCCAAACCGACATTTTTATATCTGCCGAATCTAATGCCGAAATCAGTTCTTTTGCCTGAACAGAGTCGGCAGACACCTTCGCTACGCTGTCTAATTCACTTTTCAGGGTCATGATTTCCTCCATTTTAGGCATTACTTCATCATGAATTGCCATTACTTCGTCAATCAATTTTTTTTGTTTGTCTTCTTGTTGAGCTTTATTACACGAGAAAGTCAACGTCAATATTACTATTGGTAAAAGTATTTTTTTCATATAATTACGCATAATAATGGCTATTTATTTGAAAATCAACAGCCTGTGTTTATAGTCAAGTACGCTTAAATCTATTTTTACAACTTATATTAGGCTTCGTGTTTTGCCAACATTTCACTGGCATTAGCCAAAATAGCCGCCGATGGGTTTTGTCCGCCTATCATCTGAGCGATTTCTCTAATGCGTTCTTCTTTAGATAACTCTTTTATGCGTGAAACAGTTCGTTCGGAAGAATGGTCTTTGTAAACAAAATAATGTACCGTACCTTGTGCCGCTATTTGGTGCAAATGCGTAATGGCAATAATCTGGTGTCCTTTGCCCATTTCTCGCATCATATTGCCCACTTTGATTGCCACTTCGCCCGAAATCCCCGTATCTATTTCGTCAAAAACAATGGTTGGCAATGCTCTTTTATTGGCTAAAATATATTTGATAGCCAACATCAAGCGACTAAATTCACCTCCCGATGCCACATTTCTGAGTGGCTGAGGTTTGATGCCTTTGTTAGCCGAAAATAATAAATTCACAACATTGGTACCTGTAGCCGAAGGTTTTATCAATTCGTGTTCAATTTTAAGTGCGGCATTAGGCATACCAAGGTCGAGCAGCAAGGCTGTAATTTGGCTTTCTATCAAAGGTAAAGCCTCCAAGCGTGACTGCGAAAGTGCCGTGGCACTTATTTGGAGGGCTTTCTCGGTTTTTTCTACTTGATGTTTGGCTAAAGCAATGGCTTCATCGAGGTTAAGCACACGCCCAACTTTCGCCGCCAAATCGGCTTGAATAGCAAGCAGTTCTCTATCCGTTTTTACCTGATGTTTTTGTAACAAAGCATACAACAAATCTACTCTTTTCTGTAATGTTGTAATTTTTTCGTCGTCAATTTCTACTTGTTCTAGTTCGGTTTCAACCTCGTTGGTCAGGTCTTTGAGTTCGATAAAACACGATTGAAGACGCTCGGCTAATTGAGCAAAATTTGCTCCAAATTTGCCAATGCTACTCATATTTGCCAGCGATGTAGCCAGCAATGATAAAACAGCCTGTTCGCCTTCGTTCAGATAAGCCGCCGTTTGTGCCAATTTGGTTCGTACCTCTTCGGCATTTTCTAGTTTATTGAGTTCTATTTCAAGTGGTTCTAGTTCGTTGGGCTTGATTTTGGCTTTTTGTAATTCTTCTAAAAGAAAAGCATTATAATCTAGCTCTTTTTGTCCGGCTTTGGCTTCTTGTAAAAGGGCTTCGTGTTGTTTGGTGGCTTTTTGGTACGCCCCAAAATCTTTTTTATAGGCTTCTAGCAGGGCATCGTTTTGTGCAAAAGTATCGACGATTTGCAACTGATACTCATTGGCAGCCAGCAACAAATTGTCGTGTTGCGAATGTACGTCCATCAACTGCGAAGCGATGCGTCTGAGGGTTTCTAAATTGACAGGCGTATCGTTGATAAACGCACGAGTTTTGCCTTGTGGCGAAATTTCACGCCGAATAATACAATGAGCTTCGTAATCTAATTCTTCTTCCTCAAAGAGATTTTTGATAATAAAGCCCTCTATGTCAAACTCGCCTTCTATCACGCATTTCTCTTGCGGATTGTACAAAGCTTTGGTATCGGCACGGTTGCCTAGGAGTAAACCGATAGCTCCGAGCATAATAGATTTACCCGCACCTGTTTCGCCCGTTACGATGTTCAGGGCTTTGGAAGGCGACAGCTCTAAATGCTCGATAAGAGCATAGTTCTTTATTTTGAGATGAGTAAGCATTTGATAGATTTCCCCTAAAAATTAGCCAACAATATACAATGAAAATCAATAATAAAAATCAATACTTTATAATGCTTGCTGTATATGTATCACTATACGCCAGTAAATACGTGTAAGCTACGCACAAAAATACAATACTTCGTGCGAACGGCGTGTTATTTTTACGGTCAATTTTAGGAAAAGTCACAGTTTAAGTGCAGTATTTTGCAGAAGTTTCAACCTGCTGGTTATCATAGAAGCATAAAAACAAAAAAGCCACTTCCAAATAAGCTGAAGTGGCTTTTCCATAAACCCTAAACCAAACTAAATTTATCTATTTGATTATCTTGATGGAAAATGGTTTAACAGGCATTTTCCTAACTATTTCTCTTTTTTGTCTTTATTGGGGTCTTTCTTTTGTACAAGTTCACCGTCTTTTAATTTTTTAGAAACGGTCAAATATGGCCCTGCAATAATTTGTTCACCATCACTTAAACCACTGAGAATCTCTATGTTTTCAAAATCTGAAATACCCGTTTTTACTTCTTTCAGTTTTGCGTGGTTATCTTTGGTAAGTACAAAAATGACTTCTTTAATCTTCTCTTTCTTACTAACTTTTTCTGGCTCGGTATTATTGTTCTCTTCGCCTTCTTTTTTCTCAGTATCTTGTTTTTCGGCGTTAGGGTCACGAGTGGTGACAGCCGATAGCGGAACAGACAACACGCCATTTTTACGGTTAGTAATAATTTCGACGGATGCCGTCATACCTGGCTTTAATGGGTATGAATTTTTGCCTTTAATCAAATCGGCATAAGAGCTTTTTAAAACTCTAATTTTTACCTCAAATTCGGTTACGCCATCTACGGCCGTTGTGGTGGCTGTGCTGAGGCCATTAGCCGAACTCGCAATTTCATAGACAATTCCTTTAAACTTACGCCCAGAGGCACTATAAGAATCGACATCTATTACTACGGTATCATTAAGACTAACACGAGTAATATCATTTTCGTTCACATTTACCCGAACTTCCATTTTATTTAAGTTGGCAATGCGAAGCAATTCTGTACCAGCCATTTGGGAAGTACCCACTACCCGTTCGCCAAGCTCTACATTGAGCTTAGAAATTGTACCACTTTGCGGAGCATAAATGGTCGTTTTGGTCAAATTGGTACGGGCTTCTTTCAAAGCAGCTTCTGTACTTTTTACACGGAAAGCTGCCGCTTGTACATTGGCTTTCGCCGATTCTACATCTTGTTTGGCAACCGAATATTGCGAACTAAATTGGTCGAAATCGGCATCAGAAATTACTTTATCATCGTGAAGTTTTCTATTACGCTCGAAGTCAACTTTGGCTTTTACCAAACGTGCTTCTGCCTGTGACTGCAAAGCTTTCGATTGCTCTAAAGCCGCTTTGGTGCTATTCACTTCGGCTTCGGCTCTTGCCAACAATGATTCGTAATTATCGGGGCGAATTTTGAGCAATAATTGTCCAGCCACTACCGAATCGCCTTCGCTCACATACAAACCTACGATTTCGCCCGAAACGTCTGGCGACAATTTTACTTCTATTTCAGGTTGAATTTTACCCGAAGCCGATACTCTTTCGATAATATCTGCTTTTTGGGCTTTTGCCAATTCTACTTCAGTAGCAGGCTCTTTGCCTATCCAGCCTTGTTTTTTAGCGACAATAAGCCCGACAACCAATACAACGGCCACCGACAGGAGGATAATCCACGTTTTTTTTGATGATTTTGCTGCCATTATTATAATAGATTTTCTATAAGTTTTGTTTTCAAAACTTACCTAGTTTGGTTAAAAAGTGAGCGGTTTGTTTTGGTAGTAATCTAATATTTTGATTCTAAACACATAGTCGTATTTTGCCTGCACCAAGTTGGCTTTAGCCTTGTCGAGGTTTGTCTTTTGAAGATTATAAGCAACAAAGTCTATAGCCCCAGCATTGAAACGACTTTCGGCAGCCCTAAACGACTCTTCGAGGGCCGTTACTTGAGTTGTGATGGCTTCAAATCTTTTGGCAGCATTGGTCATATTGGTATAAGCCTGTTCGATATTTTGACGCAGCGTTTGGCGTGTTTTTTGGGCTTCTAAATCTGCGTTGAGGCGTTGCAACTTGGCTTGTCCGACCCTCGTTTTATTAGCAAATCGGCTAAAAATAGGGATGTTCATATTAATCCCAAAACCGTAGTTAAAGGTATTTTCTAGCTGTTTGAAATACCCAATTGTACCCGATTCTACCATTTTGGGCTGTTTTACCACCAACGGATAATCCACGTTATTGAGTGTTACTGTACCCAAACTGGTTTCGCTTACGCCATCTATTTTATATTCTTTTTGGGCATTTGATTGGTTCGCTCCAAAGCTTCCCGACAACGACACCGTGGGCATAAAGCCAGCTTTGGCAATGGCAATGCCTTTTTCGGCACTTTGTACACGCAAATCGGCGGCTTTTACGATCGGTTGATTGGCTTCGGCAACTTGAAATATATTGGCAGCCGACAACTCATAAGTGCTACTAGCAGGCGTAGGCACAGCGATGCGGTCGAGCGAAACATCACCGATATTCTTATCGTTGAGCAATTGTAAAAGCGATAATTTTGCCAATTCGAGGGTACTTTGGTTGTTGATAACGGTTGTTTCTTCGTTGGCCAACTGAGCTTTTAAATCCAGCACATTTGATTGTGGCAAAGAACCTGCACGCACCAATTTTTCGGTACGTTCTATTTGTAAACGTGTAATACTTGTTTGGCTTTGGGCAATTGCCAGTTGGTCTTCGGCATTGAGGGTGTTGAGGTAGGCAAGCACTACTTGCATAGCTACACTTTCTTTCATCGCCTGCATGTCAAGCTGAGTTGCTTGTACCAATAGCTGATTTTGAGCAATGGTATTTTTGATAAAATAACCATTAAAAACCGTTACACCGGCATTCAAACTAAGCGTGTTGTAGTTGATATTTCGGGCAACATACGTGTTGGTAAAAGGGTCGAGGCTTCGACCAAAGTTGAAGTATTCGTTGATATTGCCTGTAGCATTAGGCAACATGTTGTTTTGTGCTTGTTGGTGGTTGAGTAAGGCATTTTGTAACTGAACCTCTGATTGTTTAACCGAAATATTGTTACGAAGAGCCATATCAACCGCTTGTTGAAGCGTAATTTTTGGTGCTGTTTGCGATGAAGCTTGTATGGCATTTTGAGCATTAGCCTGTAAGCTCGCTACCAAAAGGCCACCCAAAAAGACTTTGTAAATGCTTGATTTCATAAGAATGATTTGTTTTCGATAGAAGACAGCCCTGCTCTTATGCACAAGCGGGATGTTCTTTATTTTGATAAATCAATGTTACGAATGAAATAGCAAGCCATGAAATAGTTTAGGATAAATGGTTTGACAATAGGGTTTAGTGGTGTTTTGAGAACGGTATAAAATCTATTCCCGATAATGGCTTGGCGTTTCGCCATATTTTTCTTTGAATGCTTTGATAAAATGTGATACACTTTCGTAGCCGATTTCCATGCTGATTTCTGAAACATTCATCTGCGAATTTTCTAATAACAAACGGGCATATTCGAGGCGTTTGTTTTTAAGCCAAAAAGCTGGAGACGTTTGAAATTGCTTCTGAAAATCTCGTTTGAAAGCCGACAAGCTTCTTCCCGACAAACGAGAGAGTTCTTCCATCGACAAAGGTTTGAGATAGTAGCTTTGCATCAAATATTCCAAATCAGCCTTTTCGCCTTTGTAGATGGCATAAATCAGGGCTTTCAGCTCGCCAGAAGGGTCAATTGCCAATAAATGAAGTAGCAATTCTTGTAGCTTGAGATTGAGAAAATAATTGAGGTAAGGCGTTTGTATATGAAAGTAAGGAAAAATCGAATCAATAAACTTTTCGAGGCTTTCGTTGATGCCAAAAACCAACAAGCCCCTATTGGCATCGGGTTCGTTGAGGCGTGTTTCTTCAAATAAGGCCAAATGTACGCCTACAAATTCTTTGAGGAGTTTTTCGTTAAAAAAAAATACCAAACTGCGGTATTGCTTATTGATGGTTTCTTGCATCAAATAATACCCTCGCTTAATAAAAACGATATTTCCCTTCTTTACATGAATATCTTGTTGAGGCGTAACAAATTTTTTTTCTCCTTCTAACACAAAAATCAAGGCGTGTTCTTCAAAAAACACTTCGTTTTTGAGCGGTGGGTCTTGGTTGCGATAAGCCACAAAAGTCATGTCTTTGATTTTTAAAGACTGAAATTCTTCTGCGTGCATAAAAGAAGGAACTCTTATCATAAAAATTAGTGAGTGAGTACGTTAGTGAATTAGTGATTGATATTTACAAGTTAAATTACTCATTTTAAATCATTTACATCAAAATAACCATTATACAACAAGTTGGCTTTATCTTTCAAATCAACACACTAATCCACATTTCAAAACTCACAATTCAGGATTGATACTCAAAGTTGTGTCTATATTTATACCAAAAATGTAAATAAATCTGGTTTTTCGTTGAGTAACTGAAACTCTATTTTATGGGCTTCCATGCGTTCGATGAGGGGTTGAAAATCGTTTTTCGATTTCAGTTCTATACCCAACAGCACCGGCCCCGACTCACGATTGGTTTTCTTTTGGTATTCAAAATGCGTAATATCGTCGTCTTCGCCTAGTACATTATTCAAAAAATTTCGCAATGCTCCTGCTCGTTGCGGAAAACGAATGATAAAATAGTGCTTCAATCCTTCATACAACAACGAACGTTCTTTGATTTCTTCGGTACGAGTGATGTCGTTGTTGCCACCCGACACCAAGCACACCACATTTTTCCCCTTGATTTTATCTTTCAAAAAATCTAACGCCGCAATGGTCAATGCTCCTGCTGGCTCGGCAACAATCGCCGATTCGTTGTACAATTCTAAGATGCAAGTACATACTTTTCCTTCTGGCACAGAGATGATGTCGTCGAGGGTTTCTTTACAAATATCAAATGTTTTATCTCCCACACGCCTTACAGCCGCCCCATCCACAAATTTATCCATCGTAGGCAATTCAACCACATTACCCGCCTCAATACTGGCTTTCATCGAAGCCGCACCAGCAGGCTCGATGCCAATAATATTGGTATGAGGCGACAACAATTTGAACACCGTGGACGTACCAGCCGCCAAGCCTCCGCCTCCAATCGCCAGCAACAAATAATCAATTTTCATGGCGGCATCTCTGAAAATCTCTAACCCCACCGTGCCTTGTCCAGCAATCACATCCATATCGTCGAAGGGATGCACATAAGTAGCGTTTTGTTCTTGGCAAAATTGTTTGGCGGCTTTAGAGGCATCGTCGTAGGTATCGCCAATGAGTTGGATATTGATATGCTCACGCCCAAACATTTTGACCGATTTGATTTTTTGGTTAGGCGTAGTTGTAGGCATAAAAACCGTTCCCATCACTTTCATTTTGTGGCAGGCATACGCCATTCCTTGTGCGTGGTTGCCAGCACTGGCACATACCATACCTTTGGCGAGAGCTTCGGGCGAGAGCTGCGACATTTTGTTGTAAGCACCTCTGATTTTGTAAGAACGAACAATTTGTAAATCTTCTCTTTTCAAGAAAATATTGGCTTCATATTTTTCTGAAAGTACCAAATTTTCCATCAAAGGCGTGTGCGTAGCAATGCCACGCAAACGCTCGGCGGCATCGTAGATACTTTCGAGCGAAGGAAATACAGCGGAATGAAGTTGCATAGAATAGCGTATGGTTTGTTGTGTGAAGTTAAGATAAATCTACGAAATAGAAGGCTCAAAACACAAATGAGTGAGCAATAGATTGGTTCATCTACTACTCACTCATTTGTTATAGCCAATTTGACAATCGAGTCATTTGATGAATGAACAACAATACATTAATTCAAATGTCTCAAATTTTCAAATGAAAGAATTAGTTTCTTTCTGGACGAAGGCTACGTACAGCCGCACCAGCTTGCCACATTTCAGAGTTGCGAAGCTCTTCTAATTCAGCTTCCAACTTCACACGGTAGTCTGGTTGAGAGTTCAATGTGATAGAACGCTCGGCTTCTGCTTGTGTTTTCACAGAGTTGTACAATTGAGCGAATACAGGCTTAGTAGCTTCTTTGAAAGGTCTCCACCAGTCCAAAGCACCACGTTGTGCAGTAGTAGAACAGTTGGCGTACATCCAGTCCATACCGTTTTCAGCTACTAATGGCATCAACGATTGCGTCAATTCTTCTACTGTTTCGTTGAACGCTTCTGAAGGAGAGTGACCATTCTCACGCAACACTTCGTATTGAGCAGCAAAGATACCTTGGATAGCACCCATCAAAGTACCACGCTCGCCAGTTAAGTCAGAAGTTACTTCTTTGTAGAAATCTGTTTCAAACAAATAACCCGAACCTACACCGATAGCCATAGCGATACATTTTTCACGAGCTTTACCCGTTGCATCTTGGTAAACAGCGAAAGAAGAGTTCAAGCCTTTACCTTCTACGAACAAACGACGAAGTGAAGTACCCGAACCTTTAGGAGCTGCCAAGAATACGTCAACATCAGCAGGAGGCACGATACCTGTTTTTTCTTTGTAAGTGATACCGAATCCGTGAGAGAAATACAATGATTTACCAGCAGTCAAATATTTTTTCACAGTTGGCCACAATTCGATTTGAGCAGCATCTGAAAGCAAGTAGCAAATGATAGTACCTTTTTCTAAAGCTTCTTCGATTTCGAACAA
>JACCDQ010396053.1_pt1 | contig 15981 bp, 30 predicted proteins | sample 7446031 | NCBI WGS metagenome assembly JACCDQ01 (sample SAMN15323442, study PRJNA562643) | freshwater metagenome | isolation source: river surface water | place: USA:Blue River Watershed | collected 2017-08-17
AGAGTCCGGTATGCTACCATAACATCTTGAAGGGTTAACATGTTAAATTGATTTTACGTGCCAACCCTGAACCACATGGGAGTTTAGAGCGACACTACATTTTGCCTCGTTTAGAATGTTTCATATAGTATCCTTGTTTGTTTGCGATATAGAAATTATATCATCTTTTTATTAAAAATGCTGTCTTTTGAAAAATATTTTCAAATTATTTAGGGGTGACCACTGGGAATTGAACCCAGATAAGCGGAATCACAATCCACGACTTTACCATTAAGTTATGGCCACACCTAAATAATTTGGCGGAACGACTGAGACTCGAACTCAGAAACCTGCTTTCGCAAGTCGATGGATTAGCAATCCACTCCAATACCATTATGGGACCGTTCCATTGGTGCGGGCAACAGGGTTCGAACCTGCGACCTGTTCGTTGGCAACGAACTGCTCTACCAGCTGAGCTATACACGCATAATCTTTGGTCCGCTCGAGAGGATTCGAACCTCTACCCCATGGCTTCGTAGACCAGGACATTATCCAGTTGTGCTACGAGCGGATTAAATTTTGGCTCCGTATCTGGGTAACGATCCCAGCTAAACATTGATTAACAGTCAAGCCCATGCACCATGCTCGGGTTCTACGGAATAAATTTTGGTGCCGACACGAGGCTTCGAACCCCGGACCTTCTGCTTACAAGGCAGCTGCTCTTGCCATCTGAGCTATGTCGGCATTAATCTTTGGTCTGGATAGGAGGATTCGAACCTCCGACCTCTCACTTCCAAGGCGAGAGCGCTGACCTGGCTGCGCTATATCCAGATTAAATTTTGGTGGAGTAAGTAGGGATCGAACCTACCTGCCGTAAGGCCACCGGGTTACAGCCGGCTAGAACACCATTGTTCCATTTACTCCAATATCTTGGCGGAGAGCAGAGGAGTCGAACCCCATCCGCTTTTAGGCAGAACCTGGTTTTCAAGGCCAGTCGCAGGACCATCCCCGCTGCATTACTCTCCATAACTTGGTGGTGATAATTGGTAACGATCCAATCTATGAGGCTTATGAGACCCCCGCCTATCCGTCTAGGCTATATCACCATATAGAAGTACACTGAACATTGGCTGCCCCATTGACGACGCAGTTGCAAAATGTACTTTTATATGGTGGACCGTAACGGGATCGAACCGTTCCTTAAGGCTTGCAAAGCCCTCGTGCCCCCAACAACACTTACAGCCCATATAAAAAATTGATTACTTATCACATTATACGCCATCAATTACGGCGAGGCATTTTGGTCTCCATAGTAGGATTTGAACCTACACCGCATGGTCCCAAACCATGAACGCTACCGGGTTACGCTATACGGAGATTAAATTTTGGTGCAGGGTCCAAGAATCGAACTTGGTTCTACGGATTTTCAGTCCGTCGCTGAATTACCAAACTAGCTCACCCTGCAATATTTTTTCGTATTGTTCTTTCTCAACTATTAAGATACGTTTATCTTTATATGTTTCTAAAACAATACGCATCTTTTCTTTATCATTACCCCACCAATATCCCTTAATTTCTAAATAGATATCATAATCTTCTAAGTAAAAATCTGGTGTATAAGACTTAACCTTTCCATCCATTTCATACTTAAGAACATCATGATTAGTTTTTAACTTTCTCCACTTAATACCAAGTTCTTCAAATTTTAACGCAACATTTCTTTCCCATGTGCCTTGCACACGTTGATCAGCAACATCATACCATTTTGATCGGCCACCTTTATTATTAATAGAAAGTTTTTCACTTATCTTTTTCTTCGTTTCTTCGGTGTGGTTTTTACCTAAAAATGTTCCAGGTAATCCTAGATTCCATGCCGTTGGTTTTTTAATACCTTTGCGTTCAGCATCAATAAATTGATTGCTACCACTTTTACCAGTCATTCCATTTTTATAATTTCTATCTGGATTAGCCGAACAACACCTTTCGTGATTCCTATGAGAATTCTCATTTTTACATTCTTTTCCACAGTATTTACATAATAGCATAAGTTATCCTTTTTGCTATTATTTATACAAGTGTGCAGCTCTACCTAAATTTTGGAGTACGTGACAGGGGTTGAACCTGCATAATACGGATTTGCAATCCGTTGCCTAACCATTCAGCTACACACGTACATACTATCTTGGCGACCCGGGAAGGATTCGAACCTCCAACACTCGGATTTGGAATCCGATGTTCTGCCAATTGGAACTACCGAGCCATTTTAAATTTTGGCAGAGGATACTGGATTCGAACCAGTGTTCACGGAGTCAAAGTCCGATGCTTTAGGCCAGGCTAAGCTAATCCCCAACAAATTTTACATTAATGCATTAGTGAACCAACCTATCTGCCGCGGTTGAACTTGCCCATGCATACGGTTTAAGTTTAGGATCCAATCCTAACACACCAATAACATAACCAAGTGCTTCTTTAACAGCAGTGTTTGATTTGTACTTAGGATCTGTATTCAAATCCAAGTGCAACTCAAAATGTCTATCACCAACGTTTTCCATAATTTGAGTTGCTAGATCAACAGCTTTGTAAGCTTCTTGAACTAATCTCATTTTTGGATTTTTCGCTTTGTTGTAATCCATCTCATTATCAATAAATGAGAACATCTTACAACCATTATTTCCATTAATATGCAAGATAACTACCGTTGCATATTTTACTCTACCATCTGCATACCGTTTTGAATCACACCCAACATAAACTTTCGTTTCTTTTGAGGATTCAGCGATAGCTGTTTTTAATTTTTCAATTTCCTGTGCTCTATCCATTGTGAACCTCTTAAGTGGAGCGGGTAGCCAGTAACGATCTGGTCTACTCAAGTTTGGAAGACTTGTGTGTATCCGTAAACACCTTACCCGCATTGTGCCCATAAACAAAAAAGCCTTAGAACTTTTACATTCTAAGGCATTTGATTTATATGGGATTAATTTATTTAATCATCCCAACCCTCAAATGCCTTGAGCTTATCTACGTGTGAACCATTCTCAAAACCTGTACCACATGGAGACCAATTTTTAAATGACTGACTTGTAATCGCATAGCCAGATCCTTCGCGATTAATCGCGGCAGGTTGCATCGGCAGTGTGGTTACTTTGTTAGTTTTCATAAAATTTATTTATCCATTCATTGCGGTATATATGTATAATAACACATAGTTTTTTAAAATATTTTCATATTTGTGAAAAAAGTTCAAAAATATTTTAAAAAGATGGTTGATTCTGTTACGAGGACAACCACCAAAACCCTAGCAGCCTTTAATTAGGCAGCAATGCGGTAACTTTCGTCGTTTGCATTTATTTTGATTTGCTTGATTAACGGTCATCGCCTACCGTGTTGCCTTCTTCAATATCTAACCCTGTCGAAACCATGGCATCCCCATTATAAAGTACACTAGTATCTTGCGTTGTATATTACTGCAAGTTGCGATCTTGTAGTAGCAAGAATGGTAACTCATGTTCTGACAGCTTCGACACTGTTATTGAATCTACCAATATACTTTATGGTGGAGATGGCGGGAGTCGAACCCGCGTCCAGAATTCCTTTTATCCAAAGGGATTACAACAATTCTTTTATCTTAGGATATGAAATGCTTTGCCAAAACGACACAGCTTATCCATACCCAAAGAGTATTAAATCCAACCAAAGTCGGAAGTAATTTTTTATTGCTGGCCCAAATCAATGATAGACTTGTTGCCAACGTTAAAATGTACAGCCACCAAACTTGAATCCCGAAAATTAATCCAGGAACAATGATGATACCCTTAGCTGCCCATGATACGAATTCAACAGTATTGTAATTTGTCCAATACTCTCTTTTACTCCACATCATATAGCAGTCTTTAATCTTTTCAAATCCGCTATGCCAATACACAACGAAGATAAGGATTACCCAAATAAATGTTGCTATAATTAAATATAAGTCCATTTATTCCTTAAAAATTGTTGACCATGTTTGCAATTTCTTGCGCTTGTTTTGTGCATGTATCGAAACTTTTGTCCAATCAACTAATCCGAATTCGTCAAGCAAATTGAACATACACATTAGATCGCCAACTTCTTCTTCAAGATGTTCTTTATTCGTTACACCGTTGTGTTCAGAATTAAGTCCAAAACGTCGAATCTTACTAATTGCCTGAATTACTTCGGCACATTCTTCTTGGCTGATATCCATGATATCATTTTGTTTTTGTGTAATTTCGATACTATCCATTATATCCGTCTATCAGTTAAAAAAGTAAGCAGTTTTAAATCTTACTCAGGATGTGCGTATAACGCAGCACTTGCATGGGTATCATTGCCTTTGTTCAGACTTATGTACATATCATGTACAGCAGAAGCGAAACCCAATTGTTCGCCGACCTTTCGATCCTTTTGTGCGCATTCTTTACTTGATGTTCAACCAAAGACCTACTTGTGCAAACGCATAACCTGTCCAGATCATACCGTTTGCCATTTCGCCTTTAGACCATTGTAATACACCAACGATTAAATAACCGATGCCTGTTGCCCCAACAATCAAATGTTCTGGACTTAGCACAGGTAAGTTAAATTGATTTAAAAAACTAAACATATTATTGGTGCGGCTAGAGAGATTCGAACTCCCATCGGACGGTGTAGAAGACCGTTGCCTTATCCATTAGACCATAGCCGCAAATTCTTTACGCTTTACCAGCGTTCACAAAAGGAATGCCTTTTGCAACTTTCAAAAACTGTCCGTTAATCATTTGAAATCGAGGAGGACGACCTACATAAATAGTGTTACCGACTTCAATTTTTTCGCCGTTCTTTAATGAACGTTGTTTCTGTGTCATGTTGCTCATATCAATCCTTTATTCAATTGGTGCGAGAGGAGGGACTCGAACCCTCAAGCCTTTCGGCGGCAGATTTTAAGTCTGCTGTGTATACCATTCCACCACTCTCGCGAAAATTTATTATATCGTAACTTCAGTTAAAATTTATGCCAATGTTAGCATTTCAGTTCTAACTAACTCCGTTGGAATGATTCGTCCATTCCATGTTGTTGGAGAAATTATAACTCTATCTCCATTAAATTCTCTCACAACATAAAGATCATTTGCATCCTCATTAGGATTTAAAAATTCTTGTTTGATCTTTACAATGTTTCCAGCATTTAACATGATTTTCTCCATCAGATAGAGTAATTATATCATAGATTGTAAAATATTTATAACTTTTTCAAATTTTATATCAATTGTTGGGCAATCATTTAGTTGGCACGCTCCACATCTACTGCCAATCTTTAGAGCAGCCTTTAATTGATCTTTAGGCATCTCAGGGAACGCCTCGACATACATCGCGACATCCCCTGCAGAAACCATATTGCATCTACATACAATATCGTTATCGTTCATTAATCGTCCAGTAACTTAGCAAATGTAGCAGGGCCGCAAATACCATCAGCAACTAAACCATTTTTAGTTTGCCAATCTTTTAGCTTTGCTTCTGTGCCAGGACCAAAGATACCATCGTCGCCAACACCCAAGGCTTTTTGCATGATCTTAACGCAATCGCCTTTCATACCCTTGCGAAGTACACCGTAGTTTTCTGATTCGACATGTTCGTGATCATCGACTTTAGATTCAACTTTACCAGCATCAGCACCTAACTTAGCCATAGCTTGTTCATAATGATGGATCCTGTCTTCCAATCCAATGAAGCCGCCATTGATACGCTTGGTCATGCCTTTGATATCGCCAGCATCAGCAAGCTTATTTAGGCCGTTCTTATTCCAGAACCAAATAGCTGACATCAAAGAGATCTTTTTATCCGTACTTACTATATCAGGATTGCTTACATCTACACTCATATCTTTACCGAATGCGACATAGTTATCTTTGCCTGTCAATTGAATTGGGCCACGGCCACGGTACTTAAAGCCATCACCATCGCTGGTGTTACCCATACGGCCTGCATAAACCACGTTAGCAATTTTTTCTGGCTTACGGGCATATTCTTCAGCATTGCGACCAGCTTTAACGAAGTACTTTGGAAATACTGCGTCAAGTGACTTGGCACTGTAGTTTAAGTTTTCTTCGAATACTCTCCAACCACCTGACTCATGGCCACACTGGGCTACGAATGCAGCAATACGAGCTGGTGTTGTGATGTCGTATTTTGGGAATACTTCGTTCATTGCGTTGACCCAACCATCGGTGTCAGCACAGTTAGGAAATAATTCCTTAAATTGTTTGCTTGTTAACATTTACGTCTCCTGTTTATTTAATTTCTGGCCACTTAGATAAATCATATTTATCTTCGCCATTGCCGTTCAACTTTGGAAAGAAATCTAAGCCAGTAGCTTGTTCAATATTCTTTACAGATGTTGCATATTTTGGTAAGTCCTTTGCTGGCAACTTTACATTTGGGAAAAGGAAAGCGATACTTTCGCCGGTTTTTGCGTCGTAAACAATTTTCCATAGTTCACTAGGGATGCCTACATTATTACCAATGGTTTTATATCCTGGGTGGTAAATCGTACCGCTAATAACGTAGATGTCTTTGTTCACGGCAGTATTTCTTACACCCACTTCCAACTGTTTCCAAATACCACGATTATGTCCTGGATCTTGTGGAACCATGTTAGTCAAGAAAAAGCTTTCTGACATTTGTTTGTCGTTTGCTCTATTATCTGCAGCAGGTACAAGGTGACCACGATCAAATGGAACGCCTTTGTAATCGGCTAAAGTAGCTTCTTTGGAATCATCGACCAATGGATCCGGTCTAAAGTCATCTTTACGTACTGCTGGACCAGTAATGTCAGCTTTATCAAGATGCTCAACAACAAATTCCGCCGTCTTTGTATCATAGCGATAATGAATCGCATAATTCAAATGGCAGATATATTGATTGTTTTCTGTGATGGCACTTACAGGGGCACCATGAATAGTATGCTCTGGGCATGAATCATCAATTGGGTTAGCTAAAACGCCAAATGACAATAGTGCCAAAAGCACAAATAGATATTGTCTCATAAATATCCTCCTTACGAAGAATATTTATATGAGTCGATCTGGGTATGTATTTTTAATTGCTTTGATGATTTCTTCTTCGGTAAAAAGTTCATCATCAACTTTAAAGAATTCGTCTTGCTTAGAATTCATCAGCGTGCCAGGAGGGCAAATAGTAACCTCGGCACAGACAGTGTCAACAAACCGGTCTCGGTCAAAATGAGTTTCAAACGAGACTAGATTTTTTGTAATTAGTTCAGTTGCAAGATTTGATGCTAACCGATAACGTAAAGCATCAAATGTTAGATGGTCTTCATATCTAGACGCTGAAAAGAATGAACGAACTTCCTTAACTTCTTTAAGGTTACTAATCTTTGTGAAGCCAGCTTTTTCATATCCTGCGTCAATTTCCCGAAGTTGTTCAGGGGTAAATTTATTGCTCATATAAAATCTTCGGGATACTTTACTTTATATGCGGCAAGTTCACGATCAATATTTGCAATCTCCTGATTTACATCATATAACTGTTTTGCTAATTTTTCCTGAGAATCATACGCAATAGCCAATTCACATAAAAGGAATGTAATTGTAGCTTGATCTTTTGTATCTGACCACTCTTCAGGATCTTTTACATCTGTGTAATTTCGTTGCATCATTCCTAGTGATTTTGAGTACTTATATAAAATGTTCGGCATTTTCATCCTTGAACTTTTTACACCTCTCCATGATCTTAGGATTAATTTGTACTCGTAAAGCGTCAATCAATTCACGTTTGCGATCATTTAAAGCTTTGATTGCTTCTTGAATTTGCAAATATTCTTCTGAGACTGTATCAGTAATTAACGGTGTTAGTTGTTTATGAATTTCATCCCGCATATCATTTGGGATAGGGAAATACACATGTTGTGATGGATCTTCTGGTAAAATAATATCCGAGTGTTCATCCTTCAAACAATTAATGTCAAGTTCTTGTTTTTGTTCATTGAAATACAATTTAAATCTCATCGCCAATACCTTTTTGGATTAAATCCTACACCTAGTGCTTCCGCAATTAAATAATTATCCACTTTATCATCAATGATTGACTGTAATGCACGAATGCATCTGTTTCTACCTTTAGCGGCCCTAAATTTGTTTCGTTTTAATTTTTCCATGATTTCAGCGTACTTTTCACTATATGTATTTTCACAAACGAAATCCCAGTTATAAAAATCTTCATCAATGTCTAACATGTCACGCAGAGCCCATGTCTGCCGTTTTGTTAGTTCACCCTTAGATTTATATTGCAAGTGCAAAGATCTGATGAATTCATTTCCTTGCAATTCCTTTGGGACGATGTATGATAGTATTCGCATACATTTATTATATCACATAACGCCTAACATCATAATAATTAATGCTGTGCCAGGGTTACCAGTCATTAGCGCAAATAACGCAACAATAGAACAGAAAAATACTTTATCATCCATGTTTAATCCCAAAGTGCTTCATAATATTTACCAAACAAACGAAATCCGTTTTTCATGCGTTCAGCATGCTTTGCTCGACCTTCATCGTCTTTCCAAACGATTTTCATACCTAACATTGCATTAGGATCATGTTCAAACTTGTAGAATTGCTGTTCCCAGTCATCCTGTACCTTTTGTTCAAAGGCCCAGATCATTTCCTTAAGAATGTAATCCCATCGTTTAAACCAGTTGTCATCGGTATCCCAATCGTTTTCTTTTGGGCCAGCTTCTGTACTACGAAGACCTAAACCTTCTGGTACATCTTCGTCGTCTGTACCAGGAGCACCGTGTTTTGTCGAATCCAATTGCTTTAGCATTGGGAGAACGATGTGCGCAAGCGTGCAATCCATCGACCACGTATCCCATGGATGGATTTTTACTTTTATTGTTTGTTGTAAGCGGTCAAAGACTAGCCAATTCACCCAGTTATAAACTGTTTGAATGGTGTCTTCTAGCTTTTCTAAGAAGTTCTCAAATTGACTTTGTTTACTTGGCCAATCATAATTGTACTTCTTATCCATATAACGATTATGGATTTGACAACGAAGGCGATGTGGGTAATTACCGATGTGTACTTTCATACAATATTCCTTAATTTGGAATATTATATCATTGATTTATTTAAAAATGCAGCGTTTGTAATCTACTTCTAAACCTAGTTGTTCAATGCTGGACACTAAACCTTCAGGAAGTTTGTCATCCGTATAATTCTTGAACCATACCTTCGTGAATGGGAAATGCTTTCTATAAATCTTTGCTCTGTTAGCAATAAGACAATCTTGCGTAGTCTTATAATACTTTCTACAGAACTGTGTAGCAACTAAAAAGATCTCATCTGATTCAGGATTCTTGAACATTTCGTTCAATTCATGAATTTCTGTTAATGTATACTGCAGTGCTTCGCAGATTAGATCAACGATCTTTGTGAAAACAATTTCGTATGAGCCATGCATTTGTCTAATTTCGTCAACAACATATTTAAATGCAATGGCATGCGTCTCAATCCAGATGTCAGCAAACTTGTCGTGGAAATGTCCAGGATGGTCCTGTTTAATAATTGATTCGTATTTCTCGGCAGTCTTTTCTGCTAATGCTATAACCACGTCAATGTCTTTTTGACGGACAGAGTCTGAACCTTCGTGTAATTCGATAAAGAAGTTTTCAATCTCAATTATCCAACGTGACCACATGTCGTACTTCAATAATAGAATTTCTCTTCTATCTTGTTGAAAGTAAAAATTACCATTCACCAACTGATTAAGTTGGAACGATTGTACATTTTTTAACTTTTCAATAGCTTTTGAAGATACAATTCTGAACTCAATACTATTTGGGTAGAAGTGGTATGATGAAAGATATTCTGAATATCTTTGTTCACGCTTTGGCATTACTTTAGCTCCCTATTACCAAAGTGACTTGGTCCCCCACTATACATGAAGTGGCCTTGGAATTGGTTTAATATTTGTTTGATCTGCTCGACATCACGTCTTAAATCTTTGATGTCTCTGCGATTTGAATTACCGGTACTTTCAATTTCGTCTAATGCTTCGATCAACTTATCCAATTTATTCGACACTTCTTTTAATTCTAGTTCACTCTTACCATCACTCTCTTTAATGATTTGTTTTAGTGAGTCTAAACTTGGGACACTACTAAGCTTATCGAACATCGGTACAAGAAAGAACTTGTACAGAACGCCCAATAATGAAATAATTACAAGCAATAATGTAGTATCAGCGACGATGCCATCTTTGACAAGCTCGCTGATAAGCGTGATTAATGACTCCACGATAACCCCAATGTTTAGAATTATTTATATTGTGGGTATCATGGAGTGTAATCTAGATATAGTGTTGTACTATTTATTTTCTTTTAATTTGAAAGCTTTCATTCGACCAGAATTCATACCTTCTAAAATATGACCGTGCGGTTCGATTAACCAGATGACTTTCTTACCAAGCTTTTCAAAATGAGTAATATCATCACCCCAAAGGCCACCGTCAGTTAATACGATGACGGCATTGTATTCAATTTTGTGTTGTTTGGCCATCGCTAGCGCAGGTGATAATAGAGTACCACCATGACCTTTGCGTTCAATCAATTTGGTTTTCTTACCTAACTTCTCTGGCTTGTATGCCTGGGTATCAATTTGAATAAGATCAACATCTGTTCTTGTTAGATCACATACGTGGCGAACTTCACTAAGCGTACGAAGAACAGCTTCATCAGACATAGAACCTGATACATCTGCGATTGCAAGAAGGTTGAAAATACGATCACGTGTTTTGCCACGAAGGTCTTCTCTATGTGGAAAGCGGCGATCTGTACGCATGATAGTTGAACGCTTGCCCACACGTTTATTACCAGCAATACCACGAAGAACCTTCTTCCAATCAAGTTCAGATTTGCGGCTTACCATTTCCAACCAATCAGAACACTGTGAAGGTACGTTACCTTTGTTTTTAATTGTGTCTTCTTGTGCACGCTCAATCATCTTCTTTGTCATGTCTGTCTGAAGATCTTGGTCACCTGTACTTTCACCCCAAGTGTCATGACTATCTAACAGTTCCGGTAAAGAATTACCGTTGCCGCTGGCTTCTCCACTGGATTCGCCGTCTCCATCTTCATCCTTAGATGGATTACCTTTATCTTTACCGCCTAGTTCATCTTTCAATAATTCATAATAGAATTCTGCAGATTTATTCACAGGTACATTACAGTTGATGGCTTTACCTAGTGTCGCTGGTGTTACACCAACTTTGGGTAGATGTGCTGGATCAATATGTTGGTTCAATGCACAGTCTGTTGCGTAGTTCCATGGAAGATGAACTCGTGATTCTTTACGTTCTAAATGACCATACAGAATATGCAGCATTTCATGTTTAAGAATTGCCAACCGTTCAATTAAAGTGTACTCGTCAAACTTTATTGGATTGATGTAAAGATTATAGTGATCAATAGAAAATGCTACACCAGCTGGCGCAGGCAAATCATGCACAACTTTGATACTGCATTGTCCAATCATGTGTGCATAGAACAGGTAGTCTTTCCTGTACTCAATGTTTGAAAACATCGCTGCCAATGTATCATCTAATTTTCCGCGGTCTTGCCGTGCCATTACTTTACCTTAGTGTTTACGATTTTTCTATTATATCTGAAATCAAATTAAATGTTCAGCCCATGTATTCTTTAAAGTTGATACCAGTGCGCTGTACATAATGTGTGCAGGGATTACATTGTCTTTTTCAAAAGCAAATAATTCTCGGCAATCTTCATACATTTTACTGTGATGAGTCATTATGTACACGTCGTCATGGTCAACAATTTCAAAAACATCGTTATCAGTAACGATCTCTTTGAGAGAACTATCCATCAACAATGACTTGACAATAAAAAACCAAGTCTGTGCTTTAGGTACGTTAAGTGAACACCTAAGATTAAGTGTGTTCATTAGTAACTAGATCCACAATCCATCCGCCATGGACATTTGCTTAGCATATTTGTTGAACAGTCATCCTGCCCAAAACAAAGCGGTTTGTAAAGACCTTCGCGTTTCTTGCGAATGATCTTGATAATTTCTTGGCGTTCTGGTGAATCGCCTTTACCTTCATTTGACAGTTTTGCTTCTTTATTAAGCAAATCCTGAATAGACAGGGTTTTCATTTTTTATCTTCCAAAGTTGATTCAAGGACACGGATCATCCTACGAACCGTTTCATCATTCATATGAGCAGTTACACTAAAATGATCATCTGAAATCAGTGTTAATGTTGTCATTCCAGAATCAGTAAGACCGACTCTGAAAAATTCAACAACTGGTTTTTGAGGTGGGCGAGGTGGTGTTGGAGGTGGCATGGTTGGGTACTTTGAAGGTTCAGGTAATTCGGATAACGGTGGGATGTCAGCCCATGTTGGGTACTTTTCCTTTGTACTCAAATTAAAAGTTTTTAGAAAATTAAGCATATGTACTCAATTGTTCTGTTAAAACCTGCGCAAGATATTCGTTAAGAGTGATATCTTTTTCGTGAGCTGCTTTCATCAATATGAAAAGAACGTCATCTGGCATATTTAACGGGATAACAATGCGATCATCATAGTCTTGATAATTAAAAATTGCAACAATTTTTTCTAGAAGATCATCGTCAGAGTCAAGATCAATATAATTGACGCCATCCCATGCTTCTTTGTCATCATTAAAGCCATCAATTTGCATACGGTATGACCGTAAATTTTTATAGTCATGTATATGTACGGCAAAGACTTCTTGCGTAGTAGGACTAAAAATAATATCCAAACTACGTCCATTTTGGTCGTGATCCCATGAACTTAACATAATTGCAAGTTCTTTATAACCCAACCACATGTCAGTATTAGTGACTTTGTAGTCAATAGCACCCAAAAATTGTTTAAGTGTAATCATATTTTCCTTAAAGAAATGTTTTTCCAGATAGGTAATCTTTTAGTTCTTTGATGCTTTTCTCAGATCCAAAGACAGTGTAATATCCTAATGCGATATCAGATTCCTCATAGTTAATAGAGAGACCAAGCGGAATGAGAATATCATCTTGTACGGTTTCTTCATAGTCAATAAGAATGACAAATGAATGAGTAAAGATTTTAGTTGACATGTTGGCCTTTCGGTTATTGATATGTAAATTATAACATAATTTTTTAACAATTACTGAGATTGTAGAAAAATAATCCTACTATGAGTATTTTTAAGTTGCTCATGAAGATATTTAATTTGCATATCGTGGCCAGATAATTTTGATTTTGCTAACGCGCTAATCAATTTGCGTTCGCAACGTTGCAACGAAATGATTGAATTGATCTGTGCCGAAGTCATTGTGATTCCATTTGTTTGTCTGTATTGATATTATAACACAGTTTTTTAAATTTTATGTGTATCATTTTTGATACAGTTTTCGGCTATAAATAATAGACAATACGAAAACAGGAATGATATGAAGCAACTAAAGTCAACACAAGTCACAGATTTACGAAACGAAATCTTAGAAGAACAAGATGGCAAATGTGGTTTATGTAAAGAGCCAATCACTGATGCAACTGGTTATTCACTAGATCACCAACATAAGACATCAAAAGAAACCATCGGTGAAGATGGCGCAGGACTAATCCGTGGTGTTCTATGTAGAGCGTGTAACGTGTGGGAAGGTAAAATTTGGAACAATACGCAAAGGTATCGCCAACCTAAAAATGTACAAGATCGCATCGGTATGTTGACCGCTTTAATTGAATATTATCAAAAGGGTACATACAGCGTAATTCATCATACTGAAAAAGCTAAGGATCCTACCGTTTCTAAAAGGAACTACAACAAGCTTAAGAAAGCATATGTTGGCAAGAAAAAATTTCCTGAGTATCCTAAGAGTGGTAAGCTTACCTTAGCTTTACAGATTTTGTTTGAAGAGTACAGCATTGCGCCGTACAATTAAGCAGATTCTTTCCCAAAAATCCACTTATCAATTTTGAAGAAAATCATAGCACCAATGGTCTGACCTAGAAATAGGTTTAACCATAGTGGCACAGCGTATGCTTCAAAAATAATCATAAATGGCATCATCACGATTGCGGATAACATCCACCGTCCCCAATAGATGCCAAATAATTTTGTTTTATATTCTTGTAGAACCGACAACGATTATTCCTTTGGATCTGTTGGATCTACTGGATCTGTTGGCGGATCTACTGGGTCCGTTGGTGTTGGATCTACTGGTGTTTCTACCTGTTTGGCTTCATCACCCTTCTTTAAAAAGTCTCTAAAGTTCATTTCTCTCTCCTTGTTATTTACCATTCTTCTAGTTCTTTTGCAATGTCTGACTTGAAAATTCGATGTACTTCACAATCTTTCTTAATGAATGATTTGAGATATACGTCAGAACTAATTGCATCACCAACTAACTCAACATCTAAACCAGCTTTAAAGCAATAGTCATAGATGATATCTACTAAAGCCGTTTCTTTACCTTGTGGTGTTTTCTTCACGGCCTCGATATGCTTTAACACATTCTGCACAATGAACGGATAATTTTGATCTATGTTCATTCTTTTGCCCTCATAATACTAACTTTACCTTTTAGCATTTCCTTAAGGACGCTGTACTCTTCAAAAGAGATTCTATATTCTTTAGGATAGTATAAATTCAAACGAGTTACTCGTTCGATTTCGTCTTCCAATTTAGCAACTTCATCAACCAATGTTGTTTTGATATGCTTAAGTTCGATTGTTTCAACAATGCTAACTTCAGATTCACCTGACGCTGCCTTTTCATCCCAAAGTTTTAACTGACTATAGTCGGTTGGGTTAATTTGGAAAGAATGATTCAAATGCTCCATGGAGATTTGTTTCTTAAGGTTATCTTGTTCTTTTTTCTTCGTATTGATGATGAACAAAATACTATTGTGAATGTACTGAGAAATATAAGCAAACGCGTTAACAGCTTGGCCAGTACGATCTGAGATCATCTTGTGATCAAAGTTATGCAAGTACTTTAAGATTTTATAAACAGCATCAGAATAAAAATCATCTTTATACGTGTAACCACTAAATGTTGGTTTCTTAAGGATGTTCTTAATCATTAATAAAATGATTTCGCCGAAACGTTCGTATGACTTTGCATCTACACATGTAACTTCAGATAGCAAGACAATACGTTCTTTTAACTTTGCTTTTGTTAGATTTCGTTTTGACGGGAATTCGTACTTCTTATTATTTACGGCCGTATGCCATTTGATGTACTTATTAATCTTAGTATTATTAAATTCGTCAGATATTCCATTACGTTTATTTTTAATACGAATCAGTAATGACTTAAGCTCTAATTCACTTGTGTAATTATGTTTTGTCTTTTGCGGTTTATCATCTCCGTGGTAAAGTCTTTGCATCTCTTCTTGTTCTTCTTGCATGTGGCTCCCTGTTAAGATATAAATACATTATACTATATCTTTGATTAATTTTTAGAGGAAAGTGATGAATTACAATAATTTAGCACAAAAAACGAACTACATCGCTGGTTCAGACAAACTTGAGTTGACACCGTTTTACCTTACATCCGTAAATGTACCAGGTATCAATTTCTCACATCCTGAAATTGGTGGAAGATACGGCGCCAGGTTAAACGTTACTGGCGATACATTGGTCTATAATGCATTAGCTTTTGAAATGCTAATTGACGAAGACTTTAAGGTTTACCATGAATTCATGGACAAAGTTTTTAAAAATGTAAACCCAGAAACCGGATCATTCGCTACACAGGAATTTGATTTCTGGATTCAAATCAATAATAGCAAAGGGAATAAGCTGTTTAAGATTGAATTTTACAATTGCCGCATTGAGTCTATTGGTGACATTCTAATGGATTCACAGGACGAAATCACCGAACACAGCATGGCAATTGATGTCAAATATGATTATTTTAAGATAATCAAATCTCAGAATATTCCAACTCAGCTATAA
>JACCDQ011610082.1_pt1 | contig 15981 bp, 18 predicted proteins | sample 7446031 | NCBI WGS metagenome assembly JACCDQ01 (sample SAMN15323442, study PRJNA562643) | freshwater metagenome | isolation source: river surface water | place: USA:Blue River Watershed | collected 2017-08-17
CAAGAACCTGTCAGACGGTGCGTGCGCCGTCGACTGGAAACTCCACACCGCTGATGAATTCAGCGGCATCGCTGGCCAGGAAGAGCGCCGCATTGGCCACATCGTTGGGGCGCGAGAGGCGACCCAGTGGAATGGTGGCGATGAATTTCGCGCGGTTCTCGAGGGTGTCGGGCACGCCCATGAACTTCTCCAGCAAGGCGGTCTCACCAATCACCGGGCAGATGGCGTTGACGCGAATGCCGTCGGGACCGAGTTCCACCGCCATGGATTTGGACAGCAGGTTGACCGCGCCCTTGGAGGCGTTGTACCAAGTCAAGCCAGGGCGGGGGCGCAGACCCGCCGTCGATCCCACGTTGAGGATCACGCCTCGGCCCTGCTGGCGCATGAGCGGCACCACCGCGTGCGCCATGTGGTAGATCGATTTGACGTTGACGTTGAACATCCGGTCATACGTCACCTCGTCGACCTGCAGCATGGGCTGGTTGGTGTGGGTGGTGCCAGCGTTGTTGACCACGATGTCGGGGGTGCCGAAAGCCGACACACAGGCCTGCACCAGATGCCGCACCGCAGCGCCATCGGCCACATCGCAAGCCACAAAGCAGGCTTTGTCTGCACCCAGTTCCGTGGCCAGGGCACGGCCCTTTTCCTGCGCCAGGTCGGCGATCACGACACGCGCGCCTTCCTTGACATACAGGCGAACGATGGCTTCGCCGAAGCCTGCGGCGCCACCGGTGACGATGGCGATCTTGTTCTGAAGTTGGGTCATGCTTGTCCTGCGCAGGGCCGCCCCAAGGAGGACAACGTCCCCTCGGGGGGCAGTGAATACACAAAGTGATGAACGTGGGGGCTCATGTTTTTTAACCGTGGTAGTGCACCAAGGTCTTGGTGGTGCTCATTTCTTCCAACGCCAGGAAGCCCTTTTCGCGGCCATGGCCGCTGCGCTTGGTGCCACCGAAAGGCAGCTCCACACCGCCACCGGCGCCATAGCAGTTCATGAAGACCTGACCGGCCTTGACCGACTTGGCCACGCGGTGCAGGCGGCCGGCATTTTCGGTCCAGACAGCGGCCAGCAGGCCGTAGTCGGTGCCATTGGCCAACGCGATCGCATCGGCTTCGTCGTCAAACGGCATGGCCGCCAAGACGGGGCCAAACACCTCTTCGCAGGCCAGTGCGGCAGTGCGCGGCACCGGACCAAACAGCGTGGGCTTGACGAAGTAACCACCGGCAGGCGCATCGGCAGCAATCTGGCCCTCGGCCAGCACCGGGATGCCTTGCTCACGTGCTTGATCGATGTAGCGCTGTACGCGCTTGTGCTGGGCCGGGTTCATGACCGGGCCGCAGTCAAGATCCATCTCGGGCGTGCCCACGCGCACCTTGGCAAAGGCCTCGGCGACACGCTTGACGAAGCTGTCAAAGATGGAGCGCTGCACCAGCAGGCGGCTGCCAGCGGTGCAGGTCTGGCCTGCGTTTTGAACGATGGCACGCACGATGATGGGAACGGCACGCTCGACGTCCACGTCGTCGAACACGATCTGGGGAGACTTGCCACCGAGTTCGAGCACGCACTTGACAGCGTTTTTGGCGGCAGCCTGCTGCACCAAGGTGCCGACTTCATTGGAGCCGGTGAAAGAAATGAAATCAATGCCCGGGTGGCCCGACAGTGCGGCGCCCACTTCTTCGCCCAGACCGGTCACGATGTTCAGGGCACCGGCCGGCAGACCCGCTTCGAGCGCCAGTTCGGCAAAGCGGATGGCCGAGAGGCTGGTGTCTTCAGCAGGTTTGAGGACAGTGGCATTGCCCATGGCCAGCGCTGGGGCCACGGTGCGGCCCAGCATCTGCGCCGGGTAGTTCCAGGGGATGATGTGCGCAGTCACACCCAACGGTTCACGGATCAGGCTGACCTGGTGGCCATTGAGGAAAGGAATGGTTTCACCGTGCAGCTTGTCGGCACCGCCGGCGTAGAACTCGAAGTAGCGCGCCAGCACCTTGATGTCGTTGCGGGCGGTGGTCAGGGGTTTTCCGGTGTCCTTGGCTTCGATCTGTGCCAGTTCTTCCTCATGGGCCAGCACCTTCTCGGAGATGCGCATCATGATGCGGCCACGGTCGGCGGCATTGAGCTGGCCCCAGGGGCCGCTGAGTGCGGCACGGGCGGTTTTGACAGCCCGGTCGACGTCCTGCGCCGAGCCACGCGGGATCTCATCAAAGGCCTGGCCATCGCTTGGAGAAACCACGGGCAGGGTGCGACCATCGCTGGCGCCTGTCCACTGGTCTCCGATCAACATTTTTTTCATGGTGCTTCCTGGTTGGTTCAGTTCAAGATGAACGAACTATAGGGAGCACCCTGTGTTTGGTGAATTGGAATGTGGGCAACGGCGTGTTGCTTCGCGTGCAAGCCTGATTTCAAGCCGTACCGGGCCGCCCGATAGAATGGGCCCATGCTGCCAGACATTGACTCATTGGCCCTGTTCGTCAAGGCCGCCGAGCTGCACAACCTGACCCGTGCGGCCGAGGCGTGTTTCATCACGGTGCCGGCAGCCAGCCGGCGCCTGTCGCTGCTGGAGCACCAATTCAAGGCCCAGCTCTTTGAGCGCCACTCACGCGGCCTGCAACTCACTCCGGCGGGCGAACACCTGCTCAAGCACGCCCGTGAGGTGATCGCATCGGTCAACCACATGCGCGCCGAAATGGGCAACTACGCTTCCGGGCGCAATGCGGTGCTGCGCATCCTGGGCAACACCTCGGCCATGGCGCAGTTCTTGCCCTCAGACGTTGCCACCTTCCAGGCGAAACACGAAAACGTCCGGATCGTGCTCGAGGAATCCTGGAGTGACGAGGTGATCCGGCGCGTGCGCACCGGCGAAGCCGATCTGGGGGTAGTGGTGGAGGGGGGCGAGACGGAAGGCCTGTGGTGCCAGCCCTACCGCAGCGACCGCCTTGCCGCCGTGCTGACCCAGGACGATGTGCTGGACGGTCCATCGGTCAAGTTTTCGGACCTGATCGAGCGCGATCTGGTGGGTCTGGAAGGTGGGAGCACACTGACACGGTTGCTGACTGCCCAAGCCGAACTGCAAATGCACACCATGGCACTGCGCGTTCAGGTCCGCAGCTTTGAGGCTGTATGCCGCGCGGTGCAAGCCCGACTGGGCATCGGCATCCTGCCGCTGGCAGCGGCCCGCAGTTTTGCCGATGCCATGCAACTCAAGGTGCTGCCCCTGGCAGACAACTGGGCGTTGCGGCGCATGCAGATCTGCATGCGCAGCCGACCCGCCCAGCAAACCCCGCTGGGCCTGCTGGCGACCCACCTTGAAGCCATTGCCGCTGGCGACGATACCGTGCCGTGAGCCTGAGGGCCAACAGGCAGATTAGCTGATGCGCGGCACCGTCTGCGCAAACGAGGGCCGTGCCCGCACCGCTTGCGAGAGTTTCGCCAGGGACGGGGTCACCGGCAACCAGGACTGGTCACCGTAGCGCATCTGCTGGTAGTCGTAGAGCACCACGGCACACACGGTGTCGAGCGTGGGCGCCTGTCCGGCCGGATCGTTGTCACCCATCTCGGCCGCAACCGCTTCCAACCGTTCCAGGGCTTCGACCATCGTGCGGCGACGGCGCAAACCCACCGGCGTCTCGTCAAACAGTACGGGGGCTGTGACCTTGCGCGTGATGATGGTGTGCACCGAGGCCTCGATGGCGCCCAGTGCGATGCCGGCACGCGAGAGGATGCCCGCGATGCGCTGCGGGTCATGGCCCAGCAAGCTGGGCCATTGCGGTGCAGGGCGCGTGGCTTCCAGCCATTGCACGATCAACAGGCTTTCGGTGAGCGGAATGCCGTTGTCGAGCACCAGCGAAGGCACGCGCGTGGCGGCATTGGCTTCGCGCAGACGGGCATCGTCGGTCCAGGGATCGACGATGGTGGGCTCAACCTCGAGCCCCTTCTCGATCATGGCGATGCGCGCGATGCGCACGAAAGGCGAAGTGGTGTTGGCCAGCAATTGCATGGAACTCTCCTGAAGGCTTACTGGGGCAGTGCGCCCAGCTGCTTGAGCATACCCAGATTGTCGAGCAAGGCCCAGTGCTCGACCAGCACCCCATCCTTGAACTGGAACAGGTCCAGCACATCGATGTCGATCTTCTTGCCTGTGGCGGCCATGTCACCAAAGGCGCCGGTGTGGGTGCCCTGCACCTTCAGACGCACCAGCACCTTGTCGCCTTCGGCCACAAAGTCCAGCAGCGGCAATTGCATGTCGGGGAAAGCCGGCAGCAGTGCATCGTGCAGCTGGGTCACCCCCTTGGGGCCGCGCACTTCAAAAGGCAAGCCCGGATCGTGGCGCACAAATTCGGGGGCGATGTGGCGGGCCATCCAGGCGGTGTCGCGGGCTAAAAAGGCCTGAAAGTAATCGCGGCAAAGTTGCTTGTTGGTTTCTTGGATGCTCATGGGGGTCTCCTGTGTGAATGCGGGGTAAAAAAATCAAACCGCGTCGACTGTGTAGCCCAGACGCGGGAAATGGATGTGCAGATCACCGGCCTGCTCGTCGCGGCGGTGGATCACGATGTCAAAGGCATCGGCGGCCACCAGCGTGCCGGTGACCGGTACACGGGCGTTGTCATCGGGCGTGATGCGCACGGTGGTGCCGGCCTTCAGGCCACCCGGATCGCCGTTGGGCTGCAGGTGGGTGACGGCTGCGGGCGTGGCTTGACGGGCCACCTCGAACGCCTCTTCAGACGTCATGGACGTGGACTGTCCATGGCCGAAAGCGAGGATGCGTTCGTACCAGCCCCTGATCGCGTCCAACCCGAGCAACGCGTCCACTTCAGGCGGGCAGTTCTTGCGCAGCAGGAAGATGGTCTGCCAGCAGGCCAGATCGGCTGCGCTGACGGCATCACCAAACAGGAAGTTGCGACCCGCCAGCGCCTGGGCCAGCCAGGCGATCTGGGCACGCACGAACTGCATGTGCTCCTGGAACTGCGGCGCCATCGCCTGCTTGGAGATGTCCACGCCCAGGTAACCTTCCTTGCGGTCCTTGAGGAATTCGGGCGGAATGTGTTCGCCGATGTAATGCACCAGCACGCCGATCGTCGGAATCCACATCTGGCGCTCCCAGGCAAAGCCCAGACCACGGACCAAGCCTTTGCTGCCGGCCGGAAACAGCGATGGCTCTGGGCGCATGCGGTCCAAGGCGGCGAGGATGGCATGCGTGTCGCAATAGATGTCGGCGCCGACCTGCAGCACTGGGGCCCGGCGGTAACCACCGGTCAAAGGCGACAGCAAGGGCCGCGGCGGCAGGCCCGGAATTTCGACCGAACGCCAAGTGAGCTGCTTGAGACCGAGTGCCGTTCGAACCTTTTCGGAGAAGGTCGAGAACTCGTAGTGGTGAAGGATGATGTCGTGCATGGTTTGTATCCTGAAGGTCTTGTGGTCTCAATACATGATGTGGCCACCGTCAACCACAATGGTCTGGCCCGACACGAAGGCCGACAGGTCGGACAGCATGTAGATGGCAGTGCCCACCAGATCGTCGGGGCGTTGCTCGCGCGAGATGGCTCGGGCTTTCAGGAAACTCTGCTGCCACTCGATGGGGCGGTTCTTGGTGGCGTCGGTGATGACAAAGCCGGGGGCGATCACATTGACGCGGACATTGCTGGCGCCACACTCTTTGGCCAAGCCTTTGGTCATGGCCAGCACCGCACCCTTGGAAGCCACGTAGTGCAGATAGCCCGGCTGACCGGCCACCGCCACCACCGAGGCGATGTTGACGATGGCGCCGCTTTTCTGATCGCGCATGGCCGGCATCACCGCCTTGCAGCAATTCCACACGCCCTGCACATTGACGCGGAAGATGCGCTCCCAAATGGCGGGGTCGATTTCCTCGAAGGGGGTGAGCTTGACTTCGCGGAAATAGGCAGCGTTGTTGATCAAGCCGTCGATGCGGCCGAAGCGCTGGAGTGCGGCCGCGGCCATGGCATCCACCGAAACTTGGTCTGACACATCGACGCGCACGGCGATCGCTTGGCCACCCGCAGCTTCGATGAGCTGGACGGTCTCATCGGCTTCGTTCATGTCGGCCACCACCACATTGGCGCCCTGGGCTGCACACTGCACGGCAAACGCCTGGCCAATGCCTGTGGCCCCACCGGTGACGATGATGGTCCGTTGATCCAGCAAATGGTTTTTGTTCATGGGAAGGTCTTTCAGAAAATAAGTGGAAGAGGCAAGGGCTGGGCCCTCAAGAAAATGAAGCGGGACGGCGGCCAAGCACAGCGCGCCACAGGACCCAGCCCCGCTGTGCAAGGGTCTCGTCAAGCAAGCCGCGTGGCCGCCAACGCAGGAAGACGGCGACCAGCGTGCCGAACAGCACCATGCGCCAGCCTTCGAACAGGCGCGTGGCTTCGAGCAGGCCCAAATCGAACACCGCACCCAGCAAAGGACCCAGCGGCGTGGCCAACCCACCCAACATCGAGTAGCCGACGGCATGGATGCCGAGCATCGGGTCGAAAATCGCTGGCTCCAGATAGGTGAGTTGGTGGGCATACAGACCACCCGCAAAGGCCGCAACACCCCCCGCCATCGCGGTGGCCAACAAGCGGATGCGGTGCACCGGCAAGCCCTGGCTGTCCGCCAGCACTTCGTCATGGCCAACCGCTTGCATGGCCAGGCCCAGGCGCGTGCGCGAGAGCAGCATCAAGGCCATCACCGCCAGGGCCAAGGCCAGCAAAGCCCCGACCATGTATTCGGTCTGCCCGATCTGGTGGTCGAACAACCAACGGATATCGCGAAAGCCGTGGACGCCGTCTGGCCCCGCCATCTGGCCATTTGCCTGCGGGACCTGGTAACGCCAGCCCGACAGGCTCAGACGCACCAGCTCAGCCACCGCCAGCGTGGCCACCGCGTAATGCAAACCCGGCAGGCGCAGCAGGGGCCAGGACACCAGCAATGCACAGGCGACCCCCACGCAAGTGGCGGCCAGCAATGCCCCCGCCAGCGGCCATTGGCCCACTGTGGTCAGCAAGGCAGCGCAGTAACCGCCCAGACCAAAATACGCTTGCTGCCCCAGGGAGATGCGGCCCACACGCAGCACCAACCAGGCCGACAGCGCCACCAGGCACAGCACCACCATCTGGATGACCAGACCAACGCCTGGCTCGCTGGCGCACAACGCATCACGCATGCAGGCCTCCAGCATCAGAGGCCACGGTTTGGCGAGCGCGCCAGAGCAAGGCCAGCAACAGCAGGCCCCAGGTGGCAGCGTCACGACCGAGCGCCCCCAGCAGCGCTTGCGCATGGGCCTCGACGATGCCCAGCAGCGCCGCACCCAGCAGCACGCCGCGCACGTGACCCAGACCGCCGATCATGGCCGCAGCCAGGCCCTTCATCAGCATCCACATGCCAAACATCGGTGTGACTTGACCCTCGAGGGCCAACACCGCACAGGCAGCCACACCCGACAAGCCGCAGGCCAGCACAAAGCCCAAGCGCTGCAAGGTGTGCACACGCAAGCCCGACAGGTGCGCTGCCAGCGGATGATCGGCCGCAGCACGCAAGGCCAGGCCAGTGCGGCTGCTGTGCATCCAGCGCGTCATCCAGAGCACCAGTGCCACCGCCAGCGCGCACATGAGCAGCCGGTCGGGGCGCAAGCCCAGCGGCCCCAAGGTCCATTCACGTGTGGATGCGAAATCGGGGAAAGGGTTGAGGTGGCGCGGCAACAGGTTCACGCACAGCTGCTCGAGCTGCATCCAGACCGCAAAACTCGAAGCCAACGCCACCACCTCGCGCGCATCGGCGCCGCTGACAGGTGCGCTCGCGCGCTGGGCCGAACCCATGGCACGGTCGGTGCCTGGAAAACACAGCCACTGCACATACAAGCCCGCCAGCGCGGCCGCCAGCACCACGCAAGGCAGCACGGCCAACGCCGACCAACCCAGGCGAACGTGCAACCACGAACCGAGGTAGGCGCCCAGCATGGCCCCTGCGCCATAGGCCAGGTTCACGCGCCGCAGCATGCCAAAGCCCAGCGTCAGGCCAAGCCCGACAAGGGCATAAGGACCGGCCTCCAGCAGACCGTCAAGCGAGCGCTGGAGGAATTCCATGGATCAAGCCACTGCTGCGGTGCGCGAGTGATCGCTGCCGGCCAAGTAAGCGCGTTGGATCACGTCGTCTTCCGCCAGGTCGGCGGGTGTGCCTGAGAAGGTCACGCGACCTTGCTGAAGCAAGAAGAAATGCTGGGCCACCTTGAGCGCCATGTGCACGTTCTGCTCCACCAGAAAAATGCTGGTGCCTTCGGCATGCAGCTTGCGCACGATGCCGAAGATCTCGGCCACCACCTTGGGCGCCAGACCGACAGAAGGCTCATCCATGAGCAGCAAACGTGGACGCGACATGAGCGCACGCGCCAGCGCCAGCATCTGCTGCTCGCCGCCCGACAGCGTGCCGGCCAGCTGGTCGATGCGCTCACGCAGGCGCGGGAAGCGGTCGAGTTGGTGCTCGATGTCGCTGGCAATCGCAGCGCGGTCTTTGCGGCGGTAGGCGCCAGCCATCAGGTTTTCACGCACGCTCAGGGCCGGGAACACCAGGCGGTTCTCCGGCACCAGGGCCAGGCCACGGTCCACAATCTGCGCCGGCGAAAGACCCAAAAGGTTTTCGCCTTCGAAGGTGATGCTGCCGCGCGTGGGCTGCAAAATGCCCGCCAGCGTCATCATCAGCGTGGTCTTGCCGGCGCCGTTGGGGCCGAGCAGACAAGTCACTTCACCGGCTTTGGCCGACAGGCTGACGTCGCGCAGCGCCTCGATCTGGCCGTAGGCGCAAGCCAGTCCTTGGATTTCCAACATGATCGCTCCACTTCAAGCCGCGAGGGCGGCGTTCATCAGTTCATCGTTGTCGTCAGAGCCGAGGTAGGCGGCACGCACTTGCTCGTCGTTCTGCACCTCCTCTGGGCGGCCTTCGGCGATCTTGCGGCCGAAGTTGAGCACCGCCACACGGTCACACACGCCCATCACCAGTTCCATGTGGTGCTCGATCAGCACCACCGTGCGGTCCTGATCACGCAGCATGCGGATGCGCTGATCGAGGTCTTCGATCTCTTCGGCGTTCATGCCGGCGGCCGGCTCGTCCAGCAACAGCAGGGGCGAGCCCGACACGGCGGCACGCGCCAGTTCCAGGCGGCGTTGCTCGCCAAAGGCCAGGTTGCCGGCCAGCACATCGCGCTTGCCCTGCAGGCCGCTGAATTCGAGGATCTGCTCGGCTTGAGCACGGCCCTGCTCGGCGCCCGCCAGCCAGCGGGCTTTGAAGCCTTCCCAGCCGGTGCCACGCTCGACGCGGGCAGCCCAGAGGTTCTGCCACACGGTCAGCTGCGAGAACAGGCGGATGTTCTGGAAGGTGCGGGCAATGCCGCGCTGGGCACGCACATGCGTGGGCAGTGCGGAAATGTCTTCGCCCTGGAACACCACGCTGCCCGCGGTGGGCTGGTACAAGCCCGAGATGAGGTTGACGGTCGTGCTCTTGCCCGAACCGTTGGGGCCAATCAGGCCGAGGATTTCGCCCTGACGGACATTCAGGTCCAGGCCATCCACGGCCTTGACGCCGCCAAAGTGGCGGGAGACGTTGCGCAGTTCAAGCATGGCGGGTCCTTTCACCGGGCATCACGGATGCGGCACAAGCAGTGTTCCTGCGACACAGGAAAGCGGGCAGTCGCAATGGCGCACCCAGCAGACCGCCCGGACGCACCAGCATGACCAGCAAGATCAGCGCGCCGAACAGCAGGCTGCGCCAGTCACCCAGGAAACGCAGGCCCTCGACCAGCACACCCTGGATGAACACCACAGCGACCAGCGTGCCCGCCAGACTCTTGAGCCCCCCCAGGATCGGGTAGGCAATGGCGAAAGTGGCCAGCAGGATGGTGAAGTTGCCGTGCTCGATGTGGGTGGTGTTGTGGCTGAACAGCCCACCGGCCAGGCCGGCGATCGCACCACCGATGCCGAAGGCCGAGACCTTGGCGGCGGTCAGGCTGATGCCGGCGCTCTGCGCAGCGACTTCGTCTTCACCCACGGCACGCCAAAGCGTGCCGATGCGGGTGCGGTCAAGCGACCACAACAGGAACATCACCGCAGCCACCAGCGCCCAGATCAACAGCAGCACCTGCACACCGCTCCAGGCATTCGATGGGAAATAGCGGATGCCGCCAAAGCCCAGACCACCATCGGGGCCGATCAGGCCCTGCGGGGTGCTGACCTGCCATTTGAAATTGAAGAACACCAGGCGCACGATTTCGGCAAAGGCGGTGGTGGCCACCACCAGCATCAGGCCCTTGACCCGCAGCGCCGGAAAGCCCACGGCCACTGCCACCCCACCGGCCACCAGCGCGGCAACCAACAAGGCCCAGCCCAGCGGCCAGCCGAACATGGCGGTCAGCATGCCGGCGCCATAGGCGCCAATCGCAAAGAAGCCACCTTGGGCCAAACTGACCTGCCCCGTGTGCAACACGCACCAGGCCGACAGGCCCAGCAGCGAGTGCACGCCAATGACTTGCAACAAGCCAATGTAAAAGTCCATGACGAAAACTCCGGATGAAGAGGTCAGGTTCAGTCGCGACCGCCGGGCGCCGCAAACAGGCCACCGGGACGGAACACCAGGAAGGCGAAGAGCATCAGCATCACGTAGATGTCACGCTCGCTCACGCCACGCAAGAATTGGAAAAGGTTTTCCACGCCACCCACGATCAGGCCAGCCAGGATGGCGCCAGGGATGCTGCCCAGGCCACCGATCACGGTCACCACCAAACCTTTGACCGTCAGCGGCAAGGTGAGGAGCGGCGAAAGCACGCCGATCGCGGCGCCCGTCATGGCGCCGGCGGTGCCGCCCAGAAAACCAGCGATCACGAAGGTCGTGGCGTTGGTGGTGGACACACTCATGCCGCACAGGCGCGCAGCCACCGACTGCTGTGCCACGGCGCGCGTGGCCAGGCCCAGACGGGTTTTTTCGAGCATGAGCTTGAGGCCCACCATGGCCGCGCAACCGAGCGCGAACACAAACATCAGATCGCCACGCAGCATGAAAGGGCCGACATCGAACACCACCCCGGCAAAGGCTGCAGGATAGTTCTGCGGCATGCCGGCGGTGGCGTGCACGATGGCTTCTTCCAGCACCAGCAGCATGCCCACGGTGGACATGAGCGTGGCCAGTGGCTTGTCCAGCGGCAAAAAGCGGAAGCACACGAAGTACACCAGCGCCCCCAGCACGCCGCCCAGCAGGGCGGCCGCCAGATAGACCAGCGGCGTGGGTGCGATCTGGACGACCAATAGGCTCAGGTAGGCGGCGCCGACCGAGGCGGCCGCGTAAGACAGATTGATCTTGTGCATCACACCAAAAATCAGTGTGAAGCCAATGCCGATCAGCGCATAGGTGGCGCCGAACATCACGCCGTCAAACAGCGACTGCACGAGGTCCAGTAGGTCGATCCAGGACATGGTTTTTCCCTAAACGGTGGGGACGATTCAGCCGGGGGCAGCACTGAAGTTCTGCCCTTCAAAGCCATTGAGCAGGGGTCGAGCTCCCGCTCGACCCCTGAGCCATCACTTGGGCGTGTGAGCGACTGCCCACTCGCCTTTTTTGGCTTGCACGAACAGGAAGGGCTTGATGGCTTCGCGGTCGTCGGTGCGGCCGATCTTGCCCAGCAGACCACCGGTCTCCTTCATGTTGGCGAGGGCATCGCGCATCTTGTTGCGGTCGGCTTGGGTGGTGTCGGGTTTGGCCATGATCTTGGCCTTCTCGATCAGCTCTTTGAGCGTAAAGATGTTTTCCCAAGCGGCTGCGTTGTGCAGGTCCATGTTGGCGCCCAGGGTTTGCACGGCCTTGGCGGCGTTGCGGGCCTCGGCGGTCACGGGGGCGAAACTGGTCGGAATGATCATGCCTTCGGCCTGCGCAGCGCAGCCCTGCAGGGTTTCCATGCTCGACGAGCTGGTCAGGCCCACCAGCATCTTGGGCTTCACGCCCTGACGCTGCATTTCTTTGAGCACGCCACAAGTGGTGAAGGGGTGTGCAGAGATCATGACCAGGTCGGCTTCGGCACGGCGCATTTCACGCACTTGCGTCGAGAAGGTGGTGTCGGCCAGCAGCCATTCGCTTTGGCCTTTGACCTCGAAGCCGATCTTTCCGGCGTGGTCCTTCATCACGTTGTAGGTGGCATTGCTGTGGGCAAAGTCTTTTTCGACGCCGCCCCAGATGGATTTGACTTCGGGGTGGGTGGCCTTGATCCACTCGAACAGGCTCTTGTACATGTTCGATTCGCTGGGCACGTTGCGGAAAGCCCACTGCGACATGCCGGCCAGACCGCCCTTGGCGGCCACGTCGGTGTAGATCGGGAACTGCAGGCCAGAGTCGCTGGCGTCACCGGCTTTCTTCTGCAAGATGCCGAAGGCCGGCTCGGCCACGTTGGAGCAGGTCGGGCCCACGGCCACGAAAGCGTCGTTCTGAGCAGCGATGCGGCGCAGCGCGTTGATGCCTTCTTCGGCGTTGCAGCGGTCGTCCAGGTATTCGATGACCAGCTTGCCCTTGGTGCCATCACCCAGTGTCACGCCACCGGCCTTGTTGATCTGTTCGGCTGCGGCCTTCATGGCAGCTTCGCTGTTGAGACCAAAGATGCGGACCACGCCGCTCTTGGCGCCGAAGGCGTAGATTTTGACTTCGCGGTTCTGCGCCTGTGCGCTGCCAGCCATCAGGGCGGCAGCCATGGGGATAAGGGTCAGGGCACGACGGATCGCAATGGATTTCATGGTGTTGTCTCCAGGTTAGGTGATGGGGGCGTACTGTGCTGGAGGTCACCCCTCTGACGCAATTTCAAATACGTTCACGCTGTGTTGCCGCGGCCGCAACGGGCGTGTTGCAGCCTTGGCAATGCAGTTTTCGAGCAATTGAAATGTCCATGCGCTGCAATGCACGACACAATCGCCGCCAACAAGCCTTTACGGAGACAGCATGCGCAGTACCCCCTCCCCATCCCCCGCCGCCGGCCCGCTGGACGGCATATTGGTCGTTGCCCTGGAGCAGGCTGTCGCGGCGCCTTACTGCAGCAGCCGTCTGGCCGATGCAGGCGCCCGTGTCATCAAGATCGAACGCCCGGAAGGGGATTTCGCGCGGGGCTATGACCGGACCGTGCATGGCCAGTCCTCGTACTGGGTCTGGATCAACCGCGGCAAAGAATCGATTGCCCTCAACCTCAAAGACGGCGCCGATTTGCAATTGCTCGAACGGATGCTGGCACAGGCCGACGTGTTCATTCAGAACCTGGCACCCGGCGCCACCGAGCGCCTGGGCATCGGGTCTGCCGCACTGCGCGAGCGCCACCCTGGCTTGATCACCTGTGACATCAGCGGTTACGGCGACGAAGGCCGCTTCTTCGGGCTCAAGGCCTATGACCTGCTGGTTCAAGCCGAGAGCGGTCTGGTGTCCATCAGCGGCGCCCCGGGCGAGTGGGGCCGCATTGGCGTTTCCGTTTGCGACATCACGGCTGGCATGAATGCCCTGATCGGCATCCAGCAGGCCTTGATGCAGCGCGAGCGCACAGGCAAAGGGTCGGGCGTGAAAGTCTCGCTCTTTGGTTCTGCCGCTGAACTCATGAGCGTGCCATACCTGCAGACGCGCTATGGCGGCAAGGCCCCCCAGCGCGTGGGCCTCAAGCACCCGACCATCGCACCTTATGGCGCTTTCACTTGCGCCGATGGCCGCGACATCGTCATCTCGATCCAGAACGAACGTGAATGGAGCGAGTTCTGTAAAACTGTGCTGCGCCGTCCGGAACTTTTGGATGATGTGCGTTGCAAAGGCAACGCGGCCCGCGTGGAAAACCGCGCCTTTGTGGACGGCACGGTGTCAGAAGTGTTTGGTGCATTGGGCAGCGGGACCGTGGTCGATCGCCTGACCGAAGCGCAAACCGCTTTTGGTCAGGTCAATTCCGTGCATGACCTGATCCAGCACCCGCAGCTGCGCACACGCCGCATGCCCGTTGAAGGGCGCGACGTCGACATTCCTGCCTCTCCATGGGATGTGGAGTGGGATTCGGAGCGCTTTGCCGCCACACCGGCCTTGGACGAGCACGGCACGGCGCTGCGCACAGAGTTCGCTGCGGCCACCGAGAAAGCATCTGCCTGAGATCAAGGCCATAGCGGCATGCGTATCCCACCGATCCAGTGCCTCCTCACGTTCGAAGCCCTGGCGCGCATCCGGAACGTGACCCGCACAGCACACGAGCTGTGCGTGACACCCAGCACCGTGAGCCACCGCATCAGGCTGCTGGAAGACATCATGGGGGCCCCGCTGTTTGGGCGGGCCGATTTTTCACTGACCCACACCGGGGTCAGCTACCTGCAGGATGTCCGCCAAGGGCTGGAAATCCTGCAAAGAAGCTCGGCCCGCCAGGGCTGAATGGCCCTTTATTGCGCCACCGCTTCGATCGCGATGTCGATGCGCACCTCGTCACCCACGTAAGGCGCGTACTTGCCGGCGTTGAACTCGGAGCGCTTGATGGTGGTGAAAGCGTTGGCGCCCAAGGCTGGCTTCTTCATCATGGGGTGAGGCATGGCCTGGAAAGAGGTCACCGTCAGCGTCACCGGCTTGGTCACGCCTTTGATGGTCAGGTGGCCTTCGATGCTCTTGGGCTTGTCGCCTTCAAACACCACCTTGGTGGACTTGAAAGTGGCGGTCGGGAACTTGGCGGTGTCCAAGAAATCTTCACCTTGAATGTGGCCGTTGAAATCGTCAAAACCGGTGTTGACCGATTTCATGTCGATGGCGATGTCCACACTGCCGGTCTTGGCTTCGGCATCAAACACCACCTTGCCGCTGGTGTTCTTGAAGCTGCTCAGCTGCGTGGAGTAACCAAAGTGCGAATACGAAAAACGCGGGAAGGTGTGGCTGCCGTCCACGCCGTAGGTCACGGGCGCGGCAATGGCGCTGCCAGCCAGGGCAGCGAACAGGGCAGTGGCGAGAGGGATGTGCTTGAGGGATTTCATAGAGGCTCCAGGTTGAAAAATCATTTGAGGTTGAGGGTGAAATGGACGGTGATCTCGTTGGCCACGACATCGAACTTGGCCCACATGCCTTCGCCGATGCCGAAGTCGGCGCGCTTGAGCACGAAACTGCCGGTCAACACCCCTTGCGACGAAACCTTGACGGGTGCGGTCAGATCGCGGGTCTGGCCCTTGAGGGTGAGTTGACCCACCGCGTCGTAAGCATTTGCACCCACGGGTTTGAGCTGCTTGAGCACAAAGCTGGCCTTGGGATGCGCCGCCACGTTGAACCAGGACTTGCCAACGACTTCTTGATCGGCTTCGCTGGAGCCGGTGTCGATGCTGGCCAGATCGATGTCGATGCTGCCTTTGGCCTTGTCGGCCTTGGCGGTGTCCAGGCTCACCTGGGCATTGAATTTTTTGAACTTGCCATCCATCGCCACGCCCATCTGTTTGTAGGAGAAGGTGATGCTGCTTTTTTCGGGCACGACGGCCTGGTAGGTGGCGGCATGGGCGCTGCCCAGCAAGGCGGCGCCGAGCGCCAGGGTATGGATCAGGTGTTTCATGGTTTCCAATTCAGCGCATGCGGCGCAGGGTGTCGTCCTTGAGGACAAAGTGGTGCCACAGTGCAGCCAGCACATGGCCAGCCAGGGTCAGCATCAGCCACACGTTCAGGGCTTTGTGCACCAGCTGCAACAGGTCGCCGAGCTCGCGGTCGCGGGCCAGCAGGTCAGGGATTGGCAGCACACCGAACCACACGGTCTGCACGCCCTTGGTCGAACTCATGAGCCAGCCACTGAGCGGGATGGCGATCATCAGACCGTAGAGCGTGGCGTGGCCCGCATGGGCCAACAGGCGCATGCGCGGTGGCATGGTTTCAGGCAACGCAGGCGGACGGTGCGTGACACGCCAGGCCAGGCGCAGCCAGACCAACAAGAAGGCGGTCACGCCTGCCCACTTGTGCCAAGAATAAAGCTGCAGCTTTTGCGG
>JACCDQ011233863.1_pt1 | contig 15978 bp, 14 predicted proteins | sample 7446031 | NCBI WGS metagenome assembly JACCDQ01 (sample SAMN15323442, study PRJNA562643) | freshwater metagenome | isolation source: river surface water | place: USA:Blue River Watershed | collected 2017-08-17
GCATGGTGGTTTTGAGCACAACCTACAAAGTTTGTGGGTGGTGGATTTTTTGGAAGAGCGTTATGCCAAGTGGAATGGTTTAAATCTTTCATTTGAAACTCGTGAAGGTATTTTGAAACATTGTTCAAAAAACAATGCACAAAAGCTTGGTTTGTTGGGTGAGCGTTTTATACACGGTCATCAGCCAAGCCTTGAAGCTCAGTTGGCAAATTTGGCAGATGAGATTGCTTATAACAATCACGACATAGACGATGGTGTTCGCTCTGGCCTTTTGACAATTGAGCAATTGGATGAGGTTGCGCTGTGGCGTGGGCAAAAAGAAAAGGTTTTGAAAAATTTCCCAGATTTATCTGGGCGTCGTCTGGTTTGTGAGGTCGTTAGACATATCATTCACATTCTTGTAGATGATTTAGTCAAAGAAACCCAGCGTCGTATATCGGAGATTAATCCAGGATCGATTCATGATGTCAGGGTCGCTAAACCTTTGGTTGGATTTTCTCCAGAGGTACGTGAGCAAGCAACGGAGATGAAAAAGTTTTTATTTAAAAATCTATACAGACATCCTCAAGTGCAGGCAATGACGCAAGAGGCCAGTGGCATGATTAAGTCATTGTTTGCTCATTACGAACATTTTCCCCATCATCTGCCACAAGATTTCCGCGTAGAGGATGATTTGTATCGACGCATATCTCATTACATTGCTGGCATGACAGATCGTTTTGCTAGCAAAGAGTTTCAAAAACTAGTGACTAATTAATATGGCTAGACTTCCTCGAGTCGTCTTGGCAGGATACCCACTTCACATCATGGTGAAAGGGCATAACTCGCAGCCTATTTTCACAAGTGATGAAGAAAAGCGCGCTTATTTAGAATGGTTAAGAGATGCGGCAAGAGAGTATGACTTGGCAATTCATGCTTATGTTTTGATGCCTAATCATGTCCACATCCTCGCCACGCCCAAAAATGATGTGAGTGCATCGCGTGTTATGCAATCGGTCGGGCGCCGTTATGCCCAAATGTTTAATCATACTCACGGCACAACTGGCACGGTTTGGGAGGGGCGTTATCGATCTTGTTTGGTCGATCCTGACGCGTATTTTCTCTTGTGCCAAAAATTTATTGAGCAAAACCCTTTAAGGGCAGGATTGGTTCAAAAACCAGAAGATTGGCATTGGTCTAGTTACAGACATCACGTCGGCGCCGAGACAATTCCGTGGATTTCAGATCACCCGGGTTATTGGGCTTTGGCTAATACACCTTTTGAGCGCCAATTAGCCTGGCAGAAAGCAGTACTAGATCCAGTGAATAAAATAGAAATAGAAAAAGTAAGTAGTCACTTAAATTTTGGTTGGCCATTGGCAACAGATCAACTGCTTAAACAATTGACGCCAAAAATCAATCGACCAGTGGTTCCAAGGCGAGCTGGCAGACCTAAAAAACTCACTAACAAGTAGCAATACGTCACAATTTGGTGCATATAATTGACTATCTTGAATGACTGTGTCCCTAATTTTATTTGTTGGTTTTATGCTGGGTAATAAATTGGTGACAGACACCAATTATTTTCTATTGCGTATACACGGGTAATCCCCTATAGTTCATCAAAACCCCAATTTTTACGGGGATAAGTCTCCCAAAAGAGACTATTGATTACTTATCAAGGGAATACCGTGACTACTTCACCTTCAATGCGCCCAGCTGCGCAAGGTCTATATGACCCAGTAAATGAACATGACGCCTGTGGCGTGGGCTTTGTTGCTCACATCAAAGGTAAAAAGAGCCATGACATCGTGACTCAAGGTCTCAAAATTCTTGAGAACATCGATCATCGTGGTGCCGTGGGTGCTGATCCTTTAATGGGTGATGGCGCGGGTATCTTGATCCAGATTCCAGACCAGTTCTATCGTGAAGAAATGGCTAAGCAAGGTGTGACATTGCCACCTGCTGGTGAGTATGGTGTTGGTATGGTGTTCATGCCAAAAGAAAGCGCATCTCGATTAGCCTGTGAGCAAGAATTAGAAAGAACTGTTCGCATAGAAGGTCAAGTAGTGTTGGGTTGGCGTGATGTTCCAGTTGATGCGAACATGCCAATGTCTCCTACAGTGCGCAAGACAGAGCCAGTGATTCGTCAAATTTTCATTGGCCGTGGTCGCGACATCATGACAACCGATGCACTAGAGCGTAAGTTGTATGTGATTCGTAAAACAGGTAGCCACGCGATTCAAGCGTTGCAGTTGCAACACGGTAAAGAGTATTTTGTGACATCCATGTCAGCCCGTACCGTGGTTTACAAAGGTTTGTTATTGGCTAACCAAGTGGGTGCCTATTACGAAGATCTAAAAGATTCAAGAGTTGTATCTGCGTTAGCTTTAGTTCATCAACGTTTCTCAACAAATACATTCCCAGCATGGGAGTTAGCTCATCCATATCGCATGATTGCTCACAACGGTGAAATCAACACGGTAAAGGGTAACGTTAACTGGATCAATGCCAGAACTGGAGCAATTAGCTCGCCAGTTTTGGGTGATGATTTACAAAAATTATGGCCATTGATTTATCCAGGTCAATCAGACACAGCTAGTTTCGATAACTGTTTAGAGTTATTAGTGATGGCTGGCTATCCAATGGCTCACGCCATGATGATGATGATTCCTGAGGCATGGGAGCAACACACGTTAATGGACGACAACCGTCGTGCATTCTATGAGTACCACGCAGCGATGATGGAGCCATGGGATGGTCCTGCAGCGATTGCATTTACAGATGGCCGCCAAATTGGCGCAACGCTAGACCGTAATGGTTTACGTCCTGCTCGTTACTATGTCACTGATGATGACTTGGTCATCATGGCTTCTGAGGCAGGCGTTTTAACTTTCCCAGAAAACAAGATTGTTAAAAAATGGCGTTTGCAACCAGGCAAGATGTTCTTGATCGACATGGAACAAGGTCGCATCATTGATGACGTTGAATTAAAAGATGCTTTGGCTAAAGCTAAGCCATACAAGAGCTGGATTGATGCAGTTCGCATCAAACTAGATGAAATTGATGTGGCACCTGAAGATAGCAAGACAGATGCCCAAAACATTCGTCCTGCGGCCAGCTTATTAGATCGTCAACAAGCATTTGGCTACACACAAGAAGATTTGAAGTTCTTGATGGCGCCGATGGCTTCATCAGGTGAAGAGGCTATTGGTTCTATGGGTAATGACAGCCCATTAGCTGTTTTATCTAACAAAAATAAAACTCTTTACAACTACTTCAAACAATTATTTGCGCAGGTAACAAATCCGCCAATTGACCCTATTCGTGAAAACATGGTGATGTCATTGGTGTCATTCGTGGGTCCAAAACCAAACTTATTAGACACAAATAACATCAACCCACCGATGCGTTTAGAAGTGTCGCAACCAATTTTGGATTTTGATGACATTGCTAAGATTCGTCACATTGAGCATTACACGGGTGGTAAGTTCCGCTCATACGAGTTGGATATTTGCTATCCATCAGCATGGGGTAAAGATGGTGTTGAAGCTCGCTTAGCATCTTTGTGTGCTGAAGCAGTTGATGCTGTGAACTCTGGTTACAACATTTTGATCATCAGCGATCGTCAAGTAGCAGCAGATCACGTGGCTATTCCAGCATTGTTAGCAACATCAGCTATTCATCAACATTTGGTTGAAAAAGGTTTACGTACTAGCACTGGTTTAGTTGTTGAAACTGGTAGCGCACGCGAAACACATCACTTCGCATTGTTAGCTGGTTATGGTGCAGAAGCAGTTCATCCGTACTTGGCCATGGAAACATTGGTTGATATGGCTAAGGGTCTAAAGGGCGACCTATCAGCTGAGAAAGTGGTGAAAAACTTTACGAAGGCTGTTGGTAAAGGTTTGCAAAAAGTCATGTCTAAGATGGGTATTTCTACATACATGTCTTATACAGGCGCGCAAATTTTTGAAGCCATTGGTTTGTCATCAGAGCTTATTAATAAGTACTTCAAAGGCACAGCTTCTAACGTAGGCGGTATTGGTATTTTTGAAGTTGCTGAAGAAGCATTGAAAATGCACAGCTTGGCCTTCGGCAATGATCCGACATTAACTAATATGTTGGATGCAGGTGGTGAGTACGCCTTCCGTATTCGTGGTGAGAACCATATGTGGACACCGGACTCAATTGCGAAGTTGCAACACTCAACTCGCCAGGGTCCAGAAAAAGGTGGTTACCAGACATACAAAGAGTATGCAAATATCATTAACGACCAAAGCAAGCGTCACATGACTTTGCGTGGTTTGTTTGAATTCAAGATTGATCCAAGCAAAGCGATTCCATTGGATGAAGTTGAACCAGCAAAAGAAATTGTTAAGCGTTTTGCTACGGGTGCCATGTCATTGGGTTCTATCTCAACTGAAGCGCACGCAACTCTAGCGATTGCTATGAACCGTATTGGTGGTAAATCAAATACTGGTGAAGGTGGCGAAGATAACAAACGTTATCGCAATGAGCTAAAGGGTATTCCTGTTAAAAAAGGCGAAACCCTTGCAAGCATTCTTGGTGATGATGTGATTGAAGCAAACATCCCATTGAGTGAAGGTGATTCTTTACGTTCTAAGATCAAACAAGTTGCATCAGGTCGTTTTGGTGTCACAGCTGAGTACTTAACTTCTGCTGATCAAATCCAGATCAAGATGGCTCAGGGTGCCAAGCCAGGTGAAGGTGGTCAGTTACCAGGTAGCAAAGTGTCCGATTACATCGGTAAGTTGCGCTACTCAGTACCGGGTGTGGGCTTAATTTCTCCACCTCCGCATCACGATATTTATTCGATTGAAGATTTGGCTCAATTGATTCATGATTTGAAGAATGTGAATAGTAAAGCTGATATTTCAGTGAAGTTGGTGTCTGAAGTTGGTGTTGGTACTGTTGCAGCTGGTGTTGCTAAAGCTAAAGCTGATCACGTTGTGATTGCAGGTCATGATGGTGGTACAGGTGCATCACCTCTATCTTCAATCAAGCACGCTGGCAGCCCATGGGAGCTAGGCCTTGCAGAAACACAGCAAACATTGGTATTAAACGGTTTGCGTAGCCGTATTCGTGTTCAAGCAGACGGTCAAATGAAAACCGGTCGTGACGTTGTGATTGGTGCTTTGTTGGGTGCTGACGAATTTGGTTTTGCAACTGCACCATTGGTGGTTGAGGGTTGCATCATGATGCGTAAGTGCCACCTCAATACATGCCCAGTAGGTGTTGCAACTCAAGACCCAGAATTGCGTAAGAAATTCTCAGGTAAGCCAGAGCACGTTGTGAACTTCTTCTTCTTTATTGCTGAAGAGGCACGCGAGATCATGGCTCAATTAGGTATTCGCACTTTTGACGAATTAATTGGTCGCACAGAGTTCTTAGATACTAAGAAGAGCATTGAGCATTGGAAAGCTCGTGGATTAGATTTCACGAAGATCTTCCAAGCTCCAGCAGTTGAGGCGGGTGTGCCACGTTTCCAAGTTGAAACTCAAGACCATGGTTTAGCAACTGCGCTAGACCATACCTTGATCGAAAAATCAAAAGCAGCACTTGAAAAAGGTGAGCGCGTTTCTTTCATTCAACCAATTAAGAACGTTAATCGTACGGCTGGTGCGATGTTGTCTGGTGAAGTAGCCAAACGATATGGTCACGAAGGTTTGCCTGATGACACTATCCACATTCAATTGAATGGTACGGCTGGTCAAAGTTTTGCTGCGTTCTTGGCGCATGGCGTAACAATGGATTTAGTGGGTGATGGCAACGACTACGTTGGTAAAGGTTTATCAGGCGGTCGCGTGATTGTTCGTGCACCACACGAATTCCGCGGTGACACATCGCAAAACATCATTGTTGGTAATACTGTTTTGTACGGTGCAATCGCTGGTGAGGCATTCTTTAATGGTGTTGCGGGTGAGCGTTTTGCTGTTCGTAATTCTGGTGCCATAGCTGTTGTTGAAGGCACTGGTGACCATGGTTGCGAGTACATGACTGGCGGTACAGTCGTTGCACTTGGTTTAACAGGACGCAACTTCGCTGCTGGTATGAGTGGTGGTATTGCATATGTTTATGACGAAGATGGTTTATTTGCTAAACGTTGCAATACAAGTATGGCAACTTTAGAGCCAGTTTTAACCTCTGCGGAACAAGAAGCAAAAGTGCCTAAGTCTGAATGGCATGCGCCAGTCAACGTTAAAGAAGGTGGCGAACGTTTAACAGACGAAGCAATCTTGAAGAACTTAATTGAACGTCACTTCAAGCACACAGGTTCAGAGCGTGCAAAAGCAATTTTGGCTGACTGGGATAAGTCACGTGCACGTTTTGTCAAAGTATTCCCAACTGACTACAAGCGCGCGTTAGGTGAGCTTTGGGAGAAATCTCAGGGTAGCAAACAAGCGGCTTCTGTTTAAGTGACCTGTTAAGAGATAAAGGAATAAAGATGGGTAAAGTTACTGGATTCATGGAATATGATCGCTTAAGCGAACATTACGAAGAGCCTAAAAAACGCGTTAAGCATTACAAAGAATTTGTAATGACTTTGACTGATGATGAAGCAAAGGTGCAAGGTGCCCGTTGCATGGACTGCGGTATTCCATTCTGTAATAACGGTTGTCCTGTTAATAACATCATTCCTGACTTCAACGACTTGGTGTATCAGCAAGATTGGAAGAATGCAATTGACGTATTGCACTCTACTAACAACTTCCCTGAGTTCACCGGTCGTATTTGTCCAGCACCTTGTGAAGCAGCTTGCACTTTAGGCATTCACGAGGAGCCTGTAGGTATTAAGTCAATCGAGCATGCCATCATTGATAAAGCATGGGCAAATGATTGGGTTAAGCCACAAGTGGCAAAGCAAAAGACAGGCAAGAAGGTAGCGATTGTTGGTTCTGGTCCTGCGGGTATGGCGGCAGCTCAACAGTTGGCGCGTGCAGGTCACGACGTTACTCTTTATGAGAAAAATGATCGTGTTGGCGGCTTATTACGTTATGGCATTCCAGACTTCAAAATGGAAAAAGGTTTGATCGACCGTCGTGTTGAGCAAATGAAAGCCGAAGGCGTAAAGTTCGAAACCAGCACTTTTGTAGGTAAAGATACTTTAGGTAAAGAAGTAAAAAATTACTCCAAGAAAACAGTTTCTCCTGAGCAGTTACAAAAAGACTTTGACGCGGTTGTAATTACTGGTGGTGCAGAGCAGCCACGTGATTTACCTGTTCCTGGTCGTGAGTTATCAGGCATCCACTTTGCTTTGGAATTTTTGATTCCACAAAATAAAGAAGTGGCTGGAGATAACAAGAATGAAATTCGTGCTGATGGTAAGCATGTGGTGGTGATTGGTGGTGGCGACACAGGTTCAGACTGCGTTGGTACATCAAATCGTCATGGCGCTGCCTCAGTAGCTCAGTTCGAATTATTGCCACAACCTCCAGAGCAAGAAAATAAACCATTGGTATGGCCTTACTGGCCAACTAAGTTGCGCACTTCTTCGTCGCATGATGAGGGTTGCGATCGTGATTGGTCTGTTGCAACAAAACGTTTTGAGGGTAAAAACGGCAAAGTTGAGAAGTTGATTGGCGTTCGTCTTGAGTGGAAAGACGGCAAGATGCAAGAGATTCCAGGTAGCGAATTCGAAATGAAAGCTGACTTGGTATTTTTGGCGATGGGCTTTGTGTCACCAACTCAGCAAGTGTTGGATGCATTCGGTGTTGAGAAAGATGCGCGCGGTAATGCAAAAGCATCTACTGAGGGTGAGAAGGCTTATTACACCAATGTGCCAAAAATCTTTGCAGCAGGCGATATGCGTCGCGGTCAATCATTAGTAGTTTGGGCGATTCGTGAAGGTCGTCAATGTGCTCGTGCCGTTGATGAGTTCTTAATGGGTAGCAGCGTCTTACCACGTTAATTACCCAATACCGACACGGTATTGATACACTGCCACTATGAATCTAAGGATATCGTAGTGGCAGAACCTACAAAACATATGAATCAAACTGATTCCATCGTCTCGTTAAAAGGGGTTGATTTTTCATACGCTCCTGGTGAGAGAACCATCCTTTCTGGTTTGAATATGGAGTTTCCTCGTGGCAAAGTAGTTGCCGTGATGGGTGGTTCTGGCTGTGGAAAAACCACCGTACTGCGCCTGATTGGCGGTCAAGTGAATGCCCAGCAAGGTCAAGTCTTATTTGAGGGGCAAGATGTCGGTCAAATGAGCACCCAGCAGTTGATGGCAGTAAGGCGTCGCATGGGAATGTTATTTCAGTTTGGTGCGCTATTCACAGACATGAGTGTTTTTGAAAACGTGGCTTTCCCATTAAGAGAGCACACGAAGGTTAGTGAAGAAACATTGCGTGACTTGGTTTTAATGAAATTAAATGCAGTCGGTTTGCGTGGCGCTAGAGATTTAATGCCCTCGCAAATTTCTGGTGGTATGGCAAGACGTGTAGCCCTAGCAAGAGCCATTGCATTAGATCCTCCGCTAATTATGTACGACGAGCCATTTGCAGGATTGGATCCTATTTCTTTGGGCATCACTGCACGTTTAATTCGAGACATGAACCAAGCTTTGGGTGCCACGAGCATTTTAGTGACTCATGACATTCCTGAAACTTTTGAAATTGCTGACTACGTTTATTTCATCGCTAATGGAAAAATCGCAGCTGAGGGAACGCCAGATGATCTTAGGGCATCCACAGACCCATTTGTGCAGCAATTTGTTTCGGCAAATCCAGATGGTCCTGTGCCCTTCCACTATCCGGGCAAAACATTGCTAGAAGATTTTGGGGCAAGCGTATGAGTATTGTTTTAAACACGTTAGCAACTTTAGGTGCATTTGTTCGCGAGAACTTGGTGGGCCTGGGGTATGCAACACGTATGTTCATAGCCATCATGCGTCGTTCGGCACTTTTGTTGAAAAGACCACGTTTAGTGACAGATCAAGTTCACTTTGTTGGCAATTATTCATTTGTGATTATTGCTGTATCTGGCTTATTTGTAGGTTTTGTATTGGGCTTGCAGGGCTATTACACCCTAAATCGTTATGGCTCAGAGCAGGCATTAGGTTTGTTGGTGGCTTTGTCACTCACAAGAGAGTTAGGTCCAGTTGTAACAGCATTGTTATTTGCAGGTCGTGCGGGTACATCATTAACAGCTGAAATTGGTTTAATGAAAGCTGGTGAGCAACTAAGCGCTATGGAAATGATGGCAGTAGATCCTCTTAGTAGAGTGATTGCACCTAGGTTGTGGGCGGGCATTATTGCTATGCCAATTCTTGCAGCTATTTTTACTGCTGTGGGTGTGATGGGGGGCTATTTGGTGGGGGTGCCACTTATTGGAGTTGATGACGGCGCTTTTTGGTCTCAAATGCAAGCTGGTGTGGATGTGGTCAAAGATATTGGTAATGGCGTCGTTAAAAGTATGGTGTTTGGTGTTGCAGTTACTTTTATTGCTCTTTACCAAGGCTTTGAGGCGAAGCCAACTCCTGAGGGTGTTGCAAGAGCCACTACTAGAACCGTTGTGATTGCGTCTTTAGCCGTTTTAGCTTTAGATTTCTTATTAACCGCAGTGATGTTCTCAAGCTGACAAAGTCTTATAAAATCTGTAAATAAATATGAAAAAACAATCTTTAGATATCTGGGTCGGTTTATTTGTAGCCATGGGGCTCTTGGCCCTGCTATTTTTAGCGCTAAAAGCTGGCAACATGAGTGCTTTTACATTTGAGCCAACTTACCAAGTAACTGCACGGTTTGACAATATTGGCGGGTTAAAGCCACGTGCACCAGTCAAGAGTGCTGGTGTAGTGGTGGGTCGAGTCACTGAAATCAGGTTTGATGATCAAACTTATCAGGCTACTGTGGTGATGACTTTGGAAACCCGTTACAAATTCCCCAAAGACAGCTCAGCAAAAATCTTGACCTCTGGCCTATTAGGCGAGCAATATATTGGCTTAGAAGCCGGTGGTGATGAGAACATGATTGCTCAGGGTAGTAAGTTGACTCAAACCCAGTCTGCGATTGTTCTTGAGAACTTAATCAGTCAATTCTTATATAGCAAAGCATCTGATGGTGCGCCATCAGACAAAAAATAAAACAGGTAAATTGTTAAAAGTGATGTTTAAACAGCTCAACAAGAAACTAATCAAAATACTCATGTGGGTGAGTGTTGCGTTGGTTGCAGGTTGTGCTACAACTCAACAAACAGAGCGAGTTGCCAAAATTGATCCATTTGAGTCTATTAATCGCGCAGTTTTTACTTTTAACGAAAACGCAGATGAGTATGTGATCAAGCCAGCCGCTGAGGCTTATCAATTTGTTTTGCCGGAATTCGTAAGAACTGGCGTTACTAATTTCTTTAGCAACATTGGCGACATATTTGTTGCTGTCAATAACTTATTACAAGGTAAGCCTGGTAATGCTGCCAATGATATTGGTCGATTCTTAGTGAACTCAACCATTGGTATTTTGGGCTTGTTTGACGTTGCCACAGACGCTGGTTTAGAAAAGAACAAGGAAGACTTTGGTCAAACTCTTGGGGTGTGGGGTGTGCCATCCGGTCCTTATGTGGTCTTGCCATTATTTGGCCCAAGTTCAGTAAGAGATACCGCAGGTCTTGCAGTTGACCTGAAAACTGACTTTATTTTGAATAGTAATCAACTCAATCATGATCAAAAGGTTGGTTCAACAGTGTTAAGAGTTGTGAACCAGCGCGCCAATTTGCTCAACGCGAGCCAATTATTAGAAGACGCAGCATTTGATAAATACTCATTCTTAAGAGACTCGTATTTACAGAGGCGCCATAACCAGGTGTACGACGGTAATCCGCCACTATCAGCTGACTAATTCGATATCTAGCGAATTGGGCTAACTAGTTCAATTAGCAATACAATTTAGCTATTCACATTATTTAACTCATTAATTTATGCGCGTTTCCTTGTTTAAAGTATTTTTTGCGTTTTTAGGACTTTTTATTTGGTCTAGCTCAAGCATTGCTCAAAACACCAACACACCGGATGGTCTGGTGAAGTTTGTTGTTGAGGATGTTATGAGCGTGATCAAAAATGATAAGGCGATTCAAAGTGGTGATTTAAGAAAAATCAATGCTTTGGTTGATCAGAAAATTTTGCCCTATAGCGATTTTCAAAAAACTACGCAATTATCTATGGGTAAAAATTGGTCAAAAGCTTCACCACAACAACAAGCTCAGATCACTCAAGAATTTAAAACTCTTTTGATTCGTATTTATGGTGGAGCATTGGCTCAAATTAAAGATCAAAAGGTTCAATACAAACCATTTCGAGCTGCAGCTGATGATACCGATGTTGTTGTTAAAACTGTGGTGATTGGTAAGGGCGAACCAATTCAGTTGGACTACCGCTTGGAGAAGACCGCCAATGGTTGGAAGGTGTATGACATTAATATTTTAGGAGCCTGGTTGGTGGAGTCATACAGAAACCAATTCAACGATCAGGTAAGTAAGGGCGGTATTGATGGGTTGATTCAGTTCTTACAACAGCGCAATAGTGCGTTAGCAGCCGCAAAATAAAACATTTATGACAACGCGTTTTCAACTTCCAGTAGAGATCTCTCACAGTAATGTTGAGGCAGTCCTTGCGGAAGGCATTGCTGTAATTAACACCTTGCAGGCTGAAAATCGGTTAACAGTAGATTGCCAAGCTCTTTCAATTTTTGACTCAAGTGCATTGAGTGTGATTTTGTCAATGCGCAGACATGCGCAGACTAAACGTGTAGATATTGAATTGCAATCAATTCCAGAAAAATTAGCTAGTCTTGCCCAAGTCTACGGCGTAGCTGATGTCGTGCTTGTATGAGTGCGATTTCTTTTAAGCATCTCACCAAACATTACGGTTCTTTAGTTGCTCTAAACGATGTTAGTTTGGAGATTGGGGAGGGGGAATTCTTTGGTTTGCTAGGACCTAATGGTGCAGGAAAGACGACGCTCATATCAATTTTGGCTGGCTTGTGTCGACCCACTGCTGGAAGTGTTGAGGTGATGGGCCACGATGTCCAGGCAGATTTTCGAGAGGCAAGACGTCTATTAGGAATAGTTCCACAAGAGTTGGTCTTTGATCCATTCTTTACGGTTAGAGAAACACTTCAATTTCAGTCAGGTTATTTTGGAATAAAAAATAATGGTGAGTGGATTGATGAAATTCTTCACCACTTGGGTCTTGCGGACAAAGCCAACAAAAACATGCGCGCATTATCAGGTGGTATGAAGCGGCGTGTATTGGTGGCGCAAGCTCTCGTTCATAGACCACCAGTAATTGTGCTGGATGAGCCCACGGCTGGTGTTGATGTAGAGCTGCGCCAATCACTGTGGAAATTCATTAGTCGTTTAAATCAAGAAGGGCATACCATTGTCTTGACAACACATTATCTGGAAGAAGCGCAAGAGTTGTGTGGACGTATTGCTATGCTCAAGAAGGGGCAAATCGTTGCTTTAGATACAACGGCTAATTTATTGGCAAGAGTTAATAATTCGCAAACTAAAGATGGCGACTTGGAAGATGTCTTTATGCAAATCATGAGTGAGGGACGTTGATGAGTCAGCTACGTTCATCCCCATTTGCCTACGCCAGTGGTTTCCAAGCTCTTTTTTATAAAGAGGTGAAACGTTTTTGGCGAGTTAGTTTTCAAACTATTGCTGCGCCTGTTTTAACGGCAATCTTATATTTGATGATATTTGGACATGTACTTGAAGAGCATGTCAAAGTTTATGGCGCAATCAGTTACACCGCCTTCTTAATTCCTGGATTAGTGATGATGAGTCTTTTGCAAAATTCTTTTGCAAATACATCTTCGTCATTAATTCAATCCAAAATTACAGGTAATTTAATTTTTGTATTGTTAGCACCTCTATCGCATTTAGAGTTTTTTATGGCCTATGTTTTGGCCGCTATGGTGAGAGGTCTGGTGGTTGGTTTAGGAGTATTTTTAGCTACTTGCTGGTTTACGGATATTTCATTTCAGATGCCGCTGTGGATTTTGGTGTTTGGCTTGTTAAGTGCTGCAGTGCTTGGTGCTTTGGGATTAATTGCTGGCATTTGGGCAGAAAAGTTTGATCAGTTGGCAGCTTTCCAAAATTTCTTCATCATGCCTGCAACCATGTTGTCTGGCGTTTTTTACTCTATTCATACTTTGCCTACAATTTGGCAAAGTATTTCTCATTTCAATCCATTCTTTTACATGATTGATGGATTTAGATATGGATTCTTTGGGATTTCAGATGTTTCACCCTGGTTTAGCTTAGCAATTGTGGGCTCATTTTTCTTGTTGGTTGCTATAGTGGCTATCAGGTTGCTATCAACTGGATACAAGTTACGTCATTAATCATTTAAAGAACTAATAAGTCGTCAGAAGAGATAGATAAAATGTTGCCAACACCAGAACAAGTCAAAGAGTACATAGCCAAAGGAATTAACTGTTCTCATTTGGAGGTTGAGGGTGATGGGCAGCATTTTTTTGCAACAATCGTGAGTATTGAGTTTGATGGTTTGAGGTTGGTGCAGCGCCATCAAAAAGTTTATGCAGCCTTGGGTGATCGCATGAAAGCAGAAATCCATGCGTTGTCATTTAAGGCATTAACACCAGCAGAGTATGCCGCTGGCAAGTAATTAAAAAAAGGTTAGACAGAATTGGATAAGTTATCAATACAAGGCGGGCAACCATTAAAAGGTGAAATCACCATCACTGGTGCAAAAAATGCAGCTTTGCCAATTCTGTGCGCCGGTCTTTTAAGTGCTGAGCCAATTACTTTGCGTAACTTGCCAGATTTACAAGACGTTAGAACAATTCTAAAAATATTGGCGCAAATGGGTTTAAAGGTGACTTTCCCTAACCCTGATGATCGTTCAGTGGTTGTTTTGGATGGCGCTGATATTCATACTCCAGAAGCTTCGTATGATTTGGTGAAAACCATGCGTGCCTCAATTTTGGTGTTGGGTCCTTTATTGGCACGTTTTGGTCACGCTAAAGTATCTTTGCCAGGTGGTTGTGCAATTGGGGCACGTCCTGTGGATCAGCACATCAAGGGCTTAAAAGCCATGGGTGCTGATATCCATATTGAGCATGGTTATATTGAAGCTAAATTTGGTAAAAATCCCAATGCTTTGGTGGGTGCCAAGATCTTGACAGACATGATCACAGTCACTGGTACAGAGAACTTGATGATGGCTGCGGTGTTGGCTGAAGGCGAGACTGTTTTAGAAAATGCCGCGCGCGAACCAGAAGTGACAGATTTGGCTGAGTTACTCATTAAGATGGGCGCCAAAATTACCGGTGTAGGAACTGATCGCTTGGTGATTCAAGGTGTTAAAAAGCTTCACGGTGCTGAGCACAGCATCATCGCTGACCGTATTGAGACTGGCACATTCATGTGTGCAGCTGGTGCGATGGGCGAGATTGGTGCGGATTTGATGATTAAAAATGCGCGCCCAGATACCTTAGAAGCGGTGATTGATAAGTTGCGTGAAGCTGGTTTGCAAATTGAGCTAGGTAAAGACTGGATACACGTTAAGATGAACAAGAGACCTAAAGCAGTTAGCTTTAGAACTTCTGAGTACCCAGCATTCCCGACTGATATGCAGGCCCAGTTCATGGCTATGAACGCTGTGGCAACAGGTACTTCTCGTGTGACTGAAACCATCTTTGAAAACCGCTTTATGCATGTCCAAGAGTTAAATCGCCTGGGTGCGCAAATTGTGATTGAGGGCAATACAGCAATTACCGAGGGTGTAGATGGTTTGTCAGGCGCCATTGTGATGGCTACAGACCTAAGAGCATCTGCTAGCCTTGTCATTGCTGGTTTGGCTGCTCAAGGCGAGACCATTGTGGATCGTATTTATCACTTGGATCGTGGTTACGATCGAATGGAGCGAAAATTGGCTGCAGTAGGCGCTAACATCGTTCGCGTGAAATAATAGAGATATGTCTAATATGATTACCTTAGCCCTATCAAAGGGGCGTATTTTTGATGAAACCTTGCCAATGTTGGCAAAGGCAGGAATCACTGTTTCTGAAGATCCAGAATCTTCTCGTAAATTAATTTTGCCAACATCAAGTCCAAACTTAAGAGTCATCATAGTGAGAGCTTCTGATGTGCCAACTTATGTTCAGTATGGTGCTGCTGATATTGGCGTAGCTGGTTATGACGTTTTGGCTGAGCATGGTATGGATGGCTTGTATGCCCCGATTGATCTAGGTATCGCTAAATGTCGTTTGTCTGTGGCGGTGAGAGATGGTTTTGATTACGCCACTGCTGTGCGCCAGGGTGCTCGTTTACGCGTGGTAACAAAATACGTGGAGCAAGCTAGAGAACACTTTGCTAATAAAGGTGTGCACGTTGATCTAATCAAGTTATACGGTTCGATGGAGTTGGGCCCATTAGTTGGCTTGGCTGATGCGATTGTTGACTTGGTTTCAACTGGTAATACGCTTAAAGCCAATCAACTGAAAGAAGTAGAAGTCATTACTCAAATCAGCTCACGTCTAGTAGTTAATCAGGCAGCGTACAAACGCCGTCGTGAGCAATTGCAACCTTTGTTGGATGCATTCTCAAAGGTTTAAGACAAAAAATGTCAGTTAATCTAGTTCGCCAACTTAATAGTCATGATGCAGACTTTGCTCAAGCACTAAAGAAGCTCTTGGCTTTTTCAGCTGCAGATGATGCAGCGATTGAGGCGGCGGCGGCAAAAATTTTGGCTGATGTACAAGTGCGTGGTGATGAAGCTGTGCTTCAGTACACCCAGCAATTCGATCGCTTATCAAAAGACCAAGCTAATTCAGTTAAAGCACTAGAAATATCAAAAGCTGATTTGATGGCAGCACTTAATGCTTTGCCTCAAAATCAACGAGAAGCATTAGAAGCAGCGGCACAACGAGTAAAGAGTTATCACGAACGTCAAAAAATTGAGTCTGGTTGTCACAGTTGGGACTATGCCGATGAAGATGGCAC
>JACCDQ010770429.1_pt1 | contig 15977 bp, 16 predicted proteins | sample 7446031 | NCBI WGS metagenome assembly JACCDQ01 (sample SAMN15323442, study PRJNA562643) | freshwater metagenome | isolation source: river surface water | place: USA:Blue River Watershed | collected 2017-08-17
CCCGCGCCATGAATCAATGCTCTTGGCATGCCTAAATGCGATAAATGCTTTTCATAAATGCTGCCCAACCAAATGCGAGGCAATGCGCGCGATATACCCACAAAAAGCAGCATTAATAAAGGCTGAATCAACCCAACAGTGCGCGGCACACCTTCCACGCCAATCGCACCGACAACTGTGGCATAAAGCACCGCATAAATAAGCATCGCCTGCGCAAGTGCCAGCATCGCGGGTAAGCCGCTGTAACGAAAAATTGCTCGGTACATGCCCATACCTACAAAGATCGGAATAGCAAGCGTGACTGAAAAGGCGAATAAAAAGACATGCCCACTTGCCATCAGCTCTGGAACATTACCCGTTCCTAGATAAAAAGCCATCTGCACGGTCAGCCAGCAAATGCAAAGATCCACAAGCAAAACGATACCTCGTTTGATGCTGCGGGGGAGGCCTAAAACCAAGTTAGCCGTCTTACTTATATTTCTTATCATGTTAGGAATTTTGCACTGGAATCCGGTGCCATCTATGCACTTTACGAAACGAATCTTTAAAGATGCAGGCCATTAGATCGCATTTTCGAAACCGAGTGCATCGTACTCAAAACGTCATTTCGTTTTGCAAAAAACTGTTCTTAGCCACTTTGGCATCTATCTTTTTCTTCTCATTACAAGTAACGTACAACAGTAGAACTCACCCTCATGCCCCGAAAAACATCATGAACAAGTCATCTAGCAAATCGACCAAAAGTTCCAAGACTCCAATCAGCAAGCCATCCAACGGGCAAACAGGCCCGATCACGGATGCCGGAAAAGCCATTTCATCACGTAACGCCATCAAAACAGGACTTCATGCATCTGGCTGGATTGATACAAAAGAAGAGCTCGAATACCAAGAGCTTTTTAACAATCTTTGTAAAGAATATGATGCAAGAAACACCACGCTGCTCTTACAAATTGAACGAATGGCAAGCACGATGGTCAAAATGCGCAGGCTTCAAAAAATAGAAGCAGCTTTATTTCAAAAAGCCAGAGGCCTTGCTGAATTTCGAGCGCAAGAAAGGCAATCTATACCATCGCTTGCGAATGCAGACCCCGAGCAATCACTTTTGATCGCACAACTCTCTGCAATGCCTGATATGGATAGGCTTGCTAGTTTGCAACGATATCAAACAAGCCTAGATAGACAACTATCCAAAGTTATTGGAGAGATTCGAATTCTCACAATGAATCCAATGGACACATTACATACAACTTCCACAAAGATTCAAAGGGAATTAAGCAACACAAAAACGGTGCAAAAGGGCTCTGATGGTAGCGCCAGCATATTCACAACGATTGATGAATGAAAGTCATTCCGTGCAAAGCACAAAGATTAACCCTAAGATTTTATTTGTTCATCCATCAGGACTAATTAGCGATCCAGATGTTCGTGGACCTCGCCTTCGTAATGAGGTCATTGATCCGCCGCCTGATTTCGAAAATAGAGACTTCATGACTGAGAAGTTCATAAGCTACAACACTGATAAAGCTATCAAGTGGATTTCTAAATATCCATCGCTAACAGTAAAGTTTTCTGAGATTGGTTATCGAAGAATTGATTATCTCGAAACCGAACTCTTATTTGACCATGCACTTTCTGCAAAGGCAAAAAATCAACTCAAACTCGAATTGTTGCAACTAGAAAGAGATGATTTCGCTATCTGGGAAAATGCGATTCTTTCAACTAGAAAACACATCGGTAATTTAGTTCAATCAAAGATACGTGAATGGATGCACGAGCCAGTTGATTTTTCTGAGGAGTCTTTTTTCAGAGCTGGGTGGAAAGATTTTCCATATTCAAATCAAGCAGCTACAAGACGCCTCCATCAATTAAGCTCTCAAACTCTTGATGAATTGCAAATCGCTCTTACCAAATGTGTACATATTGATATCAAGCAAGAGTTTAACTTTTACGAGCTAAATCAATCGATAAAGAGTGCAAACAAACAGCTTCGCACATTAAATTTAGACATTCTTTTCGAAGAGTTTTAAGTTTAAATTTAATTACCTATGAGTCGCTATATTCCCATATCGGGACTCGGGGGTTTGACAGCACTTGACCTAATATTTCACCTCGGTCGCCTGCTCGCTCAAACTCCAAGGTTTGGGCTGCTGCCGGTTCCGTGGACACCAACCTAAGCGAATAACGCTTCTTCGAACTTTACAGGACTGACGTAACCCAGTGTCGAATGCCGACGTTTGGGGTTGTAGAAGACTTCGATGAAGTCAAATACATCAGCCCTGGCTTGGCTACGCATCCTGTAAACCTTGCGATGCACACGCTCCATCTTCAACGTCGAGAAGAAGCTCTCCATGGCCGAGTTGTCCCAGACCTCACCCGCTCGACTCATGCTGCACGTGATGCCTTGTTCAGCCAGCAACTTCTGGAAGTGCTCGCTGGTGTACTGGCTACCCTGATCTGAGTGATGCAGTAACTCATCTGGCTTACCCCTGCGCCATACGGCCATCATCAGCGCATCCGCCACCAATTGCGAAGTCATACTCGATTGCATCGACCAGCCCACAACCCGCCTTGAGTACAGGTCCAACACCACTGCCACATACAGCCAGCCCTCAGCCGTCCAGATATAGGTGAAGTCCGCCACCCACTTCTGGTTGGGCGCATCGGCCTGGAATTGCCGATCCAGCACGTTGTCTGCAATTGCACTACGTTGCCCGCGATCCACGGGCAATCCTCGCCTGCGTGGCCTAGCTTTGAGGGCTTGCGCTCGCATCAGCCGCTCAATGCGATGCAAACCGCATCGATAACTAAGTTCCAACACATCGTGCCAGACACGTCTGGCACCATACGTTCGATCGCTGCCTACAAAGCTTTGGAACACCTTCGCCCCCAAAACCTCGTCGACCAGACTTCTCGCACTCCTAGGGCGAGCGAGCCACGCATAGAAGCCACTTCGAGACACACCGCGCGCCTCACACAAAGACTCAACCGGCCACGCACCTCGGTGTTTCGCAATGAAATCGCATCTCACATCGATTCCTTCGCGAAGTACGCTGCGGCTTTTTTAGGCTGTCGCGCTCCATCTTGAGCTTGGCGACCTCTCGTTGCAGTCGGGCAATCTCTGCCTGTTCGGGCTTCATGTGGCCCAACCCGGGAAACGCGTCTTGCGGGTCTTCGCTGAATTCTCGTATCTAGCGGCGCAACATGTTTTCATTCAGCTCCAGATCCCGAGCCGCCTGACTCAAGGCAACTCCTCGCTCCTTGACCATCTTCACCGCCTCAAGCTTGAACTCGCGGCTCAACTTCCTTCTGGTTTCCATTGAACACCTCCAGTTTCATTTCACACCTTAACAAAGTGTCTATGAAACCGGCAGCAGCCCACACCGCTGAAACTGCCAACTCGATTAAGAGTTGGCTCTCTGCTGCCAGAATCAACTCCGGATACGTCTTTAGAGGCATCCGGGGTACTGCAGAAATTTCGAACAGTTTCTGCGAAAGCCGTATCGCTCGGATTTACAAAACTTTGGCCAGACGGGCCGGGCTCAGCGCGCAGATTATTCAAAGTATCAGCGGGCACTCTATGCGTGTAGGGGCGGCCCAAGATTTATTGTCAAGCGGTGCAAGTCTTCCACAAATCATGGTCAAGGGCGGCTGGGGGAAAACTGACACTGTAATGCGCTACGTAGATCGCATTCGTACTGTGATTTGACAGGCTTAAAGTTGAATATGCCTGATCAATGCATAAAGGAGGTAAGGAGCTTTGAATAGATAAATACTATTTATCAATGCGATACTCCCTCACGCAAAAAAACCTTCAAAAAGGTCAGCCAAAGGATCTTGATATCGAACCAAAAGCCTTGACGAGTCAAATACTCAGCATCCAGCGCCACCTTTTGCGGAATCGGCAACTCGTCGCGTCCATTCACCTGCGCCCAACCAGTCAGACCCGGCACCAAGGTGTGCACGCCCTGCTCTGTACGCAAGACAATCAAGTCCTGCTGATTGAACAGCGCCGGGCGCGGGCCCACGAAGCTCATTTCTCCCGCCAGAATGCTCCACAGTTGCGGCAACTCGTCTAAGCTGCACTTGCGCAAGAAAGAGCCGATGGGCGTCAGGTGTGAACGTGCATCCGCCAGTAGATGGGTAGCCACCGCCGGCGTACCCACCCTCATACTGCGGAATTTGGGCATTTTGAAGATCACATTGTTTTGGCCAACGCGGTCAGACCAGAATATGACAGGCCCTTTGGACGTGAAGCGGACAGCGATCGCCACCAGCAACATAGGCACAAGCAAGATCAGACCAGCCAGACAACCAAGAAAAATATCGAAGACTCTTTTCATACCGACATTGCCCCTTAAGTTCGACACTTTACACTTATAAAGTGTCGAACTTAAGGGGCAAGCTCCGGGCTTTGAAGAAGAGCAAAACTGTAGACGCTTTAATAGACAAGTTGGAGAAGATCAAGGCCAGCATTCGGGCCACAAGGATCTTATTCATTAGAAATGGTATCGCGGAGGAAGATGTAAATCTTCGAAGGAGATTGTTGCCTGGACTGGGGGAAGCCCGAATTGTGAGCGAATCGAATTAGCAATGCTCACCCTAGTTGGGTAGTAATCCTCCGTCAGCGCGGTAGAAGTCGGACACGGAACTTCTGGGCACGAAAGCGATGTGGGGCGAGAGCTAAACTCAACGGACTTCCGAAGAGCCCGGGCTAGAATTTCAGATCCGACACTAAACGCAGCGTTGGTGGTGTCTACAGTTAGAAGTCGGCGAGTCTTCTCTATTGACGCTAGTACAGTATCTTCATCAATTGGGTTTATAGAAACTAAATCGATAAGTTCTACATTGACATCACCCACGATCTCGAGCGCCTCGCGCGCGGCTTGTAGGCCATCACCGTACGCAACTACAGTAATATCAACGCCGTCTTTAACTATACGCGCCTTATCAAGAGGGATCTCATATGGTTCTTCGGGAACAGATTCAGTGGTTTGATATAGCCAGCGGGGCTCGAGAAGAACAACCGGATTGTTGTCTCGAATGGCCGCGGTGAGAAGTCCTTTTGCCATGAATGGGGAAGATGGAATCACCACCTTCAGGCCTAGCGTACAGCCAAATAGTCCATACAACGCCTGCGTGTGCTGCGGACCGTTACCCCATTGACGTCCAACATTGATTCGAAAGACAATAGGTACTGGATTTCCACCCCCAAACATATAGTTCCACTTAGCAGCCTGTGTGAAAATCTGATCAGCAGCAAAAAGAGCGAACTCGACCCGCCCGTGGTGGACTATGGGGCGCATACCATGAATTGCAGCTCCGACAGCCATACCTGTGACAGCATCCTCCGAGATAGGAACATCAAAAACACGCTCTGGGTAGCTCACCTTTAGGCCGGCGGTAGTACCGTCAGCGCCATTGGGGTAGGAAACTCCAAGTCCCACGACAAACACAGTTGGGTCTAACACAAGGGCCTGTTCGGTGGCCTCTCTCAATGCGTCAGTGTATTTAATGATTCGGGGCTTATGCATACAGATCTTTATGGAGTTCTTTAGGATCGGGGAATGGCGCTGATAAGGCATACTCGATTTCGTTGATAACGAATGCACGTGTCTCGGCAATAACCTCTGAGAGTGATTCTTCGTTTACACCTTCTGTCATCAAACGTTCCTTCAATTTCTTTAGGCAATCCTGTTCTAAGCGCTTCTCGAAGATATCAACATCTCGGTATCCCTGTGCGTCGTCGAAGATAGGCGCACTGTGAGCCATATGGCGGTAAACAACACATTCAAGGACTGCCGGATGGCCTTGACGAACATTCACAAGTAACTCTTTAGCCTTGTCAAAGACATCATCGAAGTCGTTACCATCAGCATTTGCATACGCTACACCAAACCCTCGGATAATATCTCCCGCCCTGTAGTTGACCGATCGGCGGTCATCGAGTTTAGAGTTGACCGCATAAAGATTGTTCTCTACAATAATCAGAAGAGGAAGTTTAAAGAGAGCAGCAAGATTCAATGTTTCGTAGAAGCCCCCCTCCTCTGAAGCACCGTCGCCAATGTAAGCCACTGTTACATCTTGACTCTGGGCTTGCTTTTGGGCAAATGCAGAACCAGCTGCAATTGATGTAATACTACCTAGGATTGGTGTTGAGCCAGTAAACCCCTCTTCGCGAGCGATCATGTGCATTGATCCGCCTTTTCCGCCTGCGAAACCTTCTGCCTTACCCAAGATCTCGCAAATCATTCTGCGTAGGTTTCCGCCTTTAGCGAGGTAATGTCCATGCGATCGATGGTTTCCAAGTGCTCGATCGTTAGGATTAAGTGCATTGGAAACTCCGACCGCAACAGCTTCCTGCCCTACGTAAAAATGGACAAAACTCATTATTTTGTCACGCAAAAAAAGTTTGGCAATTTCTTCCTCTGCGATTCGCAGGAGGACCATACGCTTAAAGGCTTCGATTCTATTTTTCATAAGTCAATCATAATACGTCCAGCTTTTCCTGCCCGCATCTCATCGATGGCATCGTTTATGCCATCAAGTGTAATTCGTTTGGTAATAATGCCATCCAAAGTCAATGCCCCATTTTTTGCCATCTGCAGATAGCGAGGAATATCCAAGGTCGGGTTGAACCCGCCCGACTGGGTAGCCATGAAAACCTTACCCTCACCATCAAAGAAATGTGATGCATTTGTAAGCTCTATAGAGCCCCCAAGCTCTGGCATTCCCACCATAACATACCTACCAGTACCTGAAAGGAGCGGCACCGATTCTTGAATAGTCTCCCTATCCCCTACAGTCGGGATAATCACGTCTGCGTGGGTGATGCCCGCCACCTCCTTGAGCGCATGCGCTAGGTGTTGCGCCCTACGATTTATAAAGAAATGTGCGCCAACTTTGCGAGACATTGCTTCTTTGTCTGCAACATCAACTGCAATTACGGGATAAGCGCCAGCCTGAACTGCGTACCTTACTATATTGAGACCTATACCGCCAACACCTATCACAACAACGCTTTCTCCATATCGTACCCGAGCAGCGCCTTTGATAACCCCAAGAGCTGTAGAGAGGGCACAACCTAAAAGGGCCGCAAGATCGTTAGGCGTATCGTGAGGAACAGGCGTCACGCGGTTCTCCGAGACTATAGAATACTCGCTGAAGGTAGTAACCTTACCGCTACGAATTTCACGACCGTTGTAGTTGTAGCGAGGAAAATCGGATTCGATACCTTCCCCCTTTCGCCAGTGGAGACAAACCTTGTCCCCTTTTTTGACCTTTAGGACGCCCCCTCCCACCTCTTCGACGATGCCGCATGCTTCGTGCCCGAGCAAGTGCGGGACAAAGCCGCCATTGCCCTTATTCCCTTTTATCTCCTCGAGCTGGGCGCCACAGATACCTGTCACTATATTCTTGACGAGGACCTGACCGTACAACAAAGTTGTCAAGCCCACATCGGCGATCACCAGTGGTTTGTTTAGCGCTTCTAAAATGACTGCTTTCATTTACTGATTCAACCTTTAAAAAGAGATTCAATTTTACACAGATCAATATCATGACCAAACAGCCTGATCCCATGGAAATTGCGCTAGAGGGGGAAGCGGCAAGTTGTGTAGGCTTGAGGGAGACCCCGAATGCTTTGGCCGCACACCCAACTCAACCAACCTCGCTATTACTTTATCACCTAAGAGCGGTGCTAGAGTTAACTTTGTAGGCCATATGACCAAGGCATTTCCGTACTCCTGCAATACGGGGCCCGTCGGCAACCTGCCATTATGTGAATATGCTTCTGCTCGAAAGCCGTACCATGTGGCCCATTGCTTCCCAGACCAGTCGAGATGGCCAAATAGTTGCTTCATTTCCTTCTTTGCAAAAGCTATAGCATCGTTGTCTGATAAAGAGAGTGCATCGTCTGCAAGAGCGCCTCCCAAGTACCAAACATAGCCACCTGATAACAATGGATGACTGGTTACAGTCACGCTCGGCTTATAGCTTGTAGTGATTCCGTGACCATAAAGCGGAAGCGGCATTGGTTTAACCATGAGTTGCCGGAGCGGCCGGCGCTGAGTCCTGCCCTTTTCAGAATCTATTAGTTTCAACAATTCTTCGTTTCCCAGCCCAGCTGCACAGATAACAACCTGAGCCTTTATTTGAAAGCCAGCGACAGTGAGGCATCCGTCAAGCGACAGTTCGTCAACGGTCCCCTTTCTTATTTTTGCTCTATGAGGCGTCGACAGAGCCTCTACGAGTGAGGCAACGTCAAGCACTTTCTCTGGCAACTCATATACAGAAAGGCCTGCCAAATCAGCGAGCGCCTCCGGCACTTCCTGTACCTCTAGCTTTCTAGTTTTTGCCTTCAACATGTGTGAAGCAGTGCTAAGGGCAAGACGTGTTAGGCTACCTCCTATTGACCACATGAGCTGCTTCTCACTAAGGACTCGAACGTCACTCAGGTCCAGTTCTCCACGACCCTCTAGACAAGCATCCCAGCGTTCAGGTAATTGAGCAACACTTTCGGCATGAGTAGGTGTACTATTGCCGAGCATGTACCTCTGCCCACCATGAATCATGCCCTGAGACGCAATGGTCTGAATACCACCAAGTGCCTCCTTTTCCAGAAGAAGTACATCGAATCCTACCTTAGTGAGGACATTCAGAAGCCAAAGTCCAGCAACCCCCCCTCCGCAAATAACGATGTCATAATGATAACTTAATTCTTTGTGAGAGTGAATATTTTTCATAATATTGTAAGATTTGAGATCTTGCATGAAAGTCCACACAAAAAACTCATTAGCTTTTTAATCGCTAATTTCTATATATTCTAATATTTTCCCTAGGGCTAACTATACGCATATTAAGCTTTTAACTAGCCCTAGGTAAAAATTGATTTAAACGATTCCATATTTTGTAAATTGCGAATCTAAAAGCATTGAATCGGATTCCAAGTAAACGCGACCCATCATAGATTTCGAAATTCTGTCTTACAATATTTCCAATGCTCTTATTTGATGCCCCTCCAATTCGCATCTTGACCCAGACTTGTGGAATATAAATAGATTTGACGCACTCAATCTCTAGAGCTCGTAGCATAAAAAGATAATCTGCAGCCAATGAAAATCTTGTGTCGAAGCCGCCAAGATTCATAAACAAAGAGCGACGAACATAAAATGTTGGGTGTGGTGGAACCCAAGCTTTTGCGAACTGGCCCGTTCGGTGGGTGGAAGACCGCCAATTTCGTATCGTCTTCCGAGCCGTTTTCTGATCGACATAGACCAAGTCAGCATAGCAAGCCATAACATCAGGATCTTCAAATGCTTTTGCAATTTCCGAAATAACTGAATTTGTGGCATAAAAATCATCTGAATTCAAGAATCCAACTACGTCTCCAGTAGAAAGGCTAAAACCTTTGTTCATTGCATCGTAAATGCCATCATCATACTGCGATACCACATGTCGCCATGGCTGAGGGCACCTTGCAATCAGCTCCAGAGTTGAGTCCCGCGACTCACCGTCCACGATGATATGCTCTATATCTTTATAGTCTTGTGCATCAATAGAGGATATGGTGTCAGAAATCGTAGAAGCGCTATTAAAGCAAGGAGTGATAACAGATATTTTCAAAGAAAAGCGCTTTCGAATATGTTGATAGATAGCGAACAATACCTAATTAACAATTTAATGTTAAATAGGTGATGGGAATTGAGTGTATTACCAAATTAGGAGCTAAGGCCACTTAAACTTTCAATCCAAGAAGGAATCAAAATCAACTAACCCGTCTAATTCCAAAATTCAAAAACACAGAAATTTATAAGCCTCGCAAAAACCTTCATTTTCTGACATTTAAGTTAATAATATCTTTTATCTATGGAAAAAATATGAATTGAAATTAATTCCGAATTGACAGATAAAATTAAAAAATTATATACAAAAGTCTTTAAATAAGAGTTGGTATGTCAAAAGTACTCCCCGCTTCAGACTGAATGAAGTTGAGACCCCATAAAATCAATCAATTTAGCCTCAAGTCTCTCATTTTCAGACTTTGCCCATAAATTGTACAAAAGAATTCTCTCTTTAAAGTTCTGCACTAATTTTTCAATAGCAATCTGCTCCGGGCCAATTGATCTGTAAAAACTTATTAAATCAGATAGCCTAAACACCAAACTACAAAGTGGATGGTCACAAAAATCGTATTCAAAAACAGGAATCTTGCCTGCAATCAAGATATCGTGAATTTTGGTTGGAGAGCTCAAGGGCCAGTTACCGGATTGTCGGATGACTAAGTGAAACATCTCAGGAGAGTCGATAGATGTGAAATTGTATTCAACACGGATTTTTGCTCCATCGGGTCCTAAGCTCAACCTAATTTGATCAGTGACCTCTTTTACTCTACTTTCACGCCACTTATTCTGATAGCCATACCAATTTAATAAGAACTGTTGATTCCCTGTAATTTTAAATTGAACTGTTTCATCAAAAACAGGGTATAGTATTATTGAAAATTTATTTAGTTCAGGATAAAGTTTGATAAATGATTTATGGATGGCTGGATGAGTGAAAATGAGACCTGAAACGTTAACCAAAATTTTATTAAAATTGTATTGTAAGCCAGCCAACATAAATTCATGCTCAACAAGCGACCTAATGTTTGTACGTTTACGACGAAGTCGATCATACAAATAGATTAAGAAAAATGGTGGAATTAGTGGTAATAATAATACATCCCATCTTGATACCTTACCAATTTTTTTAAAATTCACAACTAGATGAAGATAAAAGGCAAGAATATGAGCCAATAATCCAGTGAGATTTACACTGCTAAGGTTTCGCGTTATTCGACCTGTGTAGCGATTTCGCACAAAATACTCAGTTATGAGAAGTAAAATGTTGCGATATTTTTCAACCTTTTGGTAATGACCCACGAGGTATTCCTCAGCAACAATAATAACTTCATTATCGGAATAATCTGAAGACTTCAGTGCCTCTAATTTGATACTTGGGAGCGCAAAACGAATTAAATTTATCAGACTTGGTCTTGCCGTTTGGTTAACAAAAGACTCTTCCAAATATCTAATTACAATGTGGACATCCTAGTTATTAAAAGCATTATGGCAATTCTTATATTAGCCATTTTAAATACTTCGTTTTTTAGCAAAACTATCACTCCGTGAGATAAAAATAAAGAAGTCTAATGGAGTTTAATCGACTACACTTTAGCCTTCTTTTTTCGATTATTGAGAATTTGATATATATTAAACTAGGCTGACATCTTCACTTACTCGAGAAAAGTTTATAGGCTATAATCTCAGGTACTCGAGTTTTTCTGCCCCATAGGTTTAAGCATAGAAAAATAAATATAACTAAGAATAGCAACCCTATCAGGTAGAGACCACCTGCCCATGGTGTCCAATTGGGCGCCATAAAAAAAATACTTAAGAGAAACATCCTGCCATTTCTCCATGTGCCGTCACGCAGCGCTCTACAGATCAGTATTATTGCTGCAGTCCTCATCAAGAATGTCAAATCTAGAAGCGGCGCCACCAGTAGGCCTGCATATCCGAAATCAGCAAATTGTTCTACTGAGCCTGCAAATCCAGGTGTATTACCAGACTCCGGTCCGCCAGGAAAAAAACGGTCTACAATTAGATATATACCATATACCCACGGCTTATCTTCGTACAAAGCTCTTGGTACATAGGACCAAAAGCTCGATAAATATACATCCCCATAAAATAATTTAATTTGATCGGCGTAATACTCCTTATAATACATAATACCAACTTGATACATATCAAAATATTCTAAGATTTGACTAAAGTCACCTAAGCTTACTTGTAGCTCCGTATTTAGCAGCCAATTGGCAATCATAAGTAAGAATATCATTATGATCATCAATCCTAATAAAAAATAGTTCTTCCCAAATTTGTAAAACCACATTGCAGTAGCAAATGCACCAAAGCCGATTAGAAAAGCCTTTGATCCTAAAAACCACCATATCCCACCGTTAGATAATGCATAAATAATAAATTTAAATTTTGTTCGACTCGTGAGTAATAGCAAAATAGCTGATATTGATAATAAAACTTGAGCTAATACCCAATAATGACCGTTTCCTCGTCTATATTCTTGATAGCCAATCCTTGGGTATGATATCCAATTACCAACCCCAAAGCCTGAAACCGATGCAAGTGTGATCAATGCTCCTAAAGCTAATATCATTAGGAAAATTCCCATTAATATTAACAGTTGCCTTTTTCGCTTATTCGTTAAATCAATAGAGAAAATAGTATTATTATAAAATCTTGATATCTTTTCGCGGCTAAGAAGTCTATAAATAAGTAAAATTGTCAGGACTTGCGCCATTCCATGCACGTTGTCGGAGGCTAGAGCAATGGCAAAATATTTAAAGTCTTCTGTTGGAAAATCCAGATAAAAAGGAGAGAGGATGCGCGCCAAGTACACTGGCAGTCCAAAAATAGCAGGTACTATGAATAAATAGCGCCCATTTTTGCCTGCAAGGCGTGAGTAAAAAATCAATGGGTAATATGTAACGCACATATTAATTGCCATCAAGGTGATTACTAAGAGTAAGAACATATACTTTATAAGAAGATGTGCCAAGAAAACAAGGAACCCAAGCTCATTTGGCTTTTCTTTAAATATAGCTTATAAATAATTTTTTCAGTTCTGCCTTGCCATTTGTTGCAGTAATACAGTCAGCACACATAGTTTATAAAGCCAATTTGCAAAAACAGCTTGATGATTTATCGTCGACCCGCAACCTTTTGCTCAACTTGTCGCCGCTAGCTTAGCAGTTACGGCTCTATCGAACATGTGCTCAAATTGTGCCGTATACCCTGCCCCTCTTGATACGAAGCACCCAGCTATTCTATTTGCGCAATAAAGTGAGTCAGTAAAATTAAAACCCGCAGCGAAACAAAAACTTAAAACGGCAAGAACAGAATCACCTGCACCGGATAATTCCTTTACTTCAACCCTCTCGGCAATCACGTGAAAGTTGTTTCCATTGCTAGTATATGCATAAATGCCATCTTCCCCGGCTGTATTTACTATGCAACTGATATCCAATTTTTTTAGCAATATATGACTAGCATGTGGCATTGGAATACTTGATGCATGTCTAAGTAGTATTTTTTTAAATTCGTGTTTATTGGGTTTTATTAAAGATGCGCCTCTAAATTTATTTAAATCATCGCATTTTGTATCCACAAATACTGGTTTTTTATATTTCCTTGCAAGTTTAATAATTAATTTGGAAATTCTCGGAGTAATTACGCCTTTTTTATAATCTATTAATAATATAGTATCTGCATTTTCAATTAACGACTTAATTTTTAAAAAAATAGAATCTTCTGTATTTTTCTGAATATCATGAGTAGACTCTCTATCATACCGAAGTAGATGGGAAAGCTTATATATTGATACGAGGCGTGTCTTAATTGACGTTAATCTATCTTGCTCAGTAAATAAATGGACATCACAATTGTCAGAAAAAGAAGCATTGAACGAAGACGAAACGGTTTGAAAGTCTGGCCCAACCACAGAAATTAAATCGCAAGTGTGGCCAAGACTGCATAGATGTGCAGCTACATTACTACTCCCCCCAAAAATATCTAGCTCATGATCCGTATCAAGAACCAATGTTGGCGCTTCAGGAGATATACGATTAACATGACCGTAGACAAACCGATCAAGTATTAAGTCGCCAACAATTATATGTCTTTTTTCTTTGTTCATAGAAATATGTATTTATATATTTGAGTTTACTCTGCCAGCCATACTATCTTTATAGTTTTTTAAATTAACCAAAAATTAATTAGTTTCACTATAATAAATTCTTTCAAAATTTTATACATTTTCAATCACTTGCTCTTGTCAAATTTTTAAATTAATCAGATTTGGGTTGAATATTTGCTATCTAATATTTTAATAAAAAGGTAAGCTAAAATTATTGTGAATCAGATTTTTAGATTGATTAGAAAAATATGATCTTTCTATTTCATTAATTTTGGAATTTTTTAATGTTGAACTATTTCTATACTGAGTTAAATCAGACTTGTTTAAGCTTTGATATAGTTGCATATTATTTACTTTGGTTATTAAAAAGTTTTACTCTGCAACTCCAATTATGGCTTACGTTTTGATACATGCTATTAAAATTTAGGTTGGCCGTACATATTTTTATTACAAAATATAAACACATAAGCTATTATTTTAGATTAGATTTATTGAAAACTATTCTAGTTGAGTTGTCCAACTAAGCACTTGCACTTCTTAGATCTTAAACATTACCATATTTTGTATTTTTTATCATTTTAAATCCTTTCATTAACTCAACAATACCAGCGTCTAACCCTGTTTGCGGTTTCCATCCGGTGGATTCTAGCTTTTCATTGGAAACAATATAGTTTCTTTGATCCGGATCTGCGCCTAATGGCGCCTCCATAACAACGAAGTCTGGTATGTGCTTTTTTATCCATGTACAAAGCTCAGCTTTAGAAACGTTTGCTTCTGACAATCCAACATTGAAAATTTCACCACGCATTGAATCAAAGTTGTCAATTCCGTGAATAAAGGCCCTCACCACATCAGTTACGTGAATATAGTTACGCTTAAAGTGGCCTTCAAAAAGCACAATGAACCGATCATAAACGGCTCGATAAACAAAATCGTTCACTAAAAGATCTATACGCATTTTTGGCGACATACCAAACACAGTGGCCAAACGGAAACTAATTGAATTTTTTCGCTTCATTAACACCTTTTCGATTGCAACTTTATCTATTGCATATTTTGAAATTGGATTCAAAGGAGAATTCTCGTCACAATAATTATTTTTATCTCCTGATCCATAAGCACTATTTGTAGTAGGCATCAATATTTATTGATCTTCCCTTAAAATATCAATCATTGAAATAATAGCATCGTGATTAATGGTTTGAGCTCCTATTTTATCTTTATTACATAAAGGTGCACCAACATAAGCAGCAAGTGGAATTATTATTTGAGCATCCTGAATATGAGGCTTCATAAAATCTGCATGGCGTATGTCACCATTAAAAATCTTAAAATTATCATAACCACAACAATGATTAAGACTAGCTTGACCAAACATAAAATTATCAATAACTGTTACATCATGACCAATTTTAAGAAGCTCAGGAACCAAAATAGATCCAATATAACCAGCACCACCTGTGACTAGAATTTTACTTTTCATGAATATTTCCTTTAGTTAAGTTAATTAGTTACTGAAAATTGATTCTTCTACACATTCACATAATGAATGCGCGAGAACAATATGAATCTCTTGAATTGTACTAGTCATTTCACCTGTAGCAAAAATACAGTAGTCTGCCTTATTTTTTACTTCACCACCATCACGACCGGTAAATATGATAGAAGGAACTCCTAAGCTTTTGCACATTTCAATAGCATTGATGATATTTGGTGATTTACCTGAGGTTGTTATACCAAGAAAGATATCTTTATTCGTCACCTTGCCAGCTATTTGACGTGAGAAAACTTGATCGAAGCCGTAGTCATTCCCAATTGCGGTAATGATAGAAGAGTCTACAGTCAATGCTTCCGCCGGTAAGGGAGCCCTATCTCGAGCAAGCTTACTGACAAATTCAGCTGCTAGATGCTGCGCATCGGCAGCAGACCCACCATTGCCGGCTATGTATAAACGTCCGCCGTTGCGATATCGCTTAACAACCTCGCTAACTGCATTATTGAATATTTCAATTTGATCAACCTGTTGCAGAAATTTTTTCTTAGCCTCAATGGAAGCAATAATATTTTTTTTTAAAGTTTCTTCTATTCTTTGCATTTTAATTTCCGTTTAGTTAGGCAGAATATCTGCAGCCCTGAAATAATCTTGAGGAACACCGATATCTATGAACTTTCCTGAAAACTCTTTACCGCAAATCTTGACATCGTTAGCCACAAGGGCTGGA
>JACCDQ011592953.1_pt1 | contig 15974 bp, 25 predicted proteins | sample 7446031 | NCBI WGS metagenome assembly JACCDQ01 (sample SAMN15323442, study PRJNA562643) | freshwater metagenome | isolation source: river surface water | place: USA:Blue River Watershed | collected 2017-08-17
GTCTACGGCAATGCGCAGGTCTCCGGCGATGCGTGGGTCTACGGCAATGCGCAGGTCTCCGGCAATGCGCGGGTCTACGGCAATGCGCGGGTCTACGGCAATGCGTTGGTCTACGGCAATGCGCGGGTCTACGGCAATGCGCGGGTCTACGGCAATGCGCAGGTCTCCGGCGATGCGTGGGTCTACGGCAATGCGCGGGTCTACGGCAATGCGTTGGTCTACGGCAATGCGCGGGTCTACGGCAATGCGCAGGTCTCCGGCGATGCGCGGGTCTACGGCAGGACTGAATGGTTACTTATTGGGCCTGCAAAATCATCTGGGCGGTTTACAACAGCTTTTGTTGACGACAAATTAGGTGTCCGTGTTGTTTGTGGTTGTTTCTCAGGAACAGTTGCAGAATTTTTAAAACAAATTGAAAACACTCACAAAAACAATCAACAACATTTAGAGCAATACCGTTTGTTTTGTCAATTGATTGCTTTTAATTTTGGAGTACAAGCATGAAAAACATCGCATCAGCTTTGGTCAAAGCACAGAAAGCCTTTGGCCCTGCTTTAAAGACATCTACAAACCCTCATTTCCGTTCTAAGTATGCAGACCTGTCTGCTTGCGTTGAGGCTGTCATTGACGCTTTAAACAACAACGGCATTTTCCTGTTGCAAAAGAACTATGACTGCGCCGATGGCATCATGTGCGAAACAGTCTTTGTCCATGAATCAGGCGAGATGTTGGAATGTGGCATTGTTCACTTTCCTGCTGTCAAGAAAGACCCACAGGGTTATGCTTCTGCGCTGACATACGCTAGACGTTACAGCTTGATGGCTGCTTGCGGTATTGCTCCAGAAGATGATGATGGAAATCGTGCAACACGCTCTGAAAAGACTGTTGTGGATTCCAGCATGATGGCTGACCACATCACGGCTATTCAAGACGCAATTGACGAAGCATCGTTAAAAGCAGCCTACCAAGCTGCCTACAAATCCTGTGGCACAGATGCTAATTGGCAAAAGAAAATCATTGCAGTCAAAGATGAAAAGAAAGCGAGCTTGAAATGATTAGATCATTTTTTACTTGGATAGTCGTTGCTTTGATGTTTGTAAACATTGGGCTTGCTTTGTCAGTAACAGTCATAAGCTATACGCAACACGAAATAAGATACATGGAAAACTTTATGTGGTTTACAGCAATGTGCTGGTTACCTTGGGGGATTAAAAATGATTGAACAAGGCTCACCCGAATGGTTTGCTCAACGATTGGGCAAAGTTACCGCCAGCCGTGTTGCTGACGTTATCGCCAAGACCAAAACAGGATATTCAACTAGCCGTGAAAACTACATGGCTCAACTTGTCTGCGAACGCATGACAGGAACTGTGGCTGAATCTTTTAGCAATGCTGCTATGGTTCATGGCACTGAAACCGAACCATTGGCTAGAGCAGCGTATGAGGCTCATGCAGACGTTTTAGTGGATGAAGTAGCCATGATTCAACATCCAACGATTGAGCAGGCTGGCGCTTCACCTGACGGGCTTGTTGGCGATGATGGTCAGCTTGAGATTAAATGCCCAAACACGGCAACGCACATCGACACTTTGTTGAGCCAAACTGTGCCAGGCGAGTACGTTACTCAGATGCAATGGCAAATGGCTTGCACTGGTCGCCAATGGTGTGATTTCGTGAGCTTTGACCCACGAATGACAGACGGACTTCAATTGTTTGTAAAGCGTGTCCCACGCGATAACGCTTACATTCAAATGCTTGAAGAAGAAGTCAAAAAGTTTCTCACAGAACTGGATGGCAAAATTATGAAACTTAACGAACTAAAAGAAAATCATGGAATTTCCAAAACATGAAGCTGGTTTGTCTCTTGAACACAATGAGCATAAAAACTATTACATAAGCGTTGAACAGCACATTGCTGATCTTGATTTGCAAGATGCGTTTTTGTCTAAAGATGAAATGCAAGAAGCAATTGACACGGATAGCTTATGGGTTTTGCATTGGTATCCTCATACACCAGTTGGATTTTGCAGAATTGCAGCACCAACACTTGAAAAAATTTTTAACCACTTGAAAGAAAAAAATGGCAGTAATTTATGAAGTAACAGTCAAGGCTGGCACATACCAAAAAGACGGGCAAGAGAAGGTGCGTTACCAGCGTATCGGCTCTGTGATTGAGACTAAAAAAGGCAATATGCTAAAGCTCGATCAAGTGCCATTGGTCGAAGGCGGCTGGACAGGGTGGGCATATCTCTTTGAACCACGCGCAGAAGGTCAAAAGGCGGAGCCTAGCAAACCACGCGATGATTTCATGGATGATGACATCAACTTCTAATTGATTTTGGCAAAAGCGGATGCTGTTAGATAACGCTCAACCAAGTGATTTAGTTCATGCGGTGCAGCCCTAACAGATGCAGCGAGTAGCCACCCATTTTGCATAGGAACCGATATGTTTAAATTTTTCAGAGCAAGAGCAACAGACGCAATCACCAGCTTTCAAGCGGCTGATTCAATCAAAGACGTAGCCAAGATGCACCAAGAAGTCATTGTGGCTTGTTTGCAACGATTTGTGCCACTTGGTAAGGATGGCATTGCCACACAGACAGGACTGCAAAGCAATCAAGTGGCAAGACGTATGAACGAACTTCAAAAACTAGATTTGATTGAACTCACAGGCAAAACAGTTGAATCACTTAGCGGCAGACAAGAACGTGAATGGCGCTTTAAACCTGTTCAGCAGGATTTGCTGTGATCACGTTTTTGATTTTTGCACTTTTTATTGATTGGATTATTGATGACAATTAACGCTTTTCACCCTGATTACGTTCAGACATATATGCCAGAGTTTCTTTCAACTTTGCGATCAGAATCGACAGCAAAGCTCAATGGCGAAAAATATGGCGCTAGAAGCCGAGCTGTGCGAGAAAACGCAAGCGTTACTGTGAACACCATCAGCGTGTTTCCAAAGACCAAGGCGCGTGTCTCGTTGAAGCCAACTGAGTTTCTTGTTTATTCACGGGCAGGGATGCCAAAGGGGGTTAAATGAACGAACCAGCGTTTCCAGGTGTGGACTATGCAAACCAATTTGGAAAAAAGAATCCAGAAGGCATGACCTTGCGTGATTACTTTGCTGCAAAGGCGTTGCAGGGCATATTGTCTTCTGACAACTTACTAACAGTAGATTTTGGAAAAATCGCAAAAGATAGTTATGCAATGGCAGATGCAATGCTGAAAGCGAGGAAAGAATGAGTGGAAAAGGCAGCGCACCTAGACCTATTCCAGACTACGACAAGTATTCTGACAATTACGACCTGATCTTTAGAAAGAAGAAAAATGAACCAGTACAAGACAGTTCTAGCACCGAACGCACCGTGGCCGAAGTGGGAGAAAATAGAGTCAAAACCTTACCGTCAGAGGCAAGTGGGCAATAAGATTGTCAAGATTGCCAATGAGGGCAGTCTGGACTATTTTTTAGAAACCCATGAAGAACTTAACCACTATAAAACTGCCATCAAACATCGAGCCCGTGACAAGTTATCGGGGAGATTCACGAGTAATCGTGGGTTGGCAAAATAGAGAGCAACGTGTTGCAACTGTCAGAGAACAAAGGCTCTGGCGTTGCAATCGCTGTGATAAGTATTTTCAAACAAGAGCAGAAGCAAGGGAGCATAGGCATGAGTAATGTTGCAATCATTTCAGCCATATTAGCGCTTGGCATAGCGATATACGTTGTTGTATTCGCTATTGTCCTTGCTCTGCTTGTTTCTCAAGACTGAAGCACTGCTAGAGCTTCATTTGTGTGCTTGATACGGTCATCAAGACCGATAGTGCCACCGTTGATCTTCTTGGTTAGCTGAGTCCAATCTCCACGGTCTGCGATCTCGTTACAACCGTGAGTTGACCAGAACCAGCCAGCAGTTAATGCTGCGTACTTTGGAGTAGCCACAAGATCAGGCTGCAAAACAAAATCAACGCCCAATGCCTTACCAGCATGAAAATAGTTAGCATGACCAGTAAGCTGGATGCACCCACGACCGCGAAAGCGATAACCATCGCCAGACGCTTCATCTCGATTGCCCATGCGTAAGGCATAAACCATGTTGGCGATCTTCTTAGGGTTCTTTTCGTAAGCATTAGCGACTTCTTGTGTTGGAAAGCGTTTAGGCCACAGCTTCATCAAAGTAGCGGCACGATAGTTCAAATTTTCCTCAAGGACTTTGAAGTTTCCGCACTCATGCGACAGTTGCCCTATAAAAGCAGCTTGCTGATTTAATGAGTTGATGCCAAATCTAGAAAAGCACTCATTTAATGGCTCAACCCACTGTGAGCCAATATGCAGTTTTGCTAGTTGTTCACTTGTTACCATTTACTGCCTCTCTTACTTGGTTATAGGCTGCTATACAAGCGTTTAGTTCATTTATGGCTTTGTCGCCTTCTGCTGCGAGTTGAGCAATAAGTCTGAGAGTCTCTCGCTCAGATTCGCTTGCTTCGGTTTGATCTCTGCTGGCAGTGGTGGAACTTGAACTGGCTTGTACGCAACTTGAGTTGAGGCGCACCCGACCAGAGTTGATAGCGCGATCAAGAGCAGACTGTTTTTGAGTAATTGCATCGTTAGCATCTTTCAGTTGTGATGATGTTTGATTTAAATCTTCAGCGAGTTTTTGCTCTTTTTCTCTTGCTTCTCCATTTAGCTTGGCAATCTCCAACTGCATTTCTTGATCTCTAAGCACATAGCCAACATGGTGTGCATAAAAATACAGCACAAACGCAGCAGAGATTGCGCCAAGGATTACCCAAGGATTTGGTAGTCTCATCGTTCACCTGCCCTTGCTAGTGCCAATTCCTCACGCTCATGCTCTGGCTCAAGGTGATTTGGTGGAGTTGTTGGCGGTGGTGGTGGAGTCCATGACTCATCTAAATCAGGATTGACCCATACAGGCAATGCACCTGATGGGTCATTAGGCTTTGGGGGCGTTGTATCTCCTTTTGGAGCAATAGCCTGAGAAAGAACTTGCGCTCCCTTACGGCTCATCACGCCACCAATTCCACCTACAACAAGAAGAACAATGTCATTCAGCATCTTTGTGTAAGCAATGTCAATCGGAGCCATTGACTTGACTGGCTGAACTACAAAAGTAACTGAGTACAGCAAAGCAACAACAATGAAGGCCAAGATTAGCGTCACAACAATGACGACAAAGCCCCAAATGCGAACTTCAATGTCTTCAGCGGTCAGACGATGCGGCTGGTTGGGCTGGTTCAATTTTCTTCTCCAAGATTGGTGCGACTAGGTATTCAGGGCAAGTTTGCGTGAACAAACAGCGAGGCTTTTGACATTGTGGCAAGTTGAACTTGTCAGGGTCTTGGCAAACGTACCGATAACGGTCTTCACACCCCGCTACCAGCAACAGGCTTATCAGCAACAGCTTTTTCATTCTTTCCTTTCAGCTCTTGTTTAAGTTTCCGAACCTGTCTAATTTCATATTGCATTTCAGCTCTGAGTTTCATGTAGTCAATCACGACCAACATTGACACTGGCAAAGCCAAAAACAACACAATGGACAACGTGACTACACCGACAACAAACCACCTTGTGTCTTCACGAGCCATCCGAACGACAGCATGAACGCCCACATCCACAGAACTAGCAGAAGCACCAGAGCCAACACCACCGCCCGATCTACCCTGTGATTGCGTAGGAGTTCTCGTTGCCACTTTGCATCTCTTTCGTTTTTGCGTTTGAGTTGCCTAGCAAACTCTTGTTCCTCAAGAATCAGGTCATACATCTCAAGAAAACGGCTATAAATCGCACGAAGTTCTTTCGGCGCATAGACCATCGCTTCCCTGATCTGCACAGTCATGTTTTCCAGTTGAAGCTCAATCTCCACCCTGTCAATCGCACTGTCTTCAATTGTCGTAGTCGTTTTGGAGATTTCTTCCAATTCAAGACAGTGTGCTTTTAGATTCCTGCGAATCTCAAAAAATGTCTTTAGTTGCTCACAAACTTGATGAATGGCCTGTGTTTGATATTCCTCGTAAGAAAGTTCTGGCTCTTTGTGCTTTGTTTTCTTGACTGCTGGAACAATCGCCTCAGTCTTAATGGGTTCAGCAACAGCAACTCTTTTTGCTGGTTGTTTTCCAAATAGACCAAGAAGCCACGACCATAGACCAGTGACTTCCTTGTAGATTGCTTTAGCGTCACCGATTCCTTTTTCAACAGTAGACTTGAGTTTGCTGATTTCCGCTTTCCCCTCAGACAGCATCTCACAGCCCTTACGGACTGCCGCGACAGCCGCTTGAGCCGCCATGAGAAGGGAAATCGGATCAATAGCAACCTCACAAGCCGATCAGTCGTTTGAAGAACTCAGCAGCAGCGCCAGGGCCTAGCAACACAGCAGCCATAACAGCGTAGAGCAGATATTCAATCTTTGTCATACGCTGTTCGCCATGTGCTAAAGACTTATTTATGCTCTCGTATCTAAGCGCACAAATTTCTTCATGCGTACTTAAACGAGCATCTGTTGCGTCAACTGTTGCCATTACTTACCCCAAGGCAAACCAGATGCTTTAGAAGGAGCAGCCAGTTCAGCCAGTTGAGCAATTTTGAATTCGATGGTCATTATGCTTGGCCTTTCAATGTTGCAATGTCAGCCAAGGCTGCGTCAAGTTCGGCTTTGAGTTCTTGGATGGCTGCGGTCAGGGTTGCAACCAAAAAGCTGGTGTCGATGTTTTGTGGTTTTATATTTCCATTTTCATCAACTGCATCTTTTTCACCAACGACAGCTTGTGGACACACTTCAGCCAATTCATGTGCAATAAAACCTTGACCATCTGAACCATCTTCTTTCCATTTATAGGTGCATGGCTTTAATGCAATCACCTTTTCCAGCGCATTTTGCATTGGTTGAACATCTTCTTTCAGTCGGTAGTCAGAAGTTGTGCCGTAGGTCGTTCCACCAGAAGAAGTTGATACAAGTCCTTTATAAGTACCTTGGTAATACAAATAAATATTTTCGCCTGTTTGACTATTTATGCCTAAACCATATGCACCTGATGCATTAGTGTTGGTAATAGCTAAAGCAAACTTTCCTGATGTTGAACAAGCAATAACTGCCTGCCCTGTTCCGGGGCCTGTAACAGAACCAGATGTGTTGTTCACCAGCAAGTTACCGCTGGAGTCGATACGAACTTTTTCTGAACCATTGATACCAAAAATCAATGGATGTGCAGAACGTGTTTCTAAAGTAACGTCACCACTACCATTTTGCAAAGCCCCACGAACTGTGCCGTTTGTTACCTCAAGCCAGCCGCCAGTTGTAGAAGAAACAGTTACAGACTTATAGCCAGCAATGTTTGTTGGCGAACTCGTACCAATACCTACGTTACCAGAAGCATCTTTGTAGAACTGACCAGAGCCAAGGTTCACAACACCAGTGCCACCAGTTAGAGTTCCTGTGTATGAAAGGTTGGTAAAGCTACCAGCAGCCGCAGCAGTGCCACCAATGGCAGGTGGAGATGCTAAATAATTGCTAAAGCCCGTACCGCTTACAGTTGAGCTTGCAGATAGTGTAGTAAACGCACCAGCAGCAGGTGTTGTAGTTCCAACAGGGCCGTTGAACGAATCAGAGTTAGTACCTTGTTGAAAGTCCTTCAACTGCTTCATCAATGTGCGAATGGCGTTGTTAATGCCACTTGGCGCACATCCTTCGTCAATGTTAATGCCAGCAATGTCCGTATTGGAATTTGCCGTTGCGCTGTAATCGCTGATTTTGTCTTTTGACATGGTTTTCCTTTAGCGTTTCATTTGTTCTGCTTGGTAAAGCATATTGAACATGGTTGGATAGTCAAGTTCAGGCATACGTTGACCAATATCAAGAAGTCCTTTAGTCGCACGACCAGCACCATAAGCAGCCTCGCCAACCAATCTTGGCGATTGAAATGGCAATGATGCTCCACTTGTCATTACGGCAGTAGGCACTGCTGATGCTCTTTGAATTCCTCTAGGAGTCCAATCAGCTAATGCTTGACCAGCCAATGCTGGCATCATTTGTTGACCGCCAATTGATTCTAGTTCTTGAGCAAGTTTCAATCGTTGACCGTAATTTGTATTCACATTATTACGCATCAATGACTGAAGTTTACGCATTGCTGTATCAGCAGAAGCCTTATCACCAAGTGACAAAGAACGCTCAACTTCACGAATCAAATCAGTTGAGTCAGAGTAAGACTTCATAGTCTTAGCGTATGTTGGAGCTTGTTTATTGATCTCGTTTTTGATCGAGTTATAAACACCCTTGATAACTGTATCTGACTGAGTTCGTGGTTGCAAACCTTCAAGGATTTGACCAACGCTTTGCTTTAAAGCGTCAATGCCTTCAGGCGTGTGATATTCAGCAGGGTCTAATGTCTTCCAGTCATCAATCATTGCCTTTGCTTCAGATAGCTTTGCGGCAGCATCTTGATTTTTTACTTTACCTTTAAATGAAACTTGATTAAAAGCATCATCCACAGCTTTATCAATTCCAGTGAAGTCAAGAACAGTCTTGTCACCTTTGATATTTGCCATGTTTGCTTTATAGGTATTGCTACGCTCTTGACGGATTTGGTTCAAGTTTTGTTTAGCAATATCAAGCACTTCCATCATGTCAGCAGTGCCACGCATATTTTGTGTGAACTGTTGACCACGTTGACCACCTTCAACACCAGCCTTAAATGCTTGTGTAATTGGCTCTGTACCTACGCCAGTAGTCATGCCAAGCACATTCTCAGCAACTTTTCCAGCGCCTCTAGTTCCAGCAATAGTACCTTTAGCAGCCAAAGCCAATGGGTCAACCATAGTTGCGGCTTTTGACAATGCGCCAGCAACTTGTGGCGCACGAGCAGCAGCCATAGAACCGCCAGTTAGAACTGTTGAAATATCAGCCATGACGCCAGCAGGGTCAGTTGCAATAGCTTTCTTTGCGCCTTCAGCAGAGCCGTATTTGTCAACATACATCTGAGCAACTTGGTTTGCAGCTTGGCGAGACGCTTTGTCTTCACCAATAGCCTGAACAACTGCCTCTGGCAATACGTTTTGCAAAGTACCAGCAGCAACATCAAGAACTGCTTTGCCAGTTTGCAATGGGCTAGAGATCGCAGAAACGATGTCTCCAATCATGCTTGCAGTTGAAGAAGGCAGATTTTTTACCGCCTTTGTTGCAATATCTAAAGCGCCCATCTCTTTATAAGATTCGCGTGATAGATTTTGGACTTTCTTGTCTGGAAAGTCTGAAGCAACTCGCGTCATTACGTCTTCACGTTTTAGCGAGTCAGGCGCGTTCTCATAAATATGAGAAGTGCCATCATTGAAAAAGACTGTAATGTCTGCCATTTTTACCATCCACTCTTAGAAGGGCCAGAAGGCTTCTGAGGCTTTTTCATCTCAGTTTCAATTTGTTTAGCAACATCACCCAAACCATACAGACGATCTAGGTTTTTCAATGCTTCCAAGTTTGCTTCATAGCTTAACTGTGGATTAGTTGCAGCGTTCAAATACAACTGCATTTCAGCATTTGAGTTCATTTGTTGTGCGCTCATGCCTGTTGCGTTCTTAATCAAGTTCAACAGCAATGGTCGCGTTTGCTCAATCTTTTGACGTTCTTCTTGAGTTTTAGCGCCAACAGCACCACCAACAAATTGACCAACACCAGATGAACTAATGCGAGCGCCAATGTTTGAAATTCCAGTATCAGCACCAGAAACAATGCCACCTTGTTCTTTCAAGGTTTCATAGTTCTTTTTCAGATTTCCAACAATGTCAGTCAACTGAGTTTTAGCTTCAGCCTTTGTGTTTGCTGCTGTTTCACGTTTTTCTTTTGCTGCTGTTAGCTTTTCTTCTGCAAGCATATTTCGTAAAGAAGCGCCTTCAGCTTGATAAGCCAAACGATCTTGACGAGCAGCCTCACGATCTTGGGCTGATTGAACGCGAGCGCCTAAGTCAGCTAAACGCTTGTCAGCAGTTTCTTGATCGATCAATCCAGCGGCATAGCTCTTTTGATAGTTTGCTGCTACCTGACGCAATGGAGCAGGAATGGTTTGATCTTGTGCAAACACAGTGAATGGGTTTTCACCTTGCTCAACAGTTCCAGTAAATCCAGCCTTACGCAAGTCAGGAACTAACTTTGCCATTGTTGACAATGTTTCCAATGGATTAGAAGACATTGCGGCAAGTGCTTGAAGTTTGTTTGTGTCAACAGACAAAGATCGTTGAGCAGGAGATACTTCTTGAGTTGGTATAGCGCCAGTTTGAAAGTATTGACCAATCTGCTCAGGCGCACCAGACCAATTTTGTTCAATGACAGCAGGGGTTTGGCTAACTTTGAAAATCTGCGGAAACATCTCGCGCATACGTTGCGCTTCTTGCGTTTTGCGGATTTGCTCATTCATCTGCATTGCAACCATCTTCTCTTGCAGACCTTGATTCAAAGCCTGTTTGTAGAGTTGTTGACCTTGTTGCAGACCTTGAGCAATAGCCAAAGCACCACCAGTAGGTGTACGACTAGGAGCGCCAGCCTGAAGCAACGCAGCAGCCATGCCTAGATTTGATTGGCTTTGAGCTTGTTCTTTCAATCGAGCAAGTTCGTCAGAGCCAAGCAATCCACCAAGGTATGAAGGCGTTTCGCCGTAAAAGTCTAAAAGTGCCATGATTTATCCTAACCACCATTGATCTACGCCACTAGGCATCGAACCATAGTTTGTCCCTGAACCACCAGTTAGCCAATTCCAACCTTGTTTTAGACCACCAGTTCCACCAGTGCCTAATTTGTCAAGACCGCCCAACAACTGAACGCCCAACAAACCTGTACCCAATGCCGTAGCTGTTGGATTAGTGAAGTAAGGTGTTTGAGTTGTTGCAGTGCGACCAGCAGGGAAACCGTAGGCTTGATTCAGATAGTTCGTCAATTGCTGCTGTGGCAAGTTTTGCTCGTAAGCATATTTAGCCATATCAGCTTGCAGAGCTTGCTGTTTGTAGCCTTCTCCCAATTGACCAGCAGCCAGCATTTGCTGAATGTCAGAATAGTCAGCAGCAGCCATTTGAGGCGCACCGAATGTTGCTTGCTGTTGGCGAGCGCGTTCATCAGCATAGTTTTGGTATGCCAATTGTCCAGCCGTACCTGTAAGGCTTTGTGCCAATGTGTTAGCAGCTTGATTCTGAAGATTTGTCATAGCACCAGAGCCATAACGACCAGCCTTAGACGCTTGTGATGCAACGTTACCGATTGCAGTGTTAAAAGCGTTTGTCGCAGCTTGTGCGGCAGGCTGGAAAGCACCTTGAAAGAATGGATTGCCACCAAGATAGTCACCTTGGATAGTACCCATCAATTGATTTTGAGCAGAACCCAACAAAGGACTACCAGCACCAGCGCGAGCTTGCAATGCCTGCAATGCTGTCTGAGTTGCTTCAGATGGGCCGACATAGCCTTGACCTTGGTAATACTGTGGGCCACCAGCTTGATATAAGCGTTGGGCTTCTTCCAGACCGTATTTCAGAAACGGCTGAATCGTTGGGTCAATCTGTGTGGTTTGTGTGGATGTTGCGGTTTCGACTGCCATAAAAGCACCTTTCTTTTCAAAGGACTCCGAGGCGGGTCATCCACGGAGCCATTGTAAATCATTGTTTAGCCAACGACAACGTAGGCATAAACCTTATTTGATGTGGAGTTTGCGTAATGCTCTACCGTTGCCTCACCTTTTGTCTGTGAGATAACCTGAACATTTGAGTAAGCGTTTGGAGCAATGTACTGAACAGAAATGATGCCAGCAGGGATTGCAGGTCTTGGGATGCCTACATCAGCCGCATAAGTCTCCAAAGTCACGCCTGTATTTGACACAGCACCAGCAATTTCCACATAGTCATCAGCCTCAAGCTCAACAAAGAAGCTCATGTAACCGATCATTGCGGCAGGGTCGCCTGTTGATTTCCTTGGTGGGATACCAAACCTAGAGCCTGAATTGGTTACATCAGTCCCATTGACGCGATACCAAACGTCTGCGTATTGATGGTCATTTGTTGAGTTTTGCAACTGCAACGAAAACATGACGTTATAGACACCAGCGTTTCTGACGTTAATCTTTGTGTCGTCAGATAGGTAAATACCATTAGAAAAGTCTGTGGTGTCCCATTCAACTAGCGCAGAAACGCCTGTGCTTGGTGCAGTTTGGTCGGTATTGTTTGAAAATTGACCATAAGGCGCAGAATCAGCAAATGCCGCATCAGAGAACGGGACAAGAATAATCTTGCTGTCAGGGCTGATTCGCTCGTCATAGATCGTTGTAGTCGTGGCATTACCAGTTGCAAGTGTCACAGTACCGTGATTGTTTGTCTTGCCATTCATAATGCCGTTGACGATTTCCGCAACAGCCCTTTGATCTCCACCAAATACGGGTAATGTGCGAAACATTAGCGAACCCCTTGAGGTACAACGTCAATATCAACGGCAACAGCCATATTCCAGTTGTCACCAGTTGGTATTACTTGGATTCGATGGTAGTTACCTGAACCACGCAGAGAAACCCTGTTGTCCGAATCTGCCGCTGTGCTTGTGCCAAATGTCACGCCATCGCTCAACAATGTGCGAGATGCCAAAGCAACCGATGCAGAGCCGTTATCAATCTGTGGGCGAGCCAAAGTTACCAAAGACCTGCCACCAGTGGAAATGTCACCTGTCTCAATGGTCGCTGTTTTCTTAGCGCCGTTGAACGTAATGACTTTCGTGCCAGTAGTGCCACCCAAGAAGTATTTGCCACCAGCGTATTGATTTGAGTCTAAAGACACAGCCAAAGCGTCAATTGATGCGCTGATGCTGTCCAATTCCTCAAGCGTGACCGATGCGGTTGTGGCGTCAGAAATGTAATCAGCAGTGGTCATCATCACAGACCATTTTTTAGTTGTGAAGCTGTAAACCAACAACTTACGCTCTGCAAAACGGCTCTTGTAGTTCCACAAAACGAGCTTGCGAACTGGGTCAACAGCGCATGACATGGTCGAAAAGTCAGGGTCAGCGTCACTAAAGAAAAAGCGATCTACCTTCTCAGCGCCAATTGGCATGACTTGTTGACCGTCACACAGATAAAACCCGTCATCAGACAAGAAGAACGTCAAGCCTTGATATTGACTGATTGAACCTGACGCAATGCAACCTTTCTCACGGCTGATGTTGTCAAACTGGAAAATGAAAGGCGTACCAACGTAACTCATACGGTGGATTGCCTTCTCCATCAGGATAAGACCAAACTCACCGCCACGAATACCAGTAATATGACCGCCATCAGGAATGTCTTGATAATCAGCTTGAGTGATTTGGCTAGAAGTCCAAGTCGTTTCGTCATTTAAACCAGACCATTGAACGCGATAAGGGTAGTCACCTGAGTTGTCAGTAATGTTTGCCGCAACCACAAAATCACGAACCACAGTCACAAACTTGGCGATTGGCGCATTGTCAGCAAGGTTTCTGAAAGATGTGCTTGTATCAGCCACAAAAGACTGAAGGCGATCACCAAAGTTAGCCGCGATTGTGCGGTTTCCGAATCGAGTGAAACGGATGCGCTGACCAGCAGGCGTGTTAAGTCCTGACGATGTTGACGAGATTCTTACGTTTCCGCTTGTTGTAGCTGACGTTGTTGTAACGCTAAAGCTGTTTGCGTCAATCTTGGTAATGGTGAAATCACCATCTACCGCTGTTCCACTTGTGAAGTTCAGATAAACAGAGTCACCAGTTTTCCAGCCGTGAGCCGTAGCTGTAACCGTCAAAGTGGTAGAACCAGCCTGATTGTATGTGCCAGCCGTGTACCAAACAGGTGTCAAAGCACCGACAGAATCAACCGTGTAAATCTTGTCTTCACCAGCAGCAAACAGCTTGATCGTGCCTGATTGGTCTTTTGAATAGGCCAATGTCATCAGATTCTCATCAGCCGCAGCAGACAAGTCAGCCTCAGACGGGAAAGGCGCATAGCCTGTTTGTGTTGGGTAGCAGTTTTGGGCTTTGGTGATAGCGCCAATTAGACCTGGTTGGTCTGGTAGCCACTCACCTAATGGAACGCGTTGTATTGTCATTGTCTCAGCCAAGTGTTTGAACTTGAGGCAGTCTGCGCCCAAGTGTTTGAGTTACTCGCAACATCTGACCAAGAATTTGAGCCTACGCTCGATTCTGACCAAGTGTTGTCGTTTTGCGACACATCAGCCCAAGTATCTGTGCTAACTGGTACGTTAGACCAATTATCGCCCACACGCACCCCATTGCAAACAACAACAGCGTTGCAATCCACAGCCGCAGTGAAATCGAATATGGCATAACCATCAGCCTCAAATGTTGCGTCACAGGTTACAGATGCAGACCCGTCAGCCGTAATACCACCCAAGGCTGTAACTGTTGCAGATGCAGAAATTTCAGCATCAGCCTCACGAACTCGGATTGCATCAGCAGATGCAGTGGCACTTGCAGAAATGTCAGCCGTAGCGTTTGCAACGATTCCACCAAGAGCCGTGACAGTAGCTTCGCAAGAAACGTCAGCCGATGCGATAGCAATACGCTGTCCAGACGCAGAAACAGCCGCAGAAGCGCTTATATCTGCCGATCCAATAGCAACCCTCACAGCATCACAAGAAACGCTTGCAGAAGCGTCTACGGATGCCGTACCTAGTGCAACACGGATAGCCTCACATGAGACAGATGCAGATGAGGAAACAGAAGCAGCGCCAGCAAACGTGACGCTTGATTCTGCCGATACTGATGCGCTAGTCGATACTGACCCGTAAGCATCCCACAGTGTGACAGACGTTGTGTATAACTCACTATCAAGAGATAGCGTTAAGTCGTCAAGACTAGCCTTGAGGTTATCTAGGCTGTCAATTGTCCACGGTGGGAGCAGGTCAGCCATATCACGCCAATGTCACGCTCAGTGAACCTGATGCGATGCGGAAAACGTCACCAGTGGCGATTGTTTTAGAAGCATCCAAGGCAGTGTGAAACAACAGATTACCGCTTGTAGAAGCATCACGGATGCCAACGTGGGTAATCGTTCCCCATGAGCCACCAGCTTGAGGAAACTCAATTGCTGCGCTGTTTGTGGTCACACCGTTAGAAGGCGAACCAAAAGTGATTGACTGACGAGCGTAAGAAGTGCCAGACACCTCTGTGCCTGAATCTGCGTCTGTTGGGTCGCTTGTGTAGAGCGCCAAATAAACGGTAGATGGGCTTGTGTAGCTTGTATTACGCAAAACAGCATTAACCAACGCTGTCTCAAGATAGTTTGACATTTCGGACATGATTACCTCGTTGCAAGTGTCATTGAAAGTGGAACGCCTGAATACTGAGATGACTCGTCAGATTTTGACAGGGTTGAGATTGCGCGGTCATACATAGTTCCCCATGTATTGATTCGAGCATCATTCATCAAGAATGGCTCTGCTTCAATCAAAGCAGCGTAAAGCAAAGCGTCAGGCGCATTAGCCAAAAACGCATTGCTTGTGTTTGAGTCGCTCAAGAATTCAGGAGCAGAGTAATACAGCAGTTTCACTGTATATGCTGAATCAGGAATAGGAGCCAACTGGAACTCACTAGCCAAGATCGTGTAATCAAGTGGCTTGCCGCTGTCAGTTGTGCGAGCGTTACGACTAAAAGCCGATGGGCTTGAGTAAGTCAACGGCTGAATCGGTGTAGATGCAACGATGAAATCTCGGATTTCCAAGAAGTCGCTTGGCAACTCAACAGTAGAGTCACCGCTTGTTGTTGTAGTCGTCACAGACTTCAACATTTGACGGATGCGCAATTCACGGCGCAAGCGTAGTTCAGCAAACCGAATGAAATCGGTGATTTGGCTAGTTAAGTCTGTACGCGCCAGATAACTAGCTACCGCTGTCTGCAATTCTGAGTAACTGGCAATGCTCATACATCATCCCAACCATATTCGTAAGTTCCGATATGCCTAATGTGCTTTGA
>JACCDQ010392769.1_pt1 | contig 15970 bp, 14 predicted proteins | sample 7446031 | NCBI WGS metagenome assembly JACCDQ01 (sample SAMN15323442, study PRJNA562643) | freshwater metagenome | isolation source: river surface water | place: USA:Blue River Watershed | collected 2017-08-17
TACATAAAGGACAATTTGCATTCATAGGGATATTTTCGCTTAATTCAGAAAAAGACGAAAACCTTTTCTAGATATAAACTGAGCAAATCTCAAATGATTGTTGACCCATGGATATCAAACTATTTAGCTATTGGCGAAGCTCAGCGGCTTTTAGAGTCAGAATTGCTCTCAATCTTAAAAACCTTTCTCATGAGGTCATTCCCGTTAATCTCATCAAGCAAGGTGGCGAGCAACATCTGCCAAGCTTTACCGCCAAAAACCCCCAAGATTTGGTGCCTGTTTTAGAGCATGGCTCTGATGTTCTGCGTCAATCACTAGCAATCATTGAATATTTAGAGGAAACCTATCCCGCACCTGCTTTGTTACCGCATGATGTTCAAGAGCGCGCTTGGGTCAGAGCCTTAAGCATGGATATCGCCTGCGATATCCATCCTTTGAATAATTTACGGGTGATGAAATATTTACATAAGCAATTACAACTCAGTGACGAGCAGAAAAGTTCATGGACCAAACACTGGCTTGAACTTGGGCTTACCGGCGTAGAAAAAACTTTATCAAGCAAACCGCGTTTGGGAAAGTTTTGCCTTGGCGACACTCCTGGGATGGCTGATGTGTGTCTGATACCCCAGATCATGAACGCCAAAGCCAGCGACTGCGATCTAAGCCCATATCCAGAGATTCAGAAGGTATTTGATGCATGCATGAAGCTACCGGCATTCATCGAAGCATCTTGGGAATCTCAAATTGACTACCCCAAGAAATCAAACTAAAGCCACCAACATCAATAGCTCTGAATAAATAGCTTAAAAAGGTGTTAAAGATTTAGATTTAGATTTAGATTTAGATTTAAGAAATAAAAAAGCCCGGCTTTTGGCCGGGCTATCAACTCAGGCGGGGTACGCCCAAATCAATGACTTGCTTAGTGGAACTGCTCTTCTTCTGTAGAGCCAGTCAAAGCTGTTACAGATGATGCGCCACCTTGGATCACTGTTGTTACTTCGTCGAAGTAACCAGTACCAACTTCTTGTTGGTGTGATACGAATGTGTAACCACGATCACGAGCTGCGAACTCAGGCTCTTGAACTTTTTCAACATAAGCAGACATACCGCGTGCAACATAGTCTTGAGCCAAGTCAAACATGTTGTACCACATAGAGTGGATACCAGCCAATGTGATGAATTGATACTTGTAACCCATCGCACCAAGCTCACGTTGGAACTTAGCAATCGTTGCGTCGTCCAAGTTTTTCTTCCAGTTAAATGATGGTGAGCAGTTGTATGCCAACATCTTGCCTGGGTGCTTAGCGTGAACTGCTTCAGCAAATTTACGAGCAAACTCAAGATCAGGTGTTCCAGTTTCACACCATACCAAGTCAGCGTATTCAGCATAAGCAATCGCACGTGAAATCGCTTGATCGATACCCTTCTTAGTTTTGTAGAAACCTTCAGCAGTACGCTCACCTGTCAAGAATGGCTTATCGTTTTCATCGTAATCAGATGTCAACAAGTCTGCAGCTTCAGCATCAGTACGTGCAATCACCAATGTTGGAACGCCACAAACGTCAGCAGCCATACGTGCTGCGATTAATTTCTGACAAGCTTCTTGTGTTGGAACTAAAACTTTACCGCCCATGTGGCCGCACTTCTTAACAGAAGCCAACTGATCTTCCCAGTGAACACCTGCAGCGCCAGCCTTGATCATAGACTTCATCAATTCAAAGGCATTTAATACTCCACCGAAACCAGCTTCAGCATCAGCAACGATAGGAGCGAAACAATCGATATGACCCTTGTCACCTTTTTCAATACCTTTTGAATATTGAATTTCATCAGCGCGACGGAAAGTGTTATTGATACGCTCAACAACCTTAGGTACTGAATCAACTGGATACAAAGATTGATCAGGGTACATTGAAGAATATGTGTTGTTATCAGCAGCAACTTGCCAACCTGACAAATAAATTGCTTTAACACCAGCTTTAACCTGTTGCATTGCTTGACCACCAGTCAAAGCACCTAAACAGTTAACGTATGGCTCGTTATTAACCAAGTTCCATAGTTTCTCAGCACCACGGCGAGCCAATGTGTGCTCAATCGGGAAAGAACCGCGCAGACGCACAACATCAGCTGCTGTGTAGCCGCGTTTAATACCCTTCCAACGTGGATTTGTATCCCAATCTTTTTGCAATGCATCGATTTCTTGTTGACGTGTTGACATGTTTCTCTCCCTGTAAATAACAAAAAATGTGTTCATAAGACATATACAAAAGTAATTTTCGTGTCTTATGTCTTATATAAGAGTTTATGTATTTGTTTAAAAGATTGCAAGCATTTATTTGGTAGACTGCAAATAAAATAAGCCATTTAAATCAATGGCTTATTTTAAATATTCCGTATTATGGAATGCTAATTCATAGCTTGCAATGCAATATCGTTACAAGAAATTTACTTAAATTAACGGACGATCAGCGACCAACACACCATCCTCGTCTGCGTAAATCATGTCTCCTGGCTTGACGCTTGTGCCAGCGATATCCACAACAAGGTCTCGCTCGCCAACATTACGTTTCACGCTCTTTTGAGGATGAGCTGCAAGCGCACGAATACCAACTTTAGATTCAGCTAGCTCAAGGGTATCTCGCACACAACCATTCACCAAAATACCTGCCCACCCATTCTTCTCAGCTAAAACACCTAAATTGCCGCCAACCAAGGCACAGCGCATAGAACCACCACCATCAATCACCAACACTCTGCCCTGGCCTGGCTCATCCAATAGAGTTCTTACCCAAGTGTTGTCTTCAAAAACTTTTAACGTAACTGCTGCACCCTTAAACTGACTCAAGCCGCCATAAGCCTTGAATACTGGTGCACAAACACGTAACTCACCTTTTGTAATTAAATCTTCGTTGGCATCACAAATATCCGTGGTTGCAAAACTCATTAAAACTCTCCCAAACTTAAATTGATGTATTTTTTAATTGCACTGTGCGATTATTTTCGCCTACTCGATATGCCGTGAGCAAGGCTGACAACAAAAAGCCAGCTATCAGCACAAAGACTCCCGGCACAAAACTCCAATCCATTAATAAGCCAAACAATAATGGCCCCAAGGCCAAGCCAGAATCAAGACCAGAGTAAACAACACCAAACACCCTACCAGATGCTTCCTTAGGTGTTGCTGTTCGAATCATTAAATCTCTAGATGGTCCAGAGATGCCTACACAAAAACCCATTAACGTGAATAAGCTCATCATAGAAGAGCCAGATACCCAAGCTAACGAAATCAATACAGAAATTGCACTAGCGGTCACAAAACCAAGGGCAATAATACGATCAGGCGCCTTAGCTCTGGCTGCAATAAAGCCACCTAAGAACATACCACCTGCACTAGCTAACATATAGGACGAATAGGCAGTGGTTGTCAGTGCAACAGGAAGGTCATAAAGTATTTGCATAGCCGTTGGCGCGAAACTTTGAACTCCACTTAAGGCTAGAGCGCTTAAGAAAAAGAACCCCCAACAAAGCCATACCGTTTTTAATTTTAAGAAAGTGAGTGAGAATGGTGAACCATTCTTTTTAATGTGGGCCTCATGAGCTCTTTGCTCATCAGTACCCAATAAAACCTGTCGCCTCATAAACAATAGAATCAAAATTGCACTAGCAATTAGAGCAGCCACCAACAGGGCCTGACGCCATCCCGCTAAGGTCGTGACACTTACTAACACAGCGGGAGACACTGCCCAACCCAAGGCGCCTGATACCCCATGCATCGAGTACGCATGCGCAACTCGCTCTGGTGAAACTCTTCGATTTAAGAGCGTGTAGTCAGCCGGGTGAAATACGCCATTGCCCATACCAGCAATGGCTGCCCCAATTAATAAACCCGTATAACCATCTGCTGTTGCAAGCAATAACGCAGAAACTGCTAAAGAACCAACACCAAAAAAAAGAACTCTAAGCGGTCCTGAGTGATCGACCCAAAAACCAGCAGCAGCCTGAATGATCGTCGATATCACAAAGAACATGGTCATCAAAAAACCAAGTTCGGCATAACTCAAGCCAAACTCAACCTTCAACCAAGGAAATAATGGCGCAAGTATTAAATGATAAAAATGAGAGGTGCCATGGGCTAAGCTAACTAAGCCAATAACCTCCGCGTCTTTGCGAATAGTCATTGGCTGATGTTACTACGACTTGCCTAAAACGGCTTTTAGTTAGCTTTAGTGAACAACCCGGTCAAACATAAAGGCACCCTTCTTATCTACATCAATAGGCACGATATCTTTGGGACCAAACTTACCTTCCAAAATTAACTTGGCAACTGGGTTTTCGATGTATTGCTGGATAGCTCTCTTTAGAGGTCTTGCACCAAAGACTGGGTCATAACCTGCTTCCGAGACCCTAGCTAAAGCAGCATCACTCACCTCTAAAACCATATCCATCTTCGCTAAGCGCTCACTCAAACGCTTCAATTGAATCTTAGCAATTGATGCGATGTTCTTCTGATCAAGACCATGGAATACAACCACCTCATCTATACGGTTCAAGAATTCTGGGCGGAAATGCTCTTTGACATCCCCCATCACTGCCTCTTTGATTTTGTCCTGAGGTTTACCGCTCATAGATTGAATCATCTGCGACCCCAAATTGCTGGTCATCACAATCACAGTGTTCTTGAAATCTACCGTGCGACCCTGACCATCTGTCATACGACCGTCATCCAAGACTTGCAACAGCACATTGAATACGTCTGGGTGAGCTTTTTCAACCTCATCCAAAAGAATCACACTGTAAGGCTTACGACGCACCAACTCAGTCAGATAGCCACCTTCCTCGTAACCAACATAACCTGGAGGAGCTCCAATTAGGCGTGCCACACTGTGCTTTTCCATGAACTCACTCATATCAACACGAATCAAGTGCTCATCACTATCAAACAAGAATTCAGCCAAAGCCTTGCACAACTCAGTCTTACCAACACCAGTAGGACCTAAGAATAAGAAAGATCCATAAGGTTTACCTTCATCAGACAATCCTGCGCGCGAACGACGTATGGCATCAGATACAGCAGATATGGCCTCCTCCTGACCAACTACACGATTGTGCAGATAGGTTTCCATTTGCAACAACTTATCGCGCTCACCCTGCATCATCTTCGAAACAGGTATACCAGTAGCACGAGAGACCACTTCAGCAATCTCTTCCGCACCCACTTGTGTACGTAACAATTTATTTTTGCTAGAACTGGCTTTTTCTTCAGCAACAGCAGCGGATTTCAATTTACCTTCTAACTCTGGTAATTTGCCATATTGCAATTCTGCAACCTTTTCCAATTTTCCATCACGCTGTAACTTGGTGATTTCAGACTTGACTTTATCAATCTCTTCTTTGATTGAAGCAGTACCTTGTGCAGCACCTTTCTCTGATTTCCACACTTCTTCAAGGTCAGCATACTCCTTACCTAAACGCTTAATCTCCTCTTCGATCAAACCAAGACGTTTTTGAGAAGCCTCATCTTTTTCTTTTTTGACAGCTTCACGTTCAATTTTTAACTGAATTAAACGGCGATCCAATTTATCCATCACCTCTGGCTTTGAATCTATTTCCATTCTGATACGAGAAGCGGCCTCATCAATCAAATCGATTGCCTTATCTGGCAAGAAACGATCGGTGATATAACGGTGCGACAACTCAGCAGCTGCAACAATCGCTGGGTCAGTGATTTCTACACCATGATGCAACTCATATTTCTCTTGTAAACCACGCAAGATAGCAATAGTGTCTTCTACGCTAGGTTCACCCACCATGACCTTCTGAAAACGACGCTCTAAAGCTGCATCTTTTTCAATGTACTGGCGATACTCATCAAGAGTAGTCGCCCCAATACAATGCAATTCACCACGAGCCAATGCAGGCTTTAGCATATTGCCCGCATCCATTGCTCCATCAGCCTTGCCTGCACCTACCATGGTATGAATCTCATCGATGAAGACAATCGTTTGCCCCTCATCCTTGGCAACATCATTAAGAACTGCCTTTAATCTCTCTTCAAACTCACCACGATATTTAGCACCAGCCAAAAGCAAAGCCATATCTAAAACCAGAACTCGTTTATTTTTTAGAGTTTCTGGCACCTCACCATCAACAATACGCTGCGCCAAACCTTCAACAATGGCTGTCTTACCAACCCCAGGCTCACCAATTAGTACAGGATTATTTTTGGTACGACGCTGCAAAATTTGAATCGCGCGACGAATTTCATCATCACGACCAATCACAGGATCCAATTTACCTAAGCGCGCACGCTCCGTTAAATCCAAAGTATATTTTTTTAACGCTTCACGTTGATTTTCTGCATCAGCACTATTCACAGATTGCCCTCCACGCACTGCCTCAATGGCAGCTTCTAATGTTTTACGAGTAATACCAGCAAGCTTCAGAGACTTACCTATCTCACCTTTGTCGTCAGTTAAGACCAACAAAAATAGCTCTCCAGCAATAAAGTCATCGCCACGCTTAGTAGCTTCTTTCTCAGTCAAATTTAAATGAGCGGCCAGAGATCTACCAATCTGTACATCACCACCAGTGCCTTGTACTTGAGGTAGTTTTGCAACCATGGCTTGGATGGACTTCTCCAAGGAAGCAACATTGCCACCAGTGCGACTGATCAACGATTTTGCTGTACTGTCAGCTTGTTGCAACATAGCTAAAAGGACATGCTCAGACTCAATGTATTGATTGTCAGCGTTCAATGCCAAGCTTTGGGCTTCCCCCAAGGCTTCTTGAAATTTACTTGTTAACTTATCTAATCGCATGGATATCTCCCATATTCAATGTCTAGTATGTAAGCACTAAAGCTGGGATTTCAAGTGATTTAGATCAAATAAATTGCTAGCTTTATCATAGAGGTATGTCATGGTGTTTATATCTCTTGGAATGTTCTGATGGAAGCTACTACGCTGGCATCACCAATGACCTGGAGAACCGTATAAAAGCTCACAATAACGGCACCGGCGCCAAATACACTCGTGGTCGAGGCCCAGTCAGACTACTTGCTCAGCAAGCCTTTGACAACCGCTCAGAAGCTTCAAAAGCAGAAAATGCCATTAAAAGACTCCCCAAAAACCTCAAATTAGGATTTTTTGTGTGAGTACCGAGCAATTAGACGAGATTCAAGACAGAATCCAAACCTTTTACGAAGCCGTCCAAGCTGACTGGCCTGGTTTTAAGGTTAGGACTGGACAAGAGCAAATGTTTGCTCAAATCGCCAGCACCCTAAGTCATGCAAAAAGCCATAAAGAAGAAAGAACTGGTGACAATATTTTGGTTCTCGAGGGCAAAACCGGTGTTGGAAAAACCTTGGGTTACCTTATACCTGCCATTGTTTTTAGCAAACTACTCAATAAAAGAGTCATCATCAGTACAGGCACTGTGGCTTTACAAGAACAATTACTGCAAAAAGACTTACCCGCCCTAGCCAAGCTATCACCAATTTCGTTTGAGTATGCTCTAGCAAAAGGACGTGGACGATATGTTTGCAATATTCGACTCGAACAAATCAGCGGTAAAACCAAACAAGCGGCACTGTTCGAAGATGCTAACTGGGACGGTCCTCCAAAAGAGCAAGACAAAGACAACTACGCAGACGCTTTAATGGCGCTGAATGAAGGTGAATGGAACGGTGAGAAAGACACAGCGCCAACAGAGATTACGGACGCCATGTGGACAAAAATCGCCGCTGAGCGTAGTTCATGTCTTGGTAGACATTGCCAGCGCTTTAATGTGTGCCCTTATTTCAATGCGCGCAGAGAACTTGTCAAAGCCGATTTAATTATTGCTAATCATGATTTGGTCATTTCTACGATTGCTTCTGGCTCAAAAATATTGCCAGATCCATCAGAAACTCTCTACGTATTTGACGAGGCGCACAACCTACCCCAAGTTGGCATCAAACACTTTGCTTCATCAGTTGGCCTGATTGCTAGTACTCGGTGGCTTGAAAAAATCATGACAGCAGTATTGCGAGCGGATGCCCTGCTTCCAGAATCAAGCGGAAAAATAGTAGAGGAAATACATGGTTATGTGGAAGACTTAATCATGCATACACGCCAAATGATTAACTCATTACGGCTAGCCAATTTTGTTACCCATGAAGAACCAATTTATCGCTTCAAAAATGGCACCCTTAGTGATGAATTTGCTAGTTATGCAGAAACAATTGGGCCACTAACGATTGGACTAAACAATCGCATCAGCAAAATTTTGCAGCAACTCAATGACCACAGAAATAACAGCATTGATAAAGATTCTTTTAGCCCTGCTATTTTAGAAATAGGTAGCTATCAATCTAAAACAGAAAATCTATCAAATACTTGGCATCTAATGCAGGCAGATGCTAATCCTCCAATTGCAAAATGGGTTGAGTGGCAGGACTTGGGGTCAACCTTTGACTTTAAGCTTCATGCATCACCCATTAGTGCCGCACAAAACTTAGCTCAAACACTTTGGTCTACTAGTTCAGCAGCAGTTTTAACTTCAGCAACACTCAGAACCTTGGGTGATTTTCAATATTTCCTCGCCCAAACTGGCTTGAATTGGTTTCCAAAAACCAATACTTTTGAAGCTGAGTCACCATTCAATTATGAAGAGCAAGGCACATTTATCGTTCCTGAAATGATTCAATGTCCAAGCGCGAATGCAAACGGGCACACTGAAGAACTTTCTACTGCAATCCCACAACAACTTCAAGACCTTCAACACGGGGCTTTGGTTTTATTCACATCAAAAAAACAGATGAAACAAGTCTACGAGGATTTACCTGACGAATTCTTAAAAGATGTGTTGATGCAAGGTGATATGCCCCGTCATCAACTAATTAAAAGTCATGAATCTAGAATCAATGAAGGTCAACGCAGCATTTTGTTTGGGATGCAAAGCTTTGGTGAGGGTCTAGATCTACCAGGAAAAATGTGCGAAGTTGTTGTTATTACCAAACTACCATTCGCGCCACCGGATTCACCAATTGAGGAAGCAAAAGCTGAATGGCTAGAGAAGAATCAAGGCAATCCTTTTTATGAAATTAGCGTGCCAGCTGTAGCATTGAAGTTACAGCAGTGGGTGGGACGTGGTATCAGAACAGAAACTGATTACGCAAAAATTATTGTTTTAGATAAGCGCTTAAAAACCAAACCTTACGGCAAGAAATTACTGGCCGGTTTGCCACCATTTAAACGCTTGATGTAATTTAGCTACTCAAAACTTACTGCCACTTCTTGAGCGCTTCATCATCACTCAAGCGTGCATCAACCCAACGTGCACCTTCTGGAGTGTCTTCTTTTTTCCAAAATGGCGCTAGCGTCTTCAAGTAGTCCATCACATATTCGCAAGCAGCAAATGCTTCACCACGATGTGCGCTTGTTACAGCAGTTAAAACAATTTGATCCTCAATTTGAAGGGGGCCTACTCGATGAATGATGAGCACATCATAGATATCCCAACGAGCTTTAGCTTTCTCAATAATCTCTTCAAGAGACTTTTCGGTCATTCCTGGGTAGTGCTCCAAAGTCATGGCAGCCACTTCTGAACCATCATTACGATCACGCACCGTTCCGACAAACGCAGCAACTGCACCGACACGTGCATCACCCGCCCTGAGTTTTTTCAACTCTACGGACAAATCAAAATCTTCTGTTTGAATACGAACTGGCATTATTTAACCGCCCGTAACTGGAGGAAAAAAGGCTACTTCTGCTTGATCAACTAAAGCCACGCTGCCATCAACCATCTCATGGTTAAGAGCCATACGAATTGCTTTACCCTCAGCCAGCACTTCAGCCCAAAGATCACCTCTTGCTCTTAAGTGATGACGTAGGTCTGCTACTGTTGTTACACCAACTGGCACATCTAGCGATTCTTGAGAGGTCTTCAAGGTTTCGCGCAGTGACGCAAAGAATTTAACAGTTACTTTCATAACGATAGATTAAATCATCCCAGAAAAAGGCATGTATTTAACTAGATCACCTTTTTTAATTATTTGATTAGGCGGGTTATCCACCAAACCATCAGCCCAAGCGGCACTTGTGAGAACGCCAGAACTTTGATTGGGGAATAAATCTAAACCGCCTTCAGCGTTGATGCGTACCCTAAGAAACTCATTACGACGATCAGCAAGCGGCCAATCAAAATCTGAGCGCATCATCATTGATGGCGTGGAGATCGTTGAACGACCCTGCAACTTGGCTATGAATGGTCTAACAAATAATAAAAATGTTACAAAACTTGAAACAGGGTTACCTGGCAACCCCATAAACCATGCTTCAGAATTTGGCGCTGACTGTTTTCTAACAGCACCAAATGCTAGTGGTTTACCTGGCTTAATAGCTATTTGCCACATATCTAAACGCCCCTCTGCAGTAACCGCAGGCTTGATATGATCTTCCTCACCCACAGACACACCGCCAGAGGTGATAATTAAGTCATGATTTTCACTCGCTTTGCGCAATGCCGCTTTTGTAGCGTCCAAAGTATCTGGAACAATACCCAAATCAGTTGCCTCGCAACCTAAAGCTCTGATACAAGCTAATAGCGTGTCACGGTTAGAGTTATAAATAGCTCCTGGCTTTAATGGCTCACCAGGTAACGTTAATTCATCACCAGTAAAAAAGGCTGCCACTTTAATTTTTCTCAAAACAGGTAACTTGGCGTGACCCGCTGAGGCGGCAACACCCAACTCTTGGGCTCTTAAATATGTCCCTTTGCTCAAAGCTACCTGATTAGCTCTAAGATCCTCACCTTGCAAACGGATCCACTGACCCGCTTTTGGAATCTCTTGAATAACAATTTGATCGCCATTGGCAACACATGCCTCTTGCATCACAACAGCATCAGCGCCCAAAGGAATAGTGGCACCAGTAAATATGCGCGCAATGGTACCTGGCTTTAACTCAACACCCACATGACCAGCTGGAATGCGCTGAGAGACCTCAAAGGATTGCCCAACCTCTTGAATATCAGCCGATCTAACAGCGTAACCATCCATCTGCGTATTGTTCATGGGTGGCACATCTACAAGACTGAGAACATCTTCAGCCAAGACTCTCCCTAAGGCCTCTTGAGTAGGCAACCATTCAAGCTCAGTAACTGATTTAGCTTGCGACAAGAGGTGCTGCAATGCCTCTGCAGCAGTTTTCATTGGTGGTTTTGCATTCGCTTGTGACATGAAGTAAGTCTAATGGTATTGCGTTTATTTTGCCAAAACGCCAACAACTGACATCACGTGTTGAGCAATTTGCTGAACATCATCCAAGTTCAGAACTGGAATATCCCTATTGAGTTCAGGCTTCTTCACAGCGCTCTTACCACCTGGATAAGCAATTGCCAAAATATTTAAATCCTCATTGGCTTTGCAGCCTCGCGTAACACACTCCTCATGCTCTGCGCGCCAAAGTTCAACTTTAGGAATGTTGGCATTTTTAAAGCCCTCAACAATCACCAAGTCACAAGGTGATAACTTGCTTAATTGTTCTTCTATGGTTGGCTCAGAGGCTTCTTTTAACTCATGCATCAATACCCAGCGCTGATCAGAAACCAATAAAACTTCATGAGCACCGGCCTTACGGTGTCTGTAGGAGTCTTTACCAGGTTGATCAATATCAAAATGATGGTGAGTATGTTTAATGACAGCAATATTGACCCCTTGTTGCGTAAAACAAGAAATTAATTGCTCAATTAAAGTTGTTTTGCCAGTTCCAGAATAAGCGACAAAACCTATAACAGGTGTTTTGCGCTGAGACTGGGAGTTATTAGCCATCAATTACAAACCAGTGTGTCTAGCAACAAAATCTTTAACTTGATTTAAGTCTGCAGGCATCACTGTTACACGCTGTGGCTTATCTTCAATACCCACGAATGATGCAGGACGATCAGGTGCACGACCAATAGCCTCTTCAATGGTTTCAGCAAATTTAATCGGCAAGGCTGTTTCTAGCACCAACATTGGAACATCTTTTTGCAAATTCTCACGCGCCACTTTCACGCCATCTGCGGTGTGCGTATCAATCAATACACTGTACTTGGCGTGAATATCGCGAATCGTATCTAAACGATTGGCGTGCGTGCTCTTACCAGAGACAAAGCCATATTTAGCGATATCTTTGTATACCGGATCACTTGATAAATCAAAACCACCCTTTGTTTCCACATCCTTAAACATTTGCGCAGTTCTTGCAGCATCTTGACCAACCAAGTCATAAACAAAACGCTCAAAGTTACTGGCTTTTGAAATATCCATAGATGGACTAGTCGTATGAAACGTTTCTGCAGATTTGCGAGCTCTATAGATGCCTGTTTTAAAAAATTCATCTAAAACATCATTCTCATTGGTAGCAACCACCAATTTCTCAATCGGCAAGCCCATCATGCGTGCAATATGGCCCGCGCAGACATTACCAAAATTGCCAGATGGCACACAGAACGATACCTTTTCACTACTGGTCTTCGTAGCCAACAAATAGCCTTGGAAGTAATACACCACCTGCGCAACCACACGCGCCCAGTTGATTGAGTTCACTGTACCAATCTTGTGTTTCGCTTTATAAGCGTGATCATTACTCACACCTTTAACAATATCTTGCGCATCGTCAAAAACACCATCAATCGCAATGTTATAAATATTCTCATCTTGTAATGAGTACATTTGAGCAACTTGGAATGGGCTCATCTTACCGTTCGGCGACAACATGAATACACGCACACCCTTTTTGCCACGCATAGCATATTCAGCAGCGCTGCCCGTATCACCAGATGTCGCACCCAAAATATTTAACTCTTGACCTTGCTTATTAAGGGTGTACTCAAACAAATTACCCAAAAGCTGCATAGCCATATCTTTAAACGCCAATGTTGGGCCATTAGATAGGCTCAACAAGCCAAGGCGAGTTCCTTGCTCATCTCCTAGCCAATGAATTGGCGTGATGTCTTCTGCACGATCATCAGCACGGCCATTACAATACACTTGGGCTGTATAGGTTTTCTGAACGAGTGCTTTTAAATCTTCTTTAGGAATGTCATCACAATAAAGACTCAACACTTCAAAAGCCAAGTCAGCATAAGATAGACCACGCCAAGCATCTAACTGAGTTGGCGTGATTTGTGGATACTTAGATGGCAAGTACAAACCACCATCCGCAGCCAAGCCACCCAAAAGAATCTGAGAAAAAGTTTGATTCGCGTTATGACCGCGTGTTGATATGTAATGCATTGATAAATAATTAACTTAAATTTTCCAAACGAATCTTTGTTACTGAACCTTCCACAGTCTTCAAAGCTTCTACCTTGGCAATCGCTGCCAAAATGTTTTTCTCTTTGGTTTCGTGAGTCAACATAATCAAATCAGTTTGCTTCTCACCATCACCTGCTTCACGTTGCAACATGGCATCAATTGAAATACCGTTATCAGCCAAAATACGGGTGATATCAGCTAATACACCAGCCACATCAGCTACGCGCAAGCGCAAGTAGTAACTGGTTGTCACCTCACCCATTGGCATGATGCTCGTATTAACCATAGAACCTGGTTGGAATGCCAAATGTGGCACACGGTGCTCAGGATCTGCAGTTTGTAAGCGCGCCACATCGACCAAGTCAGCAATAACTGCTGAAGCAGTTGGTTCTGAACCTGCACCCTTACCGTAGTACAGCGTTGTGCCAACCGCATCACCCATTACTTGTACAGCATTCATGGCGCCTTCAACGTTAGCAATCAAACGCTTAGCTGGAATCAAAGTTGGATGTACACGCAACTCGATACCATCTTTAGTTTTCTTGGTGATACCTAAAAGCTTAATACGGTAGCCCAATTGCTCTGCGTACTTGATATCTACAGCGGATAGTTTGGTGATACCTTCTACGTGTGCTTTATCAAATTGCATTGGAATACCAAAAGCAATCGCGCTCATAATGGTTGCCTTGTGAGCAGCATCAACACCTTCAATATCAAATGTCGGATCCGCCTCTGCATAACCTAAACGTTGCGCCTCTTTTAGCACCACATCAAAGTCCAAACCTTTGTCGCGCATCTCAGACAAAATGAAGTTAGTTGTGCCGTTGATGATGCCTGCAATCCACTCAATACGGTTAGCCGTTAAGCCTTCACGCAAGGCTTTGATGATTGGAATACCGCCTGCTACTGCCGCCTCAAAGTTCACTGTCACGCCTTTAGCTTGGGCTGCAGCAAAAATCTCATTACCATGAACAGCTAACAATGCTTTATTTGCAGTCACAACATGCTTGCCGTTATTAATTGCGGCCAAGACTAATTCTTTAGCGATGCCATAACCACCAATCAACTCCACCACCACATCAATCTCTGGATCGTTAACTACCAACTTGGCATCGTTCACTACCTTAGCGCGACCTTTTACCAATTCCTCTGCACGCTTGGTATCTAAGTCAGCCACAGTGCGAATCTGAATACCACGACCTGCACGACGGGTGATCTCTTCCTGATTACGATCAAGGACAGTAAATACACCACCACCAACAGTACCGATGCCCAAAAGGCCAACTTGAATAGGTTTCATGAATAAAAGCTCTTACTTAGTAAATGTGAAAAATGAAATAAATTAGTTTTCTGGTTTGAATTATTTTTTGCCGTATTTCTTGCGATAACGCTCTAAGAATTTAGCCAATCTTGCGATTGCCTCGCGCAGCACATCCTCATGAGGCAAGAATACAATTCTGAAATGATCTGGATGAGGCCAGTTAAAGCCACTACCTTGCACCAATAAAACTTTTTCCTCGCGTAACAAGGTTGCAATGAACTCTTGATCGTTCTCGATTGGATACATCTCAGGATCCAATTTTGGAAATAAATACAAGGCTGCCTTTGGCTTGACACAAGTCACGCCAGGAATCTGTGTCACCAACTCCCAAGCAAGATCTCTTTGGCGACGCAAACGCCCACCCTCTGCGACCAAGTCATCAATACTTTGATAACCGCCCAAAGCTGTCTGAATAGCGAACTGCCCAGGCACGTTGGCGCATAAACGCATCGAAGACAACATATTCAAACCTTCGATATAGTCCTTTGCCCCACTCTTATCCCCAGACACCACCATCCAGCCGGAACGGTAGCCACATGACCGATAGTTCTTTGACAAACCATTGAAAGTAACCGTAACAACATCTGTTGATAAAGCACCAATGGATGTGTGTTTAACACCATCAAACAACGTTTTGTCATAAATCTCATCAGCAAAAATAATCAAGCCATGCTCACGGGCTAAGGCAATGATTTCTTTCAATACCGCATCACCATACAAAGCACCAGTTGGATTGTTTGGATTGATCACCACGATCGCCTTGGTCTTGGGCGTAATTTTTGATTTGATATCAGCAATATCCGGAGCCCACTCCTGGGCTTCATCACACATGTAATGCTTAGGGGTGCCGCCAGATAAGCTCACAGCAGCTGTCCAGAGTGGGTAATCAGGCGCAGGCACCAAAACCTCATCTCCAGCATTCAGCAATGCATTCATTGCCAATACGATTAGTTCAGACACACCGTTGCCGGTATAAATATCATCCAAAGTTACGCCTTGAATGCCCTTCTCTTGGCAATAATGCATGATTGCTTTGCGTGCAGAGAAGATACCTTTGGAATCAGAATAAGCTGCAGAATTTGGCAAATTACGAATCATGTCCAACTGAATTTCTTCAGGCGGATCAAAACCAAATACCCCCACATTACCAATATTGAGCTTGATAATTTTCTGACCCTCTTCCTCCATTTGCTGAGCGAGTTCGAGCACAGGTCCACGTATGTCGTAACAAACGTTATTCAATTTGGAGGATTTTTTTATTTCTTTCACAATAGTCACTTAAAGTCTTATAGAAACACTATAAAGTCTTAATTTATTTATAATTTTGTAATTATGACAGAGCCTGAGGGCATACCCAAGTGAAACTA
>JACCDQ011845864.1_pt1 | contig 15970 bp, 15 predicted proteins | sample 7446031 | NCBI WGS metagenome assembly JACCDQ01 (sample SAMN15323442, study PRJNA562643) | freshwater metagenome | isolation source: river surface water | place: USA:Blue River Watershed | collected 2017-08-17
AATTTTCATTAATTATTATTAATATTATCGCAATTGGATAAAGTTTTAAAAATGATGAGATTATCATTAATAAAACTGCCAAATAAATAAAATATTTTTTTTGTGTTTTTGTAAATAATTCTAAGAGATAAATAGATGCGAATACTAAGAAAAAAATAATGATATCACAATTTGCTCTTTCTAAAATCAAAAGTACATTTGGGGAGATTATTGCAAATAAATAAGCAACTATTAATTCTAATGTATTCTTAGGCTTTAAAATTAAAAATGTAATTGTGGTATAAATTAGAATCAAAATAGAGCCAATTGTAATTGTATTATTGGTACCAATATTGAGTAAACCAAATAATTTTAGCCATAAAAATGGATAATTTAAAAGGCCACCTGATGGATTAAACGGATTTTTTAAATATGGATCGTATTTATTATTAAGTGATTCTAAAGAAGCCGAAATAAGATTTATATCCTGAAATGGAAATTCCCCGGGCCAGTACGTTACATAGTTATATCCATTGCAATAACTTATGACAAGGTAAGAGTAGGTTATTATGCTTAAAGTGATAAAAAATATTCTAAATTTCATTTTAAGGTATAAATTTTGTGTCTCAAAATAAATTTCATTTGATTCGCGTTTTATAATCTACTAAATTGCAAATTAAATTTAATATGCAATATATGCAACAGGATGAAAGTTGGGATCTAGAAATTTCTAACGAAAAATCGTTATTTAACTTTCAATTTAAAAAAGTTTGGGAATATAAAGATTTATTGGTGTTGCTAGTTAAAAGGGATATTGTATCTTTTTACAAACAGACAATTTTTGGACCAATATGGTTCTTATTGCAACCCATTTTTACCACAGTTGTTTACTCTTTTGTATTTGGAAATTTGGCTGGCCTATCTACGAATGGATTGCCCAGTCCATTATTTTATTTACTCGGTGTCACGTGTTGGACTTTTTTTTCAGATTGTTTAATTAAGGTGTCAACTGTTTTCAAGGATAATACTCAAATATTAGGGAAAGTCTATTTTCCTAGAATTATTATGCCATTAAGTATTGTAATTTCCAATCTCATTAAATTAATTATTCAACTTCTTTTAGTTGTAGGACTATTGATTTATTTTAAATTGAATAATTATTCTCTATTTAGTTTAGAAATAAAAATTCTCTTATTCCCGATTTTTCTCTTTTTGTTATTGATGCAGGGAATCGGTTTCGGGATGATTGTAAGTTCATTAACTACGAAATATCGCGATCTTGCATTTTTGGTTGTTTTTGGGGTTCAGCTTCTGATGTATGCTACTCCTGTAATTTATTCGCTAGATTTAGTTCAAAGCAAATCTGGTCAATTTATCTATTTATTAAATTTTAATCCTTTGACTTATATTTTTGAAGGTTTAAGAGCCTCATTATTAGGAAAAGGTATATTGACATTATACTCTATTGCGTCTTCATTTATAATTTCAACTTTAATATTTTTCTTTGGTCTTTTGCTATTTAATAAAGTAGAAAAAACATTTATTGATACAGTTTAAATTATGAAGAAAGTAATTTCAGTAGAGGATTTATCTAAAACTTATCGCTTAGGACAGTTAGGTTCAGGAACACTTTCAAGAGATATAGAGAGTTTTTTTGCTCGATTATTTAAATCAGAAGACCCTCATTCAAAGATTATCAAAACAATAGAAGGAGGCAATACAAATAACAGAGATTTTGTAAATTCTTTAGATAACGTCAATTTTACCGTTAATCAAGGCGACTCACTAGGTATTATTGGCAAAAATGGATCAGGTAAAAGTACCTTGTTGAAGGTGCTAAGTCAGATTACAGCTCCGACATCTGGGAAAGTGAAACTAAAAGGTCGTGTAGCTAGTCTATTAGAGGTAGGAACCGGATTTCACCCCGAACTAACTGGACGAGAAAATATTTATTTGAATGGAGCAATATTAGGAATGAAGAAGTTCGAAATAATACGAAATTTCGACCAAATTGTTTCCTTCTCTGGAGTTGAAAAATATATCGATACGCCAGTAAAAAGATATTCATCTGGCATGTATGTTAGACTTGCATTTGCAGTAGCGGCGCATCTTGAAAGCGAAATACTTATCGTTGATGAAGTCCTTGCAGTTGGAGATGCAGAATTTCAGGAAAGATGTTTATCAAAGATGAATGATATTAATTCTAAAGAAGGAAGGACAATACTATTTGTTAGTCATAATATGGACGCAATTAAAAATCTCTGTAATAAGGGATTGTTGCTAAATGAAGGGAAAGTGGAGGTTTTTGGTGATATTAGCGATGTTTCAGCCAAGTATACAGAAAGAACAAATAATAATGTTAATTCTGAATTTATAGGTTTTATTTCAGAAGTTAAATCTTCATTATTTATAAAATCGGTTAAACTTAATGGTATTTCTGCAGGGGTACTTAATATATCAGATAAGTTGGAAATTGAAATAGAGGCAATTTTCGAAGATACGGTTTTAGGTAATTTTGAAATTTCGTTTTATAGTTCCAATAATACATTAGTATCTTTTTATTCACCAGGTCATATAAATGGAGAGATTATCAAATTAAATAAGGGGGGAAATATTTTGAAGAAGACAATTATCTTGCCTAATAATTTAAATTCTGGTGCAATGTTTTTAAATATTTCATTTGCATATCCTAATATTGAGTCTTATTTTTCATTTACAAATATTCCTATATACTTCAAAGAAAAGTATACAAAGGGAAGCAGGTTGATGAATTTTACAGATTTTGGTTTTTTTGAACTCTAGTCAAAATAAAATAATTGTTATGAAAAAAGTAAATTCAGTTTTAATTACCGGTATTGCGGGTTTGTTGGGTTCTAGGATGTCAGAGTGGATACATACCACTTTTCCTGAAATTAAAATTGTTGGTATTGATGATTTGTCTGGTGGTTACATCCAAAATGTAGGAAAATTTGTAGAATTTCATCAAATCGATGCATGTTCTAGTGATTTGAAGGAATTATTCAAGGTTCACAATTTTGATATTGTATATCACTTTTCTGCCTATGCTGCAGAAGGGCTATCCCCTTTTATACGTAAATTTAACTATAATAATAACCTAATTGCCACAGCAAACATTGTAAATTTTTGTATTGAATTTTCTGTCAGCCGCCTTGTATTTACATCATCTATGGCTGTGTACGGCCAAGGAAATCCTCCATTTGCTGAGTCAGATTTGCCTAATCCAATTGATCCATATGGCGTTGCAAAATATGCATGCGAAATGGATATTCAAATAGCGGGAGAGCAGCATGGATTAGATTGGTGTATAATAAGACCTCACAATGTTTATGGATTAAATCAAAATATTTGGGATAAATATAGAAATGTTTTAGGGATTTGGATGTACCAAGTTCTAAATAATGAACCAATGACAATATTTGGAGATGGTGAACAAAAACGAGCATTTAGTTTTATCGATGATTGTTTAGAGCCATTATGGAATGCTGCAGTTCGTAGTAATGCGTCAAAACAAATAATTAATTTAGGTGGTGTGGAAGCTTACACTATTAATAAGGCAGCCGAGACATTAAAAAATGTAATTGGATATGGAGAAATTATATATCTAGAAGGTAGGCATGAAGTTAAAGATGCACACCCTACATTTGATAAATCTATTCAGATATTAGATTATAAAGAATCAACAAATTTAAAAGAGGGGTTAAGAATTATGTGGGAATGGGCAAAAATTCAACCTATGAGAGAGCGTTTCAAATGGGATCAATATGAGTTAAATAAAGGAATATATAGTTTTTGGAAGTAAGTATTATGATTAATTTTTTTAAAAGAAAAAAATCGAAGAATCTATACAGTATTGGTATAGTAACCTATGATAAAAGGTTTGAAAAATACTTTAAGCCTTTAATTTTGTCAATTAAAGAATTTAGACCTGAAATTGAAATAATTGTAAGTATTAACGGAAATCAAAATTCAAAAAATCAAATTTATCGAAAAGAAATTTTGGAATTCATTTCAAATCAAAATAATATATATCCATCATTTTTTACGAATTTTAGGTCCCTATCAAAATTGTGGAATAATATCCTAATTAATTCTAGTCATCATAACGTACTTTTATTAAATGATGATGTTACAATAGAATGTGAAAGTTTTTTTGATGAAATTGAGCAGGAGATACAAACACTACCTGATGTTTCTTTCAAAATTAATTCAAGTTGGAGTCATGTTTTTTTAAATAGACGAGAAGTTAATAAGGTTGGTTGGTTTGATGAAAGACTTTTAGGTGTTGGAGAGGAAGATGGTGATTTTGAATGGAGGTGGCAAAAACTCAATAATAAGCCATTTTTAAATAAGACAATAAATTCTATTATTAATCATATAGAACAAAATGATGTGCTTGAGGGGATTAAAAAGGTAAATACAAAGTACTCCAAATTTAATTTGGATTTTATTAAAAGTAAGTATCGAGAAGATCAAGAAGGTAATAATTTTGGAATAATGGGGAGGAAACTAATTTGCTTAGATCCTACTCCTCCACTACATATCGTAGAAGAGTTTTTTTGGAAGAATCGAACTAAATTATGACTTAATATTTTATAATGGGGAAGCTCCATATCTCAGCAATTGTGGTAGGATTAAACGAGTCCCATTTGCTTGCAAAATGTTTATCGTCATTAGATTTTGTTGATCAATTAGTTTATGTAGACCTAGGGTCAACAGACAATTCAATAAGTATTGCTAAAAGATTTACAGATGAAATTGAAAGCCATGCGATTGTACCTTGTGCTGAATATATACAGGCCAAAATGGTCCCTTTATTGAAGTATGATTGGGTGCTTTATATAGATCCTGATGAATATTTAGATCCTGCATTAGCTGTTTTTATTAGAAATAATTTTCATTATTATGAACAGTCTAATGATATCGCCTCAGTAAATGTACCGTGGCAATTTTATTTTATAAATCATCGACTAATTGGTACTCCTTGGGGTGGTGAAAATAAAAAGCCAATACTTGTTAATAGGAATCGCTTTTTATTTGAACCGAAAATCCACGTTGGCCGTAGAAATATTATTGGATTTAAAAGTCATGATGTTTCAAATTCGAATGATTTATTATTACATCATTATTGGGTTCAAGGCTGGTCTTCTTTTTTTGGTAAGCATCTTAGGTATCTAAAAAAAGAAGGTAAAGTTCGATTTGACCAAGGCAGAAAATCTAGTATTTCAAAAATCTTAAGAATTTCTTTTATCGAATTTAAATATAGTTATTTTACATGTAAAGGGTACAGAGATGGATATTTAGGAATATTACTATCATTATTTTGGATGTTTTATCAGTTAATGGCAGAAATAGCTCTCTATAGATGTCAATTATTACATAAAAGAAATTTGGAGTTAAAACATGACTAAGATTTCAATAATTACAATAAATAAAAATAACTATATAGGGCTTAAATTGACCATTAATAGTGTTATATCTCAGATAAAATCTGATATCGAATATATTGTAATTGATGGCAAGTCCACGGATGGCAGTGTAGAGGTGTTACATGAATATGCTAATGAAATAACATGTTGGAAAAGTGAATTAGATTCAGGAATATACAATGCAATGAATAAAGGCGCAATGCTTTCCCAAGGCGATTATTTACTTTTCTTAAATAGTGGAGATGTTTTATATTCAGAAAATACTTTGAATGTTTTATGTGATTCGATTTCACAGCTTCCTGATTCTGATTTAATTTCTGGTGATCTTCAATTAGTAAATTTAGATGGGAATCATCAAATTTATTCGTCAACCGAAAAAGTTGATTTACTATTTGTATTGGAAAGGTATATATCTCACCCGAGTACATTAATTAAACGAGATTTCTTTTTCCAAAACGGCGCCTATGATGAATCATTTAAAATTGTTGGGGATTACGCATTTTTTTATTCAGCAATCCAAAGAGCTAGGTATTCTAAAATTGATCTCATTATATCAACTCATTATATGGATGGTGTTAGTAATTCTAAGACACATTCATTAAATCATCAATTAGAGCGCCTCAAAGCCATTGAAAAATATACTCCAGAAATTTATTTAACAATTATAAATGAGTATTTGAGGTTAAAGAAATATGATTCTATTATAATATTTATTAGCTATTTAGGTGAAATTCTAAGAAAAATCGGGCTGTTATCAAAAAATAAATAATGAAAGTTTTAATATTTGCAGATGCCGCAAAATATGGAGGAACTCGTTCTTTTTTAATTAAACTAATTAATATTCATAATAAAATTGGCGATGATATTACACTTGTAGTTGATAAAAATGATTTTGATAAAGAGTTGCAGGAATTGCTAATTAAATTTGATTTTAATTTGATTTTGAATAAACCAAGAAGTTTTATTTTTAGACGTAATTACTTTTCATTGATTTTCGAGGCTTTTACGTTTTTACCAATAATTTTTAAGGTTAAACCTGATTTAATCATTTCAAGTACTGGATCTCCAGGGTTTAATTTTTTTTTGTTTTTGCTTCGGCAAAGACCCTTAGTATATTTCTTACATAGTACACCTGAAAAATTCTCATTTAAATCATATTTATTTTATGCAATTCCAAAATTGTTCTCAAGTAATAACAAATTTATTGTTACAGTTTCGAAATACTTAAACTCTGAACTTACTCGATTATGGTGTGTTCCAGAAAAATATACAAAAATCGTTTATAATAGTCCTCATTTCAATGCGCCACAATCATTGAAAAAAGAGATTAAATCACACAAGAAGATAATCTTAACCGTGGGACATGTTGTTTGGTACAAGAATCCTAAGTTATGGATAGAGGTAGCAAAAAAAATTACTCAATCGTACGATGATATCGAATTTCTTTGGATAGGAGAAGGAGATTTATTGGATCAAATGAAACTTGAGTGTATTAATTATGATCGAATAAAATTTTTAGGGGCTAGGAGTGATGTACAAAAGTATTACTCTAGCTCATATCTTTATTTTCAGCCAAGTATCGTTGAAAGTTTTGGAATATCTGTGATTGAGGCGCAATATTTTGGTCTTCCTAGTATTGTCTCTGATGCTGGTGGATTACCAGAAACAATTTTAAATGGACAATCGGGATTCGTTGTAAGTAATAATCTTGAAAAATATTTAAAAGCATTTGTCAACATATTAAATGATAAATTATTATACCAGCAAATGAGTAATGCTGCAGAAAATAATGTTAAACGCAAGTTTACAGCAGCTAAGCAAGAAGAAAATATAATGCATATTTATAATTTGATTACAAATGGCAGAAAGTAATTCACACATAAATTTCAATGTACCTATATTGTTTATTGTATTTAATAGATATGAATCTACCAGATTAGTATTTGATCAAATTAGGGAGATTAGACCGAATAAAATATATTTAGCTTCTGATGGACCTCGGGAAAATAAGCCTAATGAGGCCTTAATAATTTATCAAATAAGGGAATATTTACTTCAGAATTGCAATTGGGATTGTGAAGTATTTACAAAATTTTCTAATAAAAATCTTGGTTGCAAATATGCGGTAAGTAGTTCAATTGATTGGTTTTTTACACATGAAAAGTCAGGAATAATATTGGAAGATGATTGCTTACCTGATCCTTCATTTTTTCATTATTGCGCTAAACTACTAGTTGAATTTGAATTTGACTTTAGCGTTTCTCATATAGCGGGAAGTAATCATCTAAGAGATTCTCATTCAGTAGGGGATTATTTCTTTTCTAAGTATACACTCATTTGGGGTTGGGCAACTTGGAGTTCAAGGTGGCGAGATTATGATATCCTTTTGAAAAATATTAAATCGAATAATTTCATTGATGAAATGTTTAGCAATTGGTTGGATAGATATTATTGGAAGTCGATATTTAATCAAACAATTAAAGGGGAAATTGATACTTGGGATTATCAGTGGATGTTCACTTGTTGGTATAATAATAAGAAAGCAATTCTGCCCAAAAGGAATATGATTACTAATATTGGGTTTTCGGAGGAGGCTACACATACTGTAGACAATTTGAATCCACTAGCAAATTTACCAAGATTTAGCAATCGCATAATTAGTGAACCAACTATAAATCGTATTAATGTTGAAAATGACGAATTGATTCAAAAGCGATTTTTTAGGCCCAAATTGTATAACGTTTTAAAGTTTGAATTGAGAAGTCTAATTTTAATAGCCTTTCCATTTATTTATCATTTCTATAAATTTATTTTTAAAAATAGGTAGTATTTTATGTCTTGTAAACTTTTATCTATCATTACTGTAGTTTTTAATGACTCTAGTAATCTTGAAAATACAATAAAGAGTTTATTGCTTCAGGATCTAAGTAAATGCGAATTCATAATTATAGATGGGGGCTCTTCGGACGGGACGATTAAAGTAGTTGAAAAATATTCACATCTAGTTGATATTTTTATTTCTGAGCGTGATGAAGGTATTTATGATGCAATGAATAAGGGGATTAAATTCGCTACATCAGATTGGATTACTTTTTTGAATGCAGGAGATATTTATACATCTACAAATTTGTTGAAAACTGTTACAGACGAAATGGGTAGTTTAGGTGATAAGAATTTGATTGTTATTGATTTTATAAAAAATGGTATAAGACATTCTCCAAAGCTTAATTTTAAATACTTAATCAACAATATGATATGCCATCAAAGTTTATTTTATCATCAAAGTTTATTTAGGAAGTATAAATACGACTTGGGATATAAGATTTCAGCGGATTATTTACATTTGCTCAATGTTTGGAGTCAAATAAAAATTAAGAATTTAAATCAAGTTTCCGTATTATATCTTGGAGGAGGATTTTCAGAGTCTCAAGACGTAGGTTATCTTCATAGAATTGAGCGTATAAATGCATTAATTCAATCTAAGTTATATTGGCCAATTAATATATTAATAGCGGTATTACTAAAAGCTAAATTGTTTCTTCGAGCTTAATGTTAACGTCTAGTGTTGTTATTTCTGTTTATAATAAAGAAGAAACAATCATTGGTTGTTTAACTTCCTTGTTAAATCAGACTTCACCGCCAGATGAAATAGTGATTGTTGATGATTTAAGTACTGATTCTAGCTTAGAATTAGTCAGAGAATTTATTTCATCTAATTCTAATTTTAATTTTATATTAGTTCCTAATAGTAATAATTATGGTCCCGGGAAAAGCAGAAATATAGGGAAGGATTTGGCCACTAAAGATTTATTGTTTTTTTTAGATGCAGATGATAAATATGAAGAAGAGTATATTGAAAAAACAAAATATTTATTTTCAAGTAACTGTCATATAAAGGTGACCATAAGTCAGACATTAGAAACTGGAGCAAAAATTATTAGACCGTCTTTTAATAAGTATCAATTAAAAGAAGATAGCTTAGGTAGTATATATATAGATGATTTCATTGATGCTTTTGTTATAGATCCGCTATTTACCAGTTGTGGCAACATAGTTTCTTCTAGAGATTTTGTTAAAGATATTTATTTTAATGAATTTGAAAGAAATTTTGAAGATTGGAATTATTTTTACAAAGTCTGTTTAAAATCAACAGCTAATTCTAAAGGCATTTACGTGCTAAATTTTGTAGGAGTAATTTATAATACTGAGGATTTAAATTCTCTTTCGCGGCGATTAATATCAAAAGACTTTCCTATTGTGCCAAGTTATTTAATTGACAACAGTATGGAGATTCGTTTCGCAAGCTATGTATTTTATAATTGGATTTTTTCAACGATGCGGCGGGTCCCCAAATTTATAAATAGGGTAAATTTTTTATTAAAAAATTTAAAATATTTTAAAAAATTCGGCCTTCCAAAGGCGAAATTTGCAATTTCGATTTTAATGTGCATACTTAAGCTAGATTACTTAATTAATATTTTAGCGAGTATTAGAAAAAAATTAATTTATGCTTAGTATCTTATTTATTTTAGTTGGGCTTGCGCTATTGTTACAATTAAAAAATAAATTACTAGCTTTTTTATTTATTATTTCTGCTGAATTCTATTTCCCAGCTTATGATTTAAGGGAATTAGTTTTTGTACAAAATTTATTTGTAAGTGGAATAGTTTCAGATTATACATATTATTTGATTTTTGGACTTTTCATTTGGTTGTCCATAATTATAATCTTAGTCATTGACAATCAAATTGAATCGAATATAATTAGGCGTAATAATTTTATTACTCAATATACGTATTTTGAAAGTAGATTGATTTTAGCTTTCTACGTTCTTTCATTGCTATCAATTTCAGCTTTTCTAATCAATTTTAGCAGAGTTGATTTCTCATATTCTATGCTTGTGTTAAATCCTAGAGAGTACGAATATACTTTTGGAAGTTCAATTTTTTGGAATTATTTATATTTTTTAAATATACCAGCAATATGTAGTTATATTTTTATTAGGGTAAAATATAATCGGCTAAATAGCAAAATTAATTTAGTTTTAGTTTTTATCCTTTTAATCGTTTCATTTTTTCATGGTATAAAGTTTACAGTATTTGATACGTTTATTTTCCCTGTATTTTTCTACTACTATGTGTCTCTAAAACCTATTAAATTCAAAAATATTTTTTTAATTTCCTTGGTTCTTTTTGCGTTTTATTTATCTTTTTCATATTTAGTTAGGGGATCAGGGGGGTCCCCTATTGAACAATTAATTTCTTATGTATTGCCAAACTATTATAATTTAGCATATTCCATTCAAGAAAATAAATTACAATGGTCTGGGTTGAGTTTATTTTTACCAGATAAAATTCCGGATATATTTTCACAGTTGTATAAGTATGGACCAACAGGCTTTGCTTTAAATGAGAAGTTTAATATGCAAACAGCTTATTCAAACTATTATAGTTTTGCAAATATGTTTGGGCCTTTAATATTTCTGTCTATAGTTACATTTGTAAGATTTTTGTTTCGAAATAAATTTAGAAAAGGTATTTTTCAGGCCTTTTTATTAGCGTATATCGATTACTGTTTTCTGTTTGTCTTTTTTTTCCACGCATTTAATAAAACAAAATATGTTTATTATTTAGCTATTTTATTTTTTATCCACATCTTAACAAAAAAGCACAAAAAACTAGCAATCTAAGATTTATAGAATTGGTAGAGTTTATTGTTAAGTAATTCAGCATCAAAATTTAATCGAGCATATTCGATGCTTTTTTTCTGCATGTCGATTAGAAGATCTTTTTGGGTGTGGATAAATTTAATCATAGCTATAAATTGATCTCTTTTATTCTCACTTACTTTAAATCCATTTATTGAGTTTTGAATTGAGTCTTTTATACCTACAATATCGTATCCTATGGATATAGTACCAATCGCAGATGCGTCAATAATTATACTCCCAAATCCTTCTCTTTTACTAGGCAGGCATAAAATTTGGATTATATTTAATAACTCAAAGTGGTTGAATGAAAAATCAAGTGAAACAATATATTCTTTTAAGTTTTTATTTTTTTCCATAAATTCAGAAATCTTACCCCCGGATTCATCTGGACCAACAAACAATAATTTTAGATTTGGTATTTCGTGTTGGCATGATTTGAAAATTTCTAACATTTCAATACAACCCTTTTCTTCTGACTTTCTAGCAATATAGCCTAAAACGAAGTCAGTTTCTCTAAGGTTGTATTTTTTCATCAGGTTTGATTTTTTCTCAGGTGAAAGATATTGAATTCGATTAAAATCAACTCCGCTTAATGAACCCTTGTTTAAAACACCAATTTTTTTGTTTTTTTTTGAGACACCATTTAGAAATAAATATTCTGACTGAGAGGGGCTATCCGTCAAACAATTAGTGCTAAAATTACATATTAAGATATCTATTAATATTAATAATTTTCTTTTGATTCCAACTTTATTCGCCCATACTTGACCTGTAAATGTATGTATTCTAGTTTTAGTTCCTGTTAATTTACCAGCAATCATGGCCATCAAGCCAGATTTAGTCATAATTGAATGTACGATATCAGGTTTAATTTTAATAAAATAATAAACAAGTTTAATTAGGCAATATATGTCAAAAATTGGATTGGGGTTTCGCTGTATATTTAGATTAATAAAAATTACATTTGGGTATTCAGAACTAAACTTTTTTACGTCATCTCCAATAACATATATTTCGCACTCTTCTGGAATCCGCCTTAATGTATTACTTAAGTGGGCAGGAATGCAATAATTTGAAGTTATTACCCTAATGACTTTTAATTTTTTCAAGTTTTAATATAATTTAAAAAATTGCTCTGAAAGAATCTCTGTTGGCTCCTTAAGGGCAAATTGTTTTTTACTTATGTATGTTTTTTTATTAAGTAAATTAGTAATTATTCTATTTTGCCTCTTCGTTAAAAAAAATGCTCCAAATTTTATAAAATGCCAGAGGAATTTAAGTTTTATCTGATTAGATGATTGTCCAAGTTTAGAAAGTACAAATTTTTGAATAGTACTGATTGGAAGATTATGACTAAGTATTTTTGTCTCACCTTTAGTTTTATTCAATATTGAAAAATTAATAAAATCTGAAATTTCTTCCATTGAAATAAAACTTATTTTGCCGGGAATTTCTAATTTATTAATTACCGGGTACTTTAAAAGTACTTTCAATAAGTTATCAAGTGAGGAATTTAGTCTTTCTGAACCAATTATTGACGCAGGTTTTATGCATACATAATTTTCTGATTTATAAATTTCTTTATCAAGTGAATCTTTTGTTTTAGCATATTTTGTTTCACAAACTAATGGTACTATTTCTTCATTTATTATTGATACATTATTTGTCAAATTCTCATATACGGAAAGTGTACTAAGATAAATGAATATTGCATCCTGAACAATGGAAAATTTGTGGAGTTCTAAAGGGATTTGAATATTTTTTAATTCCATTTTTTTTTCATCTCGTACTTCACCTCCAATATATATTATGTAGTCATATTTTAGTTCTGTATTTAAATTATTCACAATAATTTGTGGAATTGTTTTATGATGAATATTATTTTCAAATTCTTGTGAATAGATTAATCTAATGGTAGAGTTATTTAATTGCTGTAATTTCTCGAAAACCAATTTTAATAATTTACCCTTGTTGCCAATCAGTAAAATTTCATGATCTAGTTTCATTTGCCTTTAAAATATTGGTTAAGTCATTAGATATTACCTCAAAAACGCTGTCAGGTTTAATGTTATTTATTTCATTATTTTTAAATGTTTTTGAATAATTTTCATAAGGATCGCTACATTTTTCAATGTTTAAAGGCATTATGCAATTGTTTGAGGTATTAAATAAATTATTGTATGGGACAAATCGGCCATATCTCGAACCGTTGAATATACAATAATTAACTATATTAAGAATAGTTGCAATATGAATTGGAGCCGAGTCATTTCCAATAAGTAATATGCCAGTGTTTATAATTTTAATTAGTTCGTTGATATCATTCAAATCATACTTTAAAACTTGATTTCTGAAATTAGGATTAATTGAATTGTAAATATTATTACCAATTTCGCTTTCTCCTGGGCCACATAAAATAATGATGTTTATACTTGGAAATTCTTTTAACAATTTGTTTGCTAAAATTGCAAAATTTAAACTACTCCAAATTTTATATAATTCATTAGAACCTGGACAAATTATTACGTTTCTATTGTTTGGCAAGTATGTTACTTCCAAAGTTGGTGCTGAAGAGAAAGTTGTTTTACTTTTAGAAATCTCCTCAAAAAAGAATTTCATTTTTGAATACTCATGTAAATATTCTGTGCCATTTATTCGTGTTACATCAATTAATTTATCATATAATTTATCATAAACTTTTTTATTGAACTTATTACCATAGTTCAAATCATCGCCTAAAAAAGTCACTTTTGTTTCAGCGCCACAATAAATCGATATTTTATCTGATAGATTTGTTCTAGAATAGGACAAGTTATAACATAGGCAATAATTTGTGGATTTAATCTTATTTATTAGCCTTATAGTTTTTAAGAATTCTCTATTTGATTTGATTGAGCAGTAAGTAATTGATTCGTAGTTTTTTTTGTCATTTAAGTCTATAAATGTCTTTAATCTAGAGTTTGCAACTAAATGGAATTTATATCCTGGGTGTTTAGAAATATATTCATTCATTAAATTCCGAGCAATTAGGTAGTCCCCTATTGCGTCTATTTTAACAAATAAAACATTGTTATTGAATTTAGTTATTGAACGTTTGTAGTAAACTTTTAAAAATGTATCTAATAAAAGCAAAATAAGCTCATTTATATTCTTCATTTTGTACTAATAAAATTATTAAAATTTTAATTTTGCACCTAGAGAAATTGCATTACTTTTATTTAATAGTTGACCATCATCCATTGAGAATTTTAATTCGAAATTGATATAATTGTTTATATTTTTTTCAATTTCAATTTGATAGGAACTTTGATTAATGTAGGTAATAAATCTTGTACTAGGGTAATTTGATCCATCTTGGATATAACCATGTTGTGATTTCGATAGACGCATCATCCACTTAATTTGTGCAGGTAAGCGTCCGCGAACAGCCAAGTAAAATGATTTAACTGCATTATATCTAAAGGAGGTCGTACCTCCTTGTTTTGTTTCTGCATCAATTACAATCATTGGAGTACCAATTCCTTTATTCCAATAAGCCCATCCCCCACTTGCACCATTGTTGAAATAGTTTTCCGTTTCTGGATAATGGGTATCCACTAGGCCAAGAATTTTGGCAAGGCTGGCGACATACAAGCCTTGATTTGCGGTACTTAGGTATTCAATAGCAATATGTTCAACCAATCCGCCATTTTTCAACGCTATGGATGTCCCCCAAATTCCATCATCTGAAGTTGTTAACGAGGCAACCCTTCCTGTTTCATAAGCTGTTTGCTTATAAAATAATACTGTAGCCCAAGAGGGGTTCCACTGTAATGCTAGATCAATCGATCCCATATGGTTACCGTATTGATTCCACGCATCGTACCACGATGTATTTTTATCTAATGGAACAATTGATCTGTCTTTTAAAGCTGTAACTACATAGAAATATGCTTTTATACTAGATGGGTAATAATCAAATGTGCCTCCTTTTTCTTTCGCTTCCCCCCCCCAATATACTTGATGATTAATTCCTCCAAATAAATTAAACCTTGATTCCGGTTTCCCTATTCTACCATACAAAGATTTTTGATGTAAATAGGCGTTTAGAGTAGGCCCCTGATTATCAAACCAGCCATGTGAATAGGTCATATGTACCCCTAACCACCCTTTCGCAAAATTCAAATAATCACGAGTTCCTAATTGAACCTTTGGCATGGGAACTGCATTTCCAGACCAGGCATAGAACCCACTTGTCATTGCCGTATCTCCTAACCCATACACTTCTTTTCTCCTCCCCGCCCAAAGCTCCCATTTGCCTCTTCGGCCACTGACATAGGCTTGGGTAAGCCAAAAGTCATTCTGTTTTCCTGTCCAGCCGGTCGCTTCGACCTCGTATTTCCAATCGTATTTTTTCTTGAGATTATAGCTTTTACCATTCCATGCCCGTAAGACTAAGCCTGGATTTTCCTTTGGGACCGAACCATATTGCAAACTGCGCATCCAGAAAGGGGTGACACCTGCGTCACTAACAATGGCTTGCGCCTCTACCGTACTATGTATACTCGTATCGGTTGGAATGGCCAGCGAAGAAAAAAGGCTAACGAGTATGCTAAGAATCATTGGATTTGGTTCAATCTAATTTTAAAGTACGGAGTTTTACTTGAATTTATCAAACGGAGTTTAGTGAACGGTTGATTTGTTGCTTGATTTGGTCTGATTAGAGAATTTTTGACAATTTTTCGAAGGGTGATTGGGATTAACTAAATTTTCTCCTATTTTTGCAGTCCCGTTACCCTACGGGCAATTGAGGTGGATTAGCTCAGTTGGTAGAGCATCGGACTGAAAATCCGTG
>JACCDQ010942924.1_pt1 | contig 15965 bp, 28 predicted proteins | sample 7446031 | NCBI WGS metagenome assembly JACCDQ01 (sample SAMN15323442, study PRJNA562643) | freshwater metagenome | isolation source: river surface water | place: USA:Blue River Watershed | collected 2017-08-17
GAAGCCCTCGAACGCCTCCTTCAGGCTGACTGCTGCCTGGAACTGGGTGACCTGTTTGAAGGCGCCGCGCGCCCCGCCGAAGCCGCCTCTAGCTCGGCGAAGCTGCTCGAGGATCTCGTAGAGCTCTGAACCCGGTGCCTGGCGCCAACCTGTGTCCCTGAAGCCAGTGTCGTGGCCGTGCTGGTCGTAGGCCGCCCGCTTCTGTGGGTCGGACAGCACCTCGTAGGCCTCCTTCGCCTCCTTGAACTTCTCCTCGCTCTCAGCGATTTCCTGTGGCGTCAGGTGGTGGAGCTTGTCAGGGTGGTGCTTGGAGGCCAACTTTCGGTAGGCCTTCTTGATGTCGTCGTCGGATGCCGTCTTGGCAAGACCAAGGACCTCGTAGTAGTCACGCTTGCTCATACGTTGAAGGACACAGTCCTGGTGATTTGGATCGGCTTCATCAGCACGATCTTGAACTTCTTCGGCGTGTAGAACTGCCGCTGCTTGGCGTCCTCTTCTGCCTGCAGCCAGGTTAGAACCTGCTGGCGATTGCCGAGGCGTTCGAGCTTGATGTAGTGCGTGGTGCTGAAGCCACCGCCCTCTCGTTCGTTGTAGCCGTCGTGTGATGAGTACGTCTCGTCAATCAGGGCGTAGAAGCATTCCTCTTCATCGAGGTGCTCGATCTGTGACGGGTGCTGCTTGTGGAATTCGCGCATGCTCATCGGGCGGTCATGTTCTCTGCGTCGATTTCGATATCGAGCGGGTCGTTGAAGGCAACCTCAACCCACTTTCCATCCACTCGGACTTCCAGTCGGAGGTTGGACAGGTTCATGCCCTCGGCCACAGCGCGCTCAATCTCGTCGAGAACGCCGAGGTGCTTCCACACCTCGCGCTGGTGCCACTGCTTGAACTCCTTGGTGCCGCACATCTTGACGAAGGCGTCACGCTTGTTGTCCTCCTGGCTTCGGCCGTCTTGGGAGTAGGCACGAGCCCCGCTGTCGGGGTGATGACAGTGAACGGCGGACTTAGACTTGTTGCGTGCCTGTCCGCCGTTGCCGGTCCCAGCGCTGAAGGACCAGTCGCAGTCCTTTGCGGTGACGGAGAATAGCAGCTTGCGTTCTTTGCTCATGCTGCTATTTTATCACGACAGTCAGCCTGCAGCAATCTCGCTGTAGGTCCGCTGCCAGATGGCGCGCTTGACGACCCACTGGTCCTCGTGCACGTCGCGCTGGCGGGCGATGGCATCACCAGGCACGAACTTCTGCAGGTTGGCGACGCCGTCGATGGTCTGGCCCCAGAGGCCGACGATGTAGCCCTCGCCCATCTCCGGCGTGATCTCGAAGAACTCGACGATCTTCGTCGGCTTCGGGTGCCAGAGCATCCAGCCGTCGCTGTCGATGCCGGTCATGTCGTAGTCCTTCAGCAGCTTGGACGCTGCCTGCTGCCAGGCGTCGTTGGCCTCGCCGATGCAGAAGCAGGCGTCGGGCGTCAGAACTTCCTTGGCCTCGAGGGTGTCGAGGAGGAACTTACTCATCACGGACTTGTCGACGATGATGTTGGCGAGGTGCTTGGCCTTCAGACCCTTGGTCTTCTTGCCGAGGCGGCCTGTCCAGTGCGGGGCGGTGTCAAGGATGTTCATGGTGGTATGGTTGCTCACACCTGCCCTTGGTGCTTGCCGCAGGCGTGGCAAAGGCGAGTGTCGTAGGGAAAGCCTGCGATGTCATAAGAGACGGTATGCGGGCACTCCTTCTCCAGCCTCTTGATGTCCGACCTGAGCTTTTCTAGCTGGTCGCGCAGTAACTGTAGATTCATAGCCCGCTCTGCTGAGGCAGCGAATTCTTCAGGACTTGGTTTGCGGATAGAGGTGCCGTACTGGCCTTCCTTCCTGTACTCGACGAATGGCTTAGAGATGTTGCTCATGCTTCCTCCTTGAGTGGACGAGCGTCGTAGCTGTACAGCTTGCCGACGCTGATGCCGAAGACGGTCAGCTGCTGCAGGGTGTGACCGTCGTAGTAGAGGTCCTCGTAGTCAAACCACTTGCCGGTCTTAGGCTTGAAGCCGAAGAACACCGCCCACTCTTCCCAGCAGTGCCACTGCGCGCTGTCGTGCTCGTTGAGGTACTGCTCGTATTCAGTGCGGTACGTCAGAAAGAGCCGACGGTTGTAGAGGTAGAAGCGATCAGGCTTCTTGAACGCTTCACGGCTCATGTCAGAAGCTCAGCGCCTTGAGCTCACGCTTGTACATCTCGGCGGCGGTGTCAGCCTCGATCTTCGCCAGCTCGGACTTGAGCTTGCCGAGGCGGTCTTCCAGCTCGGCGATCTTGTCCTTGGTGAGCGACCAGATCTGCATCGACAGGAGGCGCTCGTAGTCGACGAACTTGTTCTGCAGCAGGACTTCCACCAGCTCCTTCTTCGAGGTGTCGCGGAAGAGCTTGACGTTGGCCAGGTAGAACTTGATGAAGCGGATGACCTCGCTGGCGAAGCGCACCTGCTCCTTGAGATCGGCGATGAGGTACTGCCGCCGCTTCTCCATCACCTCGAGCCGCCACGGTACGAAGGCCTCGATGAGCGCCTCGGCGGACTCGAACCGCTGCAGGACGCCGTCGATGTTCCACACCGTGTAGTTCTCGGTGTCGCGGCTGATGAGGCCGAACTTCTTGTAGAGCTCCTCGATGGAGAGAGCGGTGGTGCTGCGCGGCACACTGACGATGAACTCGAAGCCCTGCTCGGTCGAGCGGTCCTCGTAGTCCTTGACGAACTCGTCGTCTTCCAGCTTGTTGAGGCGGGCCTTGTACTGGTCGAGGTACGTGCCGATCGGCAGTTCGGTGATCTTGATGGTCGTGCTGTTGACCACCTCGAGCTTACCGGTGATGACCACTTGGCCAGTCTCGGGGTTGCGCTCGACGGTACCGGTGAAGCCATTGAACCACGGCAGCAGGGTGCCAGGCTTGAACTTGACCTTGCCGGTCTGGGCGGTGTGGAGGCACAGGTCCCGAATCTCCTTCGGGTTGTAGCTCATGATGAGGCATGCGTGGCCAGTGCCGGTGCCTTGTGCTCCGTTGACGAGGACCATCGGCAGCAGAGGCGCGTAGGTCTTCGGCTCGATCTTCTCGCCGTCCACCTCGTGGTGCTCGAGGATGGCGTCGTCGGCCTTCGGGAAGAGAGCGCGGAACCAGGGCGAGAGCTTGGTCTCAATGTAGCGGTGGGCGGCGGACTCGGCCGTCAGGCGCGAACCGAACTGGCCTTCCGGCACGAAGAGGTTGAGGTTGTTGGAGCCGGCGTAGTTGTTCGCCATGCCGACGATGGTCGAGGCCATCGAGCCGGTGCCGTGGTGGTAGTCGGTCGCTGCAGCCACGACGGAGGCGAGGCGCTCCACCTGGATGAGGTTGGCGTTCTCGCCACGGGTGAGGGTGCCGTAGATCGCCTTGCGCTGCGACGGCTTGAGGCCGTCGGTCAGGAAGGGAATCGACCGGACGTTGTCGTAGAGTGAGAACTCTTTGAAGGCGGTGCTGAAGAAGGCGCGCATCGGAATGCGACGCGCACGGACATCACCGGTGGAAGGGGTAGCAGTTTTCTTCATAGGTGTATTGTATCACACTGGCCGGTGGAGAGTGTAACGTATGGTTGGTTGTTACATGTCGTTCGTGACACGGTACCACCAATGCGGCTGGAACCAGTACTCCTTCCAGTAGGGCTTGCGGTGGTGATCCTCCGGGATCCTCTTACGGATGACAGTGACCATCCATTGCCACCGACGGTCGAGGGTGTAGACCGGAAACCAGGCAAACCACCCATGCCAGTTGGTGGCCTGGTGCTTCTTGCAGTACTTGGTGATGCCCACTGGTTCAGCACCGCATTCACAGCAGCCAACAACTGGGCTATCATCGAAGAACATCACCAGCTCTCGTACGACGTCACGTCCTCGCTCAGCACCTGGTCACCAAGCTTGACGGTCGCAGTGACTGTCACGCCGATGCCGGACTTCCGACTGAAGACCACCGCGAAGTCGGCACCCTGCTTCACCAGCTTCTGGACCTTCGGTGACTTGAGCCACTCGATGACCTTGAGCTCCTCATGGCGCTGGAGGAGGATGAAGCTGTCAGGGTTGATGTTGCTCACGTGATGTCACCTTCGAGCATGCCGGTGTCGACCATGCCCTCACCCGGCTGGCCAGCGCGGTAGATGCGACCGTTCCACAGGGCGTACGAGTAGCCGGTCTGCATGCAGACGGTGTAGATGTTGGGCAACGTCGTGATGGTCTGCGGGCAGAAGATCTTCCTCCAGCTCGGCTTGTCCTTGAGGACCTGCAGCTTGCCCTTTGCACGCACAAAGTCGCGCTTCGCTTGCTCGAGCTGTTCCTCGAGGGTCCAGACCAAGCTCTGCGCTTCGCGTACTGCGCTTTCAGCTTCCTCGAGAGGGGTCGGCGGCTGCGCCGCGTAGATGCCCCAGTCCTTGGCGTTTTCAGATTGGTTGTCGCTCATTTCTTTTCCTTGGCGATTGCCTCGTCCAGCTTGGCCTGCGCGGTTTCGAGGCGGGTGCGGACTCGGTCGAGCTCCTCCTCGGCGGCGCGAACCTCGCTCTTGGCGCGCTTGACGTCATGCTCCGCCTTCTGAACGGCGAAGCTGCGGTTGGGGTCGAGCTCGATCATAGGGCCTCCGCGATGAAGTCTTCGAAGTTGCCGGCCGGTGTCTCGAGCCACTTCTTGCGGTCGTTGGCGCGGTCGGCTGAGAATGCGAGGCCGATGGCTTGCTTATCCTCTCCGCCTTCCATCGTCACCTGGAAGAGGTAGTCGTCCAGCTGCTCCATGTACGGCACGAAGTCAGGGGTCTTGGTGGTGCCGAGACCCTTGAAGTAGCGGTGCGTCCAGCCCTTCGACTTGCCGCCTTCCTTGGCGACCCACTCCTTGAACTCGCGCTCGGTGAAGAACTCGAGAACGGTCTTGTCCTTCAGGTAGACCTTGACGGTCGGAGTGCGGAGGACGTGCACGAAGCCGAGGGTGAAGAGCTCCGGCCAGAAGGTGTCGAAGACGTTCATCAGTAGACCGGCAATGTGGGCACCGTCGACGTCGGCATCGGTAGCGAAGGCGACCTTGCCGAAGTTGAGCTCGGTGAGGGACTTGACTGGCACACCAATCTTCAGGCCGATGAGCGTCAGGATCTTCTGGATCTCGTTCGGCTCGGTCTTCTTGCCTTCCTTCTCGCGCTCCTTCTTCTTGTCCAGGCCGAGGACGCGGCCGATGTCCTTCTCGCGGACGTTGAGCGGCTTGCCCTTGAGCGGGAAGGTGCCGATGTACGGGTTCTTGCCGCGAGCTGCGAAGAGGGACTTGGCAGCGGAGTCACCCTCCGCCAGGAAGAGGATGCACTTGTGGCGCTGCACTCGCTCCTGCGCGTCGGCGAACTTGTCGATGCGGCGGAAGTTGACGCGGTCGGTGTCCTTGTTGACCTTGCGGAGGTCAGCCAGGATCTGCGCCTGCTCCTTCGCGGCCACCCAGTCGAGGATCGCCTTGATGATCTCGGTCTTGAGCAGCTTCTGGATGAACTTCTCGGGCACCGTCCACGTGCGCTGGTAGGCGCTCGGCTCGGTGATGAGCTCGTCCTTGGTCTGGCTCGAGTAGCGCGGGTTGACGATGGTCGCATCCACGAAGAGGCGCATGTGGTTGCGGACATCGGCCGGCTTGACGTCGACCTTGTGCTTCTTCTTGATGAACTCGCGGACGCTGTCGACGATCTGGTTGACGACGTACGTGATGTGCGTACCGCCGGTCTTGGTGCGGCTCGTGTTGACGAAGCTGGTGTGAATGAAGCCGTCGTCGGACTTGGCCACGCCGACCTTGAAGCTCTCGCCGTCGTCGAAGACGTACTCGCCTTCCTTGCCGACGAACATCTCGATGTAGTCCTTGAACGTCCGCGTCATCACGCGAGTGCCGTTGAAGTAGACCTTGAGGTGCGTGTTGGTGGCTGCCACCTCGTAGACCCGAGCGAGCAGCATGTTCATGTGGTCGCCGTCGATGCCGGTCATGCCGAGCTTCTCGAAGTCGGGGACGTACGTGATGCGGGTGTATCCCTTGTCGCCCTTCGCCGGCTCGACCTTCGGGTTCCGACCGCCTTGGCTGTTGTCGGTGAAGGTCATGAGGAAGCGGTTCTTGCCGTCGCACGTCTCGACGCGAAACTTGGTGGAGAAGATGCACGTGAGGGCCGCACCTTCACCGTTCTGGCCGGTGAGAGTGGCGTTGTCGCTGTCGTCGAAGTTCGTACCAGCGCGGAGCTCGAAGATCATCTCCGGCACCCACTGGTCGTACTCCTTGTGCTTCACGACGGGGATGCCGCCGTTGTCGTAGATGGTGATCTCACCCTTGTCCTGGTCGACCTCAACGCGGATGGTGTCGAGGTGCTTGCCTTCGGGCCGCTTCGAGTGGTCAGCCGAGTTGCTGATGACCTCGTCGAAGAGCTTGAGGAAGCCAGGATTGTAGGTCACCGAGACGCGCTGCATCTGCACGTCGGTGGCGGACTTGACGTTCGGGATGAACTCAGTCGCAGTGTGTGGGGCGATGGCTCCGATGTAGCGACCGGGCCGGAGCAGCACGTGCTCGACTTCGGAAAGCTTGCGGAACTTCTGTTCGATGGATTTGCTCATGAGGCTATTATACACTACCTGGGAGGGCAGGTTGTAACAGAAGCAGGCTGGTTACAAAGCCGACAGGTCGTAGCCCATCGGCTTGACCTCGACGAAGGTGCGCAGGCGCTTGTCGAAGCCCATCGGTTGGCTGAAGCGGATGGCGGTCTTGGTGCCTTCCTTGATGTAGCCGCAGATCTTCGAGGACGAGCCGTCGAAGATGTAGATGTGGTTGGGGGTCGGGACCCGCCAGACGGTGGTTTCCTGCAGCAGCTTCATTGCAGACGCGCCAGAAGTTGAGGGATTAGTTTCCACATCGTGGAATGTGCCTGCACCTCCCAAGGCCGCTGTTCATACGGGAGGTGTTGGAGATTACGGCCAAGCCAGTGCGGCTGTTGACCGATGTACGACAGCTGCCCGCGTGCCACTTGCTTGACATGCACCATCTCATGCGCTAGCACCAGAATAGTCTGGAAGCGGGACAATCTGGAGTCCAGGGCAATGGTGACGTGTTTGCCATCAACATTGACACCGCCGTAGGCGCCATGCTCCGCGGCATAGCCCACTGCCGAGATGACGGTTACGATCACACGGCTCTTCTGGACACAAAGCAGCTCGGCAAAGTGGTTCACCAGCTTGGTGACAACGTCCTTCTTCTTTGACTTCCGAATTGCCACGTCAAGCTTCATCCTCGACCTCGCATCGTGAAGTAGGCGACGGCGTCCTCAGGAGAGTAGACGCCGTCGATTTCCCAGTTGAGGGCCTGCAGCAGGTCGAAGAAAAGCTTTCCCTGCTGCTCGGTGGTAAGCGGCGTCTCAAGGACCACCGCTTCGATGTCCGCCAGCTGGCTCACTCCCAGACCGCCTTCTGGACCTTGACCTTGCCGACGACCTTCAGCATGACGACCTCGGCACCCGAGCTGCCGGCGATGCGCACGGCTTCTTCCTTCGCGGTGACGTCGCTCACATGGAAGACCGGCTCGATGCCGAAGACCAGCTTGCCGTTGGGGGCCAGCGTCGCCAGCAGGTAGCCCTTGGCGGCGACCGCTTCACGCGCGTTCTTGGTGCGGCCGGCAGGCAGTGCGCTGACGGCGGCGGGCAGAGTGGCTGACTGAGCAGCCTGAGCCAGCGCGGCGATGGGCGAGGTCTCGGCGACAAAGGTGCTGTGGGCGCGAGCGCGGCGATAGACGTCGTCGGCACGGTGCGTCCGCTTGTTGAGCGTGTAGTAGCGACCGCTCGGCGTGGTCGAGCCACTCAGGCGGGTGGGCGCCGAACCCGAACGACCCTTGGTCGACCAGACGTTGCCGTCGCGGTCGATGTAGTAGCCGTCCATGTAGACGTCGATGGTCTTCAGCGCGAAGACGGGGATCTGCAGGCCAGTGATGAGCATGGTTGTTTCCTTTCAGTCGTGATCTTGGTGATCGAAGGCGGATTCATCATAGCCTTGACGGTAGCCGCCCGACCACAGTTGCTCGATGGTTTCCTTGGCTTCCTTCTCGGACATGCCGCCCTTGACGAGGGCATCGTACGCGCGGTCAGCGAACTCGAAGTGTGCCTGCTTCTCGGGTTCCCTGGTCCTCCAGTGGAAGTCCAGGTAGATGGCGTTTGAGGATCGGAGGTTCATGGTGCCATTCTATCCAGGTGGCACAGGATGTACATCGTTGAAGTGTAACAACCTGCTACCACCTGGTGGAATGTTACGCCAGCCGGTACTTCTTGATGTGGCTGATGAACTGGCCCACCGGGGTTGTCAAGTCATAGGTGTACAGGTTCTTGACCTCGCCCTTCTCAGGGTAGACCCACCTGTCCTTCAGGCCGTTCTCGGCCCAGGGGTCAAACGTGACATCCCAGTACTGCTCTGGCACGATGACGCCACACGCAGTAGCCATCCCATTCATCGACTGCTCGTCCTCATGGAAGATGGCGCCGGTGACGAAGCCTGGGTCGATGGCGGTGCGCTTGAGCTCTGCCCAGCACTCGAGGACGCCCTTGTGGTTGCCGGCGTTGCAGATGATGATGGTCTTGTCCTTGTTCGCCCAGTTGCTGAACGCGTGCATTCCAGTCAGCGGCCTGTTGTTGTCGAAGTCGTCCATCACCTTGGCGGCGATCTCACTCACGACGTGGGCCGTCTGCAGGCCCTTCTGCAGCTCGCTTAGGTACAAACCGGCGACGAAGGTGTAGAGACGATAGTTCACTTCTTGGGCTCCTTGATGATGACCTTGACCTGCGGTGCAGGGACCTTGATTTCAGATGGTGAAACGTTGACGACGGGTGTGACCTGTGCGGGCACGAACTTCTCGACCTGCGTGCAGGTACCGCTGACCGTGCCGCTGCCCTGTCTGCGATCCGAACTGGATGCCTTCGACCGGCTCAGAAGTCGTTCACAGCTGTCTTGACTGGCCAGGTTGTCGTAGACAACCATACCGCCATCCCATGAGTGCAGCACCAGGACCCACACCAACATCTTCACCATACACACTCCACGCGGATTATAGCATTAGGGCACAAATAGCGCCGATGTTGTATTGTAGCCTAGGGCCGCGCAGGAGTAAACCCCTCAACATAGGTTGAGGGGTTTACAGGTGGAGTGTGTTACAAGGGAAGCTTCACCGCGCCGATGGCCTGCGGCTCAGACGTCTTGCGGTTGCGCCACCGGATGCCCTGCTCGATCATCTCGACGGCCTTCTCGACGTCGTCACCAGGCACGATGGCATCCCAGTTGAACTGGTTGGACCAGCGGCGCTCATTGCCGGTGATGGACAACAGGCGTCGCTGGTGCTCGTCGAGGATCTTGGCCAGTGCCCTCTTGGCGCTGTCAGACCCAACGTCAAAGAACGCCTGTGTGTAGCGACCTGGCGCAGGGCTCAGGTTGTCGATGACATCCCACGACTGGGTGAGGCTGCGCTGCAGCAGCCGCTCAAGGCGCACGCTCTCGGTGACGTGCACGTAGATGCGGAAGATGTCCCATCCGTGCTCAGCGCACTTCTTGCCGTAGATCTCCAGGCCCTGCGGCTCGAGAATGACGACAGGTGGTTGGGCGCAGGCCATTGCACGAGCCATCTGGTCGTTCGTCACACCGTAGCGAGTGCCGTTGAACTCGATGAGCTCGAAGAGCTCGCCGTTGGCTTCCATTGCCAGCGACTGCTTCATCGTGATGTAGTCGTAGTCGACACCAACGCGCTCGCCTGGTCGCTGAGCGCGGGTGGTCGTGCTGACGATACGGCTGAAGAGACCACGAGAGGTCACCTCATTGAGAAGGTAGCTCTTACCACTGCACGTGGGCGAAGTGATGGTGACTAGGGTTGGACGATTGAAGGCGGTCATGTGCGCTCCTTGAGAAACTTGCGGACGATGGACAGTGACGTTGAGATAACTTGGTGCATGTCGCTGTAGACGTACATCCCACATCTGCCAATGAAGGTCACTTTGTCGAGCTGTTCTGCCTTCTCACGATAGCGCTGGTAGAGCGCGCGGTTCGGACAGTCGCGCTGCGACGTCTTCACCGGGTAGTACCGCTCCATGCCGTTGTCACGGTAGTCGCACGGCTCTTCGGCAGTCAGCGTTGTCCAGTGCGGGTTGAGACCATGGGTAGGGAGCTTCTTCCACTCGGTGATGCGAGTGAACGGTTCCTTGTGGGTGAAGTTGACGACGGGCGCAGGCAGCACGCTCGGCACTGGCACCGAGTAGGTGTGCATCTTGATTGAGCGCCAAGGAAGCTCGCCCATGCAGCACTCAAAGTACGCATCAATTGGCTCCGAGGTGAAGACGTGGTCGAAGGAGCTTGGGTCCAGCTTGATCTTGTCCTGCCAGAAGACCTGCAGCTTCGGGTCGAGCAGCTGCTGGCGGGTGGTCTTGAGCCGCACCGTGATGTTTGGGTGATCGAAGATGCGCTCGAACATCTTCGTGTAGCCCTCGTACGGCAGGCACTGGAACTTGTCGTTCGGGAAGTAGTCGTAGCTCTGGCTCTGCACGTTGGTCGGGATGCGGGCAGCAACCGACGCAGGCAGTTCATCTAGCTCCAACCCCCACATCTTCTTGGTGTAGGGTGCGAAGAACAGATCGCACAGCTCCTTGCCCACCGAGTTCTCGACGTGCTGCCGACTGTTGGTCACGTCTGTGTGATGTGCTACCTTGGTCTCGAGGAACTTGGCGTGAGAGCCGTCATCGTACCAATAGCCGTCCCACTGATCGCCATGAACTAGACCATTCGCATGAGCCCACGCCTCGAACTCCCCACTGAAGACATGCTCGATGGTGTTGTGATTGATTGGCAGTGGGGTGAACTGGCCAGTCGGCAACAGTGCCTTGACATGGTGACGGTAGTCTACCCACTCAGTGAAGCGAGACGCCCACTCCTGTACCTCAACGTTGGAGGTGTGCCACAGGTGGGGTCCGTACTTGTGAACACGAACGCCGTGCTCGTTGACGTAGTCGTACGCGTTGCCGCCGATGTGGTCACGCTGGTCGATGACCAGCACCCTGTGACCAGCCTCAGCCAGCGTGCGAGCTACGGCTGCGCCTGCAAAGCCGGCGCCTACCACTAGAACTTTCATAGCTTACCTTTCAGCATGGCGTAGAGAATGGGTGCGTCAAAGGCGTTGCCCGACCCCGCCTCTCCGGTGATGTGCTTCATCACAATCTGGAAGAGACGGTCGTCAATGCTCCCATTGTCTTCAAGAATGAGCTCGCGAGCAAGCTCAGCCGTAATGGTGTTGGACAGCTCGTTCTCGAGGTCCATCAGATGTCCTCGACTGCGAACTCAATCTCCCCCGGCGTCAGTTGAATCTTCAGCATCTCCTGGATGGAAAGCGCGACCTGCCGCGCCACCGCCAGGTCGCCGTTTTCCACCCTCATGTCCTCCAGTACGTTGACATTGAACGTCAGGAACGCCTTTGGGTTGTTGGGAAGGTAGAAGCCGAGGGTGCGGGTACCGTCTTCGGCGTTGTAGAGCTTCTTGGTGAAACGTGCGGTCACTTTGCTGCCTCCAGAATTGCGGCGATTTCGGAACGCTGAACGGCTTTGTCCAGCGGATGGGTCTTGTAGATGGCGCGGTACTGCTCCATCGCAACTTCAGCGAGCTCGCTGTCAGTGAGGTCGATGAGGTCGGTTGCCTTGAGATCGATGATGGGGTTGTCCTTACCGTAGTAGACGGCCAGCTCCTTCTTCTCACCGACGAGGATGCAGCCAGCGTCGGCCGCCTGCAGCGGACGGGCACGCCACCAGCCTGATCCGGCGTGCTCGTAGCCTGGCATGAGGCAGCCCCAGTCACGTGCAAACACCTCGCACATCTGATCTTCCGTAAGGCGCTTCTGCGTCTCAGCCTTTGAGCCGTAGAGGTCGACTGGCCAGCTACCGATGGTGCCTTCCTCGTCGTTCTTCGGGTTGCCGGTATAGCCCTGCTTCTTGAGCCACTTCTGTGTCTTCGACTGCACGAGAGAAGCAAAGTTGAAGCGACGCTCCTTGGCGGGCGAGAGGCCTTCGCCCATCTTGAACGTTGGAGCCTTCCAGGTCGGGTCCTCGGCGCCCTCGTGCAGCACGTCACCAGGCTTGCGGTTGCGATGGTACGGGTTCGGGTTGTAGACGAAGAGCCGGTTGCGTGGGTAGTTGATCTTGTCGAAGAGCAGGTGCGGGCCGTAGTTCTCACTGTCGCCGACGTGCTCGGTACGGAAGGCGCTGATGAGCATGCGGTTCTGCATCTTGGTGATGCGGTCCAGCGCGTGCATGAAGTGACCTTCATACGGTTTTACGTCCTCAAGCGTCTTCTTGTTGACATCGAGGATGAACTGTGCGAAGAGCTCGTCTGGGTTGCCGTCGCACTTGGCAACGCCCTTGAAGAGGTCAGGCACCTGCCAGTCGTCGAACGCCAGGATGCAGTACGGGTGCTGCGAGATAGCGTAGAGACCTTCGTACACCGTGGTGGCCACCAGCTGTCGAGGACCAGCAATGAAGACGATGACCTCGTCGTAGCCGGTGAGGTCCTCACCCAGCTGCACCTGGCGCTGCTCAACCTCGTAGCCCATGTCGGTCAGGCAGTTGAAGAGTGAGTAGTGCGAAGGCACTACCTTCAGCTGCTGCCGCAGGTAAAACTTGCGTGTGCACTGGTTCTTGTTGAACCCGGTGATGAGGATCTTCTTGGGCATGATGAGTTGCTGCGCCTTCCGTTCAATGTAGGTTCTGTCGTCTTCAGACATCGAGGCAATGATGTCGCTGAGCTTCTTCATAGGTTCTCGTAGGCTGAGAGACACATGTCATCGAGGGTCTTGGTGAGACTGATGTGCTTGTACTGGCTCGGACAAACGGTCATCGCATCGTCACCTGCACGACGTGAAGCCATTGTAACTCGAAAGTCGAAGCCCGTAACACGTTTCATTGATTGAACGACCTCTAGGACGCTCGAACCTGAACCTGTACCAAGGCACTCGAACGGGGTGTTGCTGGGTCCCTGGATGATGGCGTTGCGAATGGACCTAGCAATGTCCTGCACGTGGATGTAGTCGCGAACTGCGGTACCGTCGCGCGTCGGGTAGTTGTCGCCAAACACCTTGACTTCTGACCGCATTCCACGAGCCGCCTCGGCGCAGATGCGAATGAGGTGGGTCGGCTGCCCTGTCGGCTTGATGCCGTCACGCAGGCCGGAGACGTTGTAGAACCTGAAGATGGTGTGTCCTGCAAACCAGGCCTGCTGCGTACCGTGTACGTCCTTGATGTACTGCTCGCAAGCCACCTTCGACTGGGCATAGGGATTGGTCGGATTGAAGGCGGTGCCAGTGGAAGCGAAGACGAGGTGACCAGTCTTGAGGCGGCACAGGTCCATCAGTGCCGTCAGGTTGTTTCGCCAGTACGTGTTGGGCTCGCGGGTGCTTTGCTCTACCGAGATAAGGGCAGCCAGGTGGACGATGGCGTCGTAGTAGCGGCCGTACATGTCCTGTGTGGCGTGCTGTACCTCGTTGGTGTAGAGGTTGCCAACGCGGTCCTTCACGAAGTCGTAGTTCTCGTTGTTGGCCCAGTCATCGATGACGTCAACATCCCACCCAAAGTCGGTGAGCTCAGCGACGGTGTGCGCACCAATGTAGCCCAATCCGCCGGTTACCAGCACTCGCATACGTTCTCCTTGTTTGAGGCCCGCACTTACTTATCCGATTGTACCCGGAAACTTCGGGAACTGGAGGCAGATTTTATAGGTCGAGCACCTGCTGGAGAAGACCGAGAAGCGGGTACGGCTCCTTCGCGTGAAACCGCTTCCATGCCTGAGGGTGAAACACCGTCGACACAGGCACGTACTCGCTGAAATTGGTGCTGAACCACTTGTTAGCGTTGCCACCAAGGCACACCACGACCACGCCAGGGTTGGTGTCAAGCTGGCGCTGCAGTACGTCTCGGTGCAGGGTGTCGCCGCTGGCGAGCGTCGTGTTGAACCACAGCAGCGCCGTCTCTGGCACGTTGTGCTCGTGCAGCAGCTTGTTGATCCACAGGCTGGAGTTCTTGGTGCTGTAGAAGGGCGTGTGGTGGTAGTTGGGATCGTCTGGGCGACCAGGCCCTGGCGTGTCGCCGAGCAGCACCACCTTGGCGTCGATGCCCTGTTCTCTCATGGCCTTGAGGTAGCGCAGCCGACGCTGCTGTAGGTTGGCAATGAGGGCGCGCTGAACGTCTCGGTCCAGCTTGTCAAAGGCAGCACCAAAGAGAGAAGCCATCAGAACCTCATTACCGTTTCGATGAGAGAGCTGTCTGCCCGTAGCAGGTTGATCTTTTCCTGGAGCTCACGGTCGCTGCTGACGTAGACGAACTTGTCAGACGCCAGTTCATGCAGCGGGTCAGCGTGGTCATAGATGAAGGTGACGTAGCCCTGGGCACGAGCAGCCTCATAGCGCTGCCGTGCCTCATCCTCGGTAGAGATGGCTACGATCTTGATCATGCCAGCGCTTCTGCCAGGATCCAGTCCTTCGGCTTGAAGCCGCCCAGGCCAGGGTCGGTCACGCTGATGATGCGCTTGTCGCGGATGATGGAGCGGTTGAAGGCGCCGATGAAGCGGTTCTGCTCCTCCTCGCGGTCAGCCATCGTGCCGAGCGACTGACCATCGTCAACGAAGTGGCGCGAGACACCGAAGTCCTCAGTCAGCAGGATGAGCCGAACGTCGGCGCTATCGAGGTGGTGGTAGCGCTCGAAGTCAAAGACGTAGTCGCCGCTGTAGAGACGGTACATTGGGGAGTACACGGCCTCACCGAGGTGCCAGCGATCGAAGATGATGTTGGCGCCTGACTTCGCCATGATCATGGAGTTGCGGAAGCTCTCCTGCTGGTAGTGATAGACCTGTAGACTAGCAGGCGGCACACCTTCGACCGGCGCGGCGTTGGCGTATGCCTGCAGCTTCTGCGGCTTGCTGAAGTGGATCACCTCGTAGTACCCGAGGGTGTTGCGGATGCCCTCGATGAGGGTGCTCTTACCGAGGCGATCTAGCCCCTCAATCGCAAAGACGGTCTTGGTCATCAAACCTCCAGGGTTACGTAGTGCTGTCCAGGCACGCTAGTGAATAGTACATTGCTGTTAGCATCTTCAACAGTGACGTGTGGGTCGACCCTGTCAGTGGCATCGTGCATCCAGTCAGTTCCGTACTGGGTCTCGATCATGTCGATGATCTCATAGGCTGCATTGGAGTACGTCTGCTGCCCCAGCCTGCAGGTACACACCAGCGCTGCGATGAGCTCAAGCTGCTCATCAGTGAGCTGTAGCATGTTGCTCCCTGCACCCATCACAACATCATCGTCATGCAGTGGAGGTCGAGAGTAGATCTTCATGCTACAAACCCCATACCTCGTGGCTTCTTGTTGTTCGACGGCTGCGAGCCGAAGATTTCGGCGAGCGTGAACTCCTTGCCGTCCTTCAGCTCCGACGGATCGCGACCAACTTCGGCCAGCACCGCCTTCGCCTCGTTGCGGTCGAGCGGGCGAAACTGCAGCACGTCGAAGCACCGCCCTTCGCGCAGCAGGGCGCTGTCGATGTCGCGCACGTTCGGCAGGTTGGTAGAGAAGACCAGCTTCTTGTCAGCGGCCGAGATGAGACCGTCAGACACGTTGAGGAACTTGTGCATCATCGTGTTGCCATCCTGGCGGCTCTCGAGGAAGGTGTCAGCATCCTCCATGATGAGGAAGCGGCAGTCGTCTTCGATGAAGCCGGCGAAGAAGTCATCTCCCTCCAGGACCTTCTGGTCGTAGGCGACCTTCGCGTTGGCCTTCGCCTTGTGGATCAGGTTCTTGATGAAGGTGGTCTTGCCGGTGCCGGGAGGGCCGATCAGGATCAGCACGTTGGCATCGCTGTCGAGGTACTCGCCGATGTACTCGTCGATCGGGCGGGTGATCCACGGGTAGGCCGCCTGGATGGC
>JACCDQ011182412.1_pt1 | contig 15964 bp, 12 predicted proteins | sample 7446031 | NCBI WGS metagenome assembly JACCDQ01 (sample SAMN15323442, study PRJNA562643) | freshwater metagenome | isolation source: river surface water | place: USA:Blue River Watershed | collected 2017-08-17
CGCTTGTTTTGTTCGGCAGGTAATTTACCTTTTACAACCCGCCACGCATCAAGCCGAAACAACAGCAACCGACAGCACAGCACCGCCGACCCACGGGCAAAACGGGATATGTAACAGCAAAACATGCTCAAACAGCCCCGAAAAAGCGGTTTTCCGTTTTACAAAGCCGACCCCACCCCCTTTGATGTAGGCGTTTCCACTCCGGCGAGCGCGGGCTATGGAATTGATATATAACCTTCCACCCACAACTACGCATTCCAAATTTTGAAACACATAGAACATGCCCACCCGATATTTTAAACCACTACCCGCCACATTGCAACCACTTATATATAAACCGGTACTTGCATGAAATCTGCCACAACCGCACGCAACAGCGGTATAACGCATATAAAATTGCGATTAAGAATATTATGTAGTAGTTTTGGCTAACAAATACCAAACAATTTAATTACTATGCTACAATACGACATTAAGCAGTCGCCACCTAATACTGTAATTGTAGAGGTTGGAACAGCCATTGACGACACAGTTACCTTTGGCAAATTGACTATTCACATTGACCCGCTATTCAATCCTACCCACTACGCAAGAATCTACGGCAGAGTTATAGCTGTACCAGACAGCCAACCCGCAACGGAATATGGCGTAGCAATTGACGACTATGTCAAGACAGGAGACATTATTTACTTCCACTATTTAACGACTAATGATGAAGCGAACTGTATCTACGGGAACTATTATAAAGTACCTTATTATTGGATTTTTTGTGCTGTTAGGGACGGTGCTATACACCCTGTTGGAAGCTGGACTCTCTTGGAGAAATACGTTGAGGAAGACTTTGACACGGTGGAAGTTGGGGGTCAGAGGATGGAAGCAGTTGTAAGTAAGTCAGGTCTAGTAACAGGTGTGTTTAAAAAGCCTTCTCAGAAGTATGCAACCGTGGCGCATATTGGTCGTCCATTGCGCGGAGAACCGGACCTAGGATTGCGTAAGGGAGATAAGGTGGTATTGGATAAAGACAGCAATTTTGAAAACGAAATTGAAGGTAAAAAATATTACACCGTAAAACAGCAGTATATACTAGCAAAAGTATAGATTTTGGTAAAAAAGTGCGTTTAGAGCAAATTGAACTTCATCAGATTATCCAATGTTGGATTTTCCAATGTTGGATAATCTAACCTTATATAGTAAGAAAGATATAGCAATAAAGAGAAAGAAAAAAAAAGTATATAACCGAAGGGCAGTAAACTGCCGCGAAGCAGGAAGACGAAGTCTATCCTAAATGACAAGTCCCCTTTGGGGATTTAGGGGTTTAGAAACAGATAGCCGTAGCGAAAGCAACCCCCCTGTTCCGCTCGCCCCCCTTCGCAGTTAAACATAAAGACATGGCATTATTCAACGAATCCGATTTTGCAGAGTGCTGCATACCAGTATTTCTCAAAGACCTGCATAAAGACAAATCCGTCACGCAGATATTTGGTCGCATACCTGCTGACCAGATTCCGTTAATCAGATACATTGCTTTGATGTATGACCAGAAGTCTCCTATGCGATTAAAGATTTCTGACATACAGCTCCGCAAGGAAGAGTGTTACGAGATGTCTGAACTAAAAGAACCAAAGGATGAAATCTTTGATTTAAGCCACGATAATATACTCGTCTATATCAATGCCTACCTGAAGCATCAATCGTCTAAGATATGGGCAGTAATGACGGCTAACGAGGAAGTGTTGTGGCAGTACCAGCAAGAACTTTTAACTCCGATTGTAAATTACAAGAATGACAAGGATAAGTTGCAGGCACTTGAGATTAAGACCAAGTTAATGCAGGAATGTGATTCGATCATTAAGCGCATCGAAGCTTATGAGGAAAAGATATTTGGAGACAACGCTGACAAGAAGAAAGAGATTTTAAATTTAACGCCTGAATCAATAGCTAATGTATAGACCACATAGATACGGCACTAAACAAAATATCAATGGCATAGTTGTGACTGTGCCGCCGAATGGTAATGTGTATAATATCCTGACTAACCAGTGGGAGAAGCGGGATATATTTAAGCGCTCATCTAAAAAAGAAAATCAATATTGGGAGAGACCACTCCCTCCAGATAACTATGAGACTAAGCGAAAAAAAGAAATTGCTGCGCAAAAGACCAATCCGGACTACTACAACCCGGAACTCCAAAATTACAGAAACCAAGAATGGGATAGGCGCCTTAATGGTTTTTGGTTTTATAATAACGGAGTGCCTACTTATGTTACTGGGCTACATTATTTTTACTTGGTTCATTGGAAAATTGACGTAGGTTATCCGCACTTTCGTATGACGGACCTTCAGTTCTTTTACTTCCTTGAATATGTTATGCAGGACCCAAACTGTCTTGGAATGATTGAGGTAACAAAGCGTCGTCAAGGAAAGACCATGCGCGCCGGGGCATTTTTGTTTGAGCTGACATCTAGGAGCAAAAACAAGAATGCAGGTATCCAATCAAAGACATTTGAGGATGCTAAGGAGAACGTGTTTGCTAAGGGCGTTATTATGCCGTTTAAATACTTGCCGGATTTTTTCATACCAATCTACGACACAGAAAAAGGTCAAACCCCAAAAGGAGAACTAAGATTTTTTAAAACAAACAAGCGTGGCGCTAATGACGACATATTTACTGAAAAGATTGAGCTGGAATCAAGTATTACTTTTAAATCAGCTGATAAGTTTGCTTATGACGGTATGAAACTACACCGCTATTTGGCGGACGAGGCAGGTAAAACCAAGAATGTGGATGTGTATGACAGACACCAAGTCGTGCAGTTCTGTCTTCAACAGGAAGAGCATATTATTGGCAAAGCCTTATACACCACAACCGTAGAAGAAATGGAAGACGGTGGTGCGTCTTTCAAGGAGCTGTGGATGGCTTCTAATCAGGAACATCTTGACGGAAACGGCAGGACAAAGTCTGGATTGTATCAATATTTCATGCCGGCGTATAAAACGCTTTTCTATGACCAATATGGTTTTGCCGACGAAGAAAAAGCAAAAGAGTATTACATGAACGCCCGAGCTGCACTGCAAGATGATTCGCGTGCATTGGCATCGTATATCCGTAAAAACCCATTTACTATTCAGGAAGCTTTCTTCTCAGAAGCTGACTCTTGTTTGTACGACGCACTCGCTATTAACAAACAATTAGAAACAATATCGTGGGTTGACGAAAAAGAACTATATTTGCGCGGAGAATTTATGTGGGACAAAGGTGTCCGTGATAGCAGAGTAATTTTTAAGGAAACATCTAATGGCAAGTTCTTGGTCAACAAGAAGTTCAATGTATTAGAAGACTTTAATTACAATGATGTTCAGGAATACGGCACAAAGAAAGCGCCAAAGCATTCTACCAAGTTTGCAATGGGTGTTGACCCTTTTGACCACTCAATTATTACAAGCAAAGGTTCCGATGGGGCATGTTATGTATTTCGCAAATACGATGCAACAGACGAGCTTAGCGAAACATTCTTGGTAGAATATATAAATAGACCGGATACGGCAGAGATATTTTACGAAGATATGATTAAATTAGTCCACTTCTTCAGCTGTCAAGCATTGATTGAGGACCAGAAGATTGGATTGATTAAGTATTTTGAGGCTAGGGGTTACGAGCGTTTCTTGTTTAGAATACCAAATTCTGCGAAATATGGTATATCTGCTTCACAGAAAACGCACCAACAGATAGCTGAGCAAACAGAGATTTATATTACGGAAAATTTAGAAAAAGTAATTTTTAAAAATCTTTTAGAGGATTGGTTGACGTTTGATATAAAAAATACAACTAAATTTGATGCGGCGATGTCAAGTGGATACACATTAATTGCCGCGAGTGGGTCTAAGTTTGCGCATGCTGCTAAACCAGAACTGAAATTATACGATGTAAGGGAGATATTCCTATAAAATTATGAACGATAATACAATTGGACGCGGCAACGGGTTCCCATCTCACACAGTAGAGTCTTCTCAGAAAGATAAAAACTGGATTGCTCAGTACATCAAGGCTGCTTGGAGCGAGTTTACAACGTACTATCCTAATCAGATGTACAATGGTCGCGATAAGTATCATGAGATTAAGCTGTACATGAATGGCAAGCAATCTGTTAGCAGATACAAAAAGCTATTACAGCCACGCGAGGTAGCAAATGAAGACCAATCATGGATTAACATTAACTGGGACATCTTACCTATTATTCCAAAGTTTCGCCGTATTGCATTATCTACACTAATCAAGTCGAATTACGACATCTCTATTGATGCAATTGACCCGTTAGCGCAAGATGATAAGGATAAATTCTATCGTGAGAATGCAGCAAAGATTGCATTAAGACAAGAGTTTGAAAAGCAAGGGATGGATAAGAATGAAGTTCCGCCGCCAGATATTGAAGCAGAATCAATTACAGAGCTTGATATGTATATGAACTATTCATACAAGCACCGTATGGCGATTGAGCTTGAGCAAGCTATTCAGCTTATAATGAGTCTAAATAACTTTGAGCAAGAGCGCGAAAAAGTAATTGAAGACATCCATGATTTAGGAATGGGTGGTTTCCGCGAATATTTTGATTCTACGGGAGCTATTAAGATTAAGCGTGTAAATCCAATGAATATGATTATGTCATATACAATGGACCCGTCGTTTAAAGATATTCAGTACATCGGAGAGGTTAGCGAATATACGCTTCCTGATTTAAAGCAATTAGCCGGAGACCAGATTACTGAAGATGAATATCTTGCTATTGCAGAAAAATACACAAACAACAAAGCGAATCCCGGTTCTGTTCGCGATTTAAACTCGTCATACGATAAGAATTACGATGGCTTCCGGATTCGTGTATTGGAATTAGAGTTCTTCTCATATAACTCAATGGTACTTGAAGAGCGTGTTAACTCAAAAGGTAACAAGGTTGTAGGAAGAGCTGCAAAGGTTAAAAACGGCAAAGGAGATAAGAAATATTCAAAAACTGATTACAAAGTTGTTTATAAAGGCAAATGGGTAATTGGTTCAGATATCTTCTTTGACTGCAAGATGGATACTAACATGAAGCGTGCGAAGTCTTCAATGACAGACACAAATCTTAGTTATCATATTGTTGCTCCACATATTTATCAAATGGCTACCTATTCACTAGGAGACCAAATGAAATCCATTGCTGACCAGATTCAGTTAGCATGGTATAAGCTTCAAAATGTTATGCTTCGCGCAAGACCGCGTGGTATTATGATTGAGCTTGGAGCCTTAGAAAATGTTCCATTAGGAAAAGCAGGTCGTGCTTTAAAACCAATGGAAATTATTGACTTATACAATCAAACGGGTAACCTCGTATATAGAAGATTAGATGACCAAGGTCAGGCAAGTAATTATAAACCTATTGAGGAGCTTAATAATGGTATCGGAGATGAAGCTACCCAATATTTTGCTATTATTAAACAGAATATTGACTTACTTAGGGATATTTTAGGTTTCAATGAAGTAACAGATGGCTCTACGCCAGATGCGCGTATGCTTAATGGAGTGGCGCAATATGCTAACGAGTCTACCAACAACTCCCTTGATTATATCAAACGCGCAGAACGCAATCTAATACAACGCTTATGTTACGACTTAACATTGCGTATTCAGGATTCTGCGGCATCAGGTATGATTAACGGATATGTTAGAGCATTAGGTAGTTCAACGGTTCAGTTCTTTAAGATTGACCCTAATGTATCTGCATACGAATGCGGATTGATTATCAAAGAAACTCCAAATAAATTTGAGCAAGATAAATTTGCCAGAAGAGTAGAGCAAGCTATTGCTAGCGGTCAAATCACATTAGCAGACGCTATGATGGTTGAGAATCTTACAAATATCAAGTATGCTGAGGTATTACTAGCGTACAAGATTAAGAAGAACCAAGATGAAGCTCAACAAAGAGCTCTAGAGCAACAGCAAATGAATGGACAGATTCAACAACAGTCCGCTCAGGTAGCAGAACAAGCAAAGCAACAAACTTTACAACTTGAAGCTCAACTTAAAGCGCAATATCTGCAACTAGAAAAACAACTTGAGTCACAATTGCTTGCAATGAAATTGCAGAACGAAGCAATGATTGAGCAAGGAAAGATTGAAGGCAAAATTAATACATCTAAAATTGAAGCTGATTCGCGTGAATATATTGCACAAATCAAAACTTCGGCAGAAAAATTAAAGATGTCTACAAAAGAAAGTACAAAATAGTTTATAGATTTGCATAATCAAACCAAACAATACTATGGCAGAGCCAATTAATTTAGATGATTTATTGACGGAAAACATCGTTGATGATACACAACCGAGAGACATCACGCCTGAGTCAGAAAAAGTTACTAATGATGATATTAGCAACGAAGATGAAGGATTTGATAACAATCTTGACGATGATTCTTCGCAAGAGGAGAATCTAATTGAAACAGAAAATGAGGATGACGAGGAAGAAGTTATTCTAGGAAGATTAAGCGAAGAAAATTCAGAACAGGTGTCTGATGAAACAGAGTATGCTTCCGAAGATAACTATACTGAACCTGAAACCACAGAATATAAATTCAAGGACGACTTCATAAAGAAAGCCGTAGAGTATTACGAGACGTATGGTACTTTACAGCCTTTCTTAGAAGCCACAAGCGTAGATTACGATTCAATGTCTGATGTAGAGCTTTTAAAGCTTAAATTTGACAGAGAAAACAGTGATTTAAGCGATAAAGCGCGAGCTAGGCTTTTTGAAAGAGAACTTGAGCAGTACAACCTTGATGCTTATGATGAAGACGAAGCTGAAGTGGGTAACGCGTTATTACAGCGAGATGCTAACAAGTTACGCAAGAGCTTTAAAGAAGAACAACGACAATTTGTTCAGTCTATTCAACCGGCACCAAGAGAGGAACAGGCACCACAGATGTCCGAAGCAGAATATGCAGCTCAGCAGGAGGCTAGCCGCAAAATCGTAGAAAGCGGAATATCTGGGGTAGTAAAAAACAACTTAATCAGAATTGAAGCAGGAGGAGATAATCTTAATTATCAAATCGCCGACACGAGCAAAGTTGTTGATTACGCGCTAGACTCAACCAAGTTTCTGTCTTCATTTGCTAAAGACGGGGCTATTGATTGGGATAAATGGACAAAAGTAGTTGCGTTTGCTGAGAACCCAACATTGTTTGTATCAGAATTGATTAAGCACGGAAAGTCACTAGGACGTAAAGCAATGGAGACGGAGTTGAAAAACGCCACTCCTAATATGGCTTCAAAGGATATGTTACAGAGCAACGAATATAGTAGCCCGTATGAAAATCCAGTGGAGTTCTTAAAAGGAATGACTGTTAGAAAATAAGTTATTCACAATTAAATTTTTATTACAATGGCTATTGGAGCAGGTAATATTGACCGTACCTTTTTGTCTACGGTTTCATTTACAAACACGTTAGAACAACGTGAAATTTTAAAGGATGTATTAGACATCTATGATGAGGAAGCGTCTATGCTTGATGTATTGGATTGGACTGGTAAAGCTAAGGCTACAGCTCAAACTGAATACTTCACAGTACAGAACAACTTCTTGTATGCTACAGCTACAGTTAAAACTCCGGGCACTTCTGCGGGTGCTGCTGGTGCTTCTGTAGATATCACTTGCGTAGGCTCAACTTCTGTTAAGCCAGTAGTTGGAGAATTGATCTTGTTTGCTAACGGTGTTGTAGGTTATGTTTCAGCTATTTCTGCTGCTACTGACTTCGTTATCACTGTTAAGCCTGTTAACTCTGCTGATGCTATTCCTGCTGCTGCAACTGGAGCGAAATTATCTTTCTTCTCTAACGCATACGCTGAAGGAACTGCTTCTAACCAAATGCGTAAATCGGATTTGATTAAGCGTTCTAACAAATTGCAAATCTTCAAAACTAAAACTTCTATCACAGATATCGCTTACGGTTCTAAGATTGAGGTTGAATTTAAGGGCAAGCCTTACTACTTCTTAAAGCAACAACACGATGCGTATTTGAAGCACCGTATGGATATCCTTTATGCAGTATTGTTCGGTCGTGAGTCAGCTGGTTTGACTGATGCTGCTGGTAACGCTATCAACACAACTCGTGGTTTGCGTGACACTATCGTTAACGCAGGTGGTATTACTTCATCAGTAGCTACTGGTGGTACAGTTGCATTAACTGACTTGTCAGCTTTGTCTCGTTTGATGGATGCTAACCGTTGCCCTTCAGAATACTTGTTATGGGCTGGTGCTGATTTTGATAACGCTTTTGATACTACTATCACAGCGGCTACTCAATTCGTTAACGGTGCTATTAACTATGCTTCATTCAATGGTAAGAAAGATGTAGCGATTGCTTTGGGTGTTAACTCAATCTCTGCTTACGGACGTACTTTCCACAAGAAGCGTTTGAACGCATTATCTCATCCACAAGTTACTTCTACAGCAACTAACGTAAACTACACTAAGGAAGCTTACTTAGTTCCTGCTGGAAAGATTAAGGTTGAGCAAGGTGGTGGACAGGTAGACCGCATGATGGTTCGTTACCTAGAAATGCCAGAAGGATTGAACTCTCGTTTCCGTGAGAAGATGTTGGGTGGTTTAGCGCCAACTCCAACTTCTGATACTGATACTTTGGATATCGTTTACACTTCAATCGAAGGATTGGAGACAGTAGGCAATGACCACTTCGTTAAGTATTCAATCTAGTATGAGTAAACTAAGGGGGAGGGCAATCTTCCCCCTTTTTTAATAAAACCAAACATAAAATAATGAAAGCATCAGAATACAATCAGTTTTCGGCTACAATGAAGAAATCATTAAAGCCAGACGAAAGAGCAACATACCGCATCTTAAACGTGCGTCCAGACCACGATAATCCCGGAAAGTTTTTAATGCCATCTGCTTATCAGATTTCTCCTACTGATATCGTTTACGATAAAATGAAGGGAGACTTTGTTACTATTGCAGCAATTGAGCGACAAGACAATGAGGGAAATCCAGTATTTTTAAATATTGTATTTACAGCGGCAAATATGGGATACCTGTTTTTAAATGGCAGTAATCCTATCCACCAAAAAATCTATCAATACTTAGAGTTATCTAACCACAACGAGTCCAATAAAGATAGAAATCAAGAAAACGAAGCTATCTTTTATCGTGTAGATACTAAGAAAGAAGCAATGGAAGAGCGTCAAATGCGTAAATTAATCGTTAAAGCGGTTAATATGGCACTCGACTTAGATGATAAAAAAGCAAAAGAAGTAGCCTTGGCGCTTGGAATTGATGCTGAATCATTAGAAGAAATTCGTAATATGCTTGAAGATTACGCAGGAGACGAGCCAGAAGAGTTTATGTTGGTAGTTGAGCGCTCGTCATTAGAAAGCGAAAGCGTTCTTAAAGAAGCAATCAAGCAAGGAATTATCAAAAATAACGTACAGGAAAGCATGTTCCAATGGGCAGAAACTGAGAAAGAAATATACAAATACAAGAAGTCTGCCGGGAAAAATTACGTTAAGGAATTAGCTGAATACCTTGAAGAAAACAATCCTAATGAGCTAAATGCCATTAAGACCCGACTTGGGTAAATCCGACAACAGGATAGATTGTTTTTTGTTTGGTTTCGGTTGATTAGAAGGGGTCGCATATTGTGACTCCTTTCTTTTTTTATAATAAAAATAGTTATCTTTGGCGAAACTTATAATTGTCATATAATGCCGGCAAATTTCAGCGTTCAATTTATTGTAAATGAAAAAACCCAATCAAGGGTTTTGAAGTTAACTGATGCATCAAGTGGTTTTACGTTAGCTAAAGGTAACTTTTCTATTACATTTCCAGATGGTTCTACGCGAATCAAAACCGACTTTACAAGCCCTGACATCACAGCTCCGCTAGGATTTATCAGCATACCAGCAGTATTAGACAATAATAACAATGTAATTACAGGTACCTATAAAATAGATTTTGTTGCTCTTAATGCAGCTAACACAAGTTATTCATCAACAATTTCATTTGATTTTAATTGGGTAAAGCCTACAAATGGCATCACAAACCTATCTGATGTACTTATTCCAGAGGTTAAATTCCAAGATACAACATCTTATTCTCCAATTGGAAGCTTTACGGGTACATTAACAAGAACATTATCAGCATCATTTCCAACTACATCAGAAGCGTCTGGCGGCTCAGTATCCACTGTATCGTCAAATCTAATTGATATGGTTAGTTCTGGGAAGTATTATGATGGAACATATACTCCTAGCTCAGATGTAAACGTCAATTACACTAAATCAGGAGATAGCAGAATCACAATATCTTATATTGAGTTATTTACAAAAACAATATTAATTAAGCGCTGCCCGACTCAAATTGACCTTATAAATAAAATAAACGGATATAGAGCTGTAATTGAAGCGTACAAAGAGAAAAACGATACTCAATTTAACATATTAAGCGAGCAATATGATTTAGCTATTGCATTGTATTCGCATGTAATTGCAAGATATGAAACATCTACTCAAGATGGCTCTGAAGGTCAATTAAGAGAGTTGCTTTCTATTTTAGAGCCATATTCAACATCATATACTCCGCAGCTAACAAGAATGCTTCCTTTTGAAATCGCTTCAACTGGAACAAACTCGTTTGTTATATCAGATGGTACTAGCACAGATACTATCCCATTAGGAAGTACATTATTGCTATCTTCTGGCAATCCAGCTTTAACAATAGGTGTATCAAATAACTTAGTAACTTATACGCCAGTATTTGGCACAACAAGCAACACATTTGCACAAGGAAACGATTCAAGATTACACAATCCTGTAACTATTGGTACAGCTAATGGTCTTTCCTTGGCGTCTCAGGTACTATCTCTTGCTGCGGCGACTGTTAGTACATCTGGAGCTATGTCAGCGGCTGATAAGGCAAAACTTGATGGCATAGCTTCTGGAGCAAATGTAGGAACGGTTACAAGCGTAGGGCTATCAGCTCCGACTGCATTTACGGTAACAAATTCTCCTGTGACGGGAAGCGGAACTATTGTGCTTTCAGCGAACGGTAGCCCTTCGCAATACATTACAGGAGCTGGCGCACTAGCCACCTTTTTAACAGATGTTCGTGCAGGTATTAGTTTAACAACTACTGGAACATCAGGCGCTGCTACATACAACTCTACTACAGGTGTTTTAAACATACCGCAGTATCAAGGAGGGGTTACATCATTTAATACAAGGACAGGAGCAGTTTCACTCTCATCTACCGATGTAACAGATGCTCTAGGATTCACGCCATATAACGCAACAAATCCTAGTAGCTATATTACATTAACCTCGTTAAGTTCATCGGCTACTGGTTTAACATACACCAATACAACAGGTGTATTTAGCTTTTCATCAGGGTACGCTATACCAACTACAATTAAGCAATCCAATTGGGATGATGCTTATACTTGGGTTAGTAGCTTCCCAACCCAAACTGGTAACACAGGAAAGTTCTTAACAACAAATGGTTCTTCATTAAGCTGGGCAACAGTAACTTCTGGAGTGTCATCATTTAATACGAGAACAGGTGCAATTACATTAACATCAGGCGATGTAACAACTGCGCTTACATATACTCCACAGCAGCCAATTACACTTACCACAACTGGTACAAGTGGTGCTGCTACATTTATTGGAAATACATTAAACATTCCTCAGTATAGTGGAGGTAGCGGAAGTGGCTCATTAAGAGGATTACAAAATTATACAGCAACTGCTGGTCAAACAACATTTACAGTAACTGCCGGGTATGTAGTAGGTCAGATTGATGTATTCTTAAACGGAGTTCGTTTAACTGCTGCTGATTACACAGCAAGCAATGGAACAACTGTTGTATTAGGAACAGGAGCTTTGGTTAATGACATTGTAGATGTATTATATTACACATCATTAACAGGATATGTATCTGCGGCTTCCAAGCAAGATGCGTTAAGCGGGACAGGTTTTGTTAAAATAACGGGTACTACTATCTCTTATGATAATAGTACATACCTAACCTCATACACTGAAACAGACCCAGTATTTGTTGCTTCTCCAGCATACGGAATTACAGGAACAAATATTACTAATTGGGGGTCAGCATACAGTTGGGGAAATCACGCATTAGCAGGATATTTAACATCTTACACTGAAACAGACCCTGTATTTTTAGCATCAGCAGCCTATGGCATTACTAGCACTAATATTAGCAATTGGAATACAGCTTATGGATGGGGGAATCACGCTTCGGCTGGATATTTAACAACATCTTCTGCTGCATCAACTTATCAACCTTTAGATGCAGATTTAACTGCTATTGCTGCTATTGCGGGTACAAGTGGGCTTTTAAAGAAAACGGCTGCTAATACTTGGAGTTTAGATACAAGTACATATTTGACTTCATATACTGAAACAGACCCTATATATACGGCAAGTTCTTGGTACACAACAACTAATAATTCTACCAATTGGAATACAGCTTATACCAATAGAATTACATCCTTAACAACAACTGGTTCAAGTGGCTCTGCTACGCTTACTTCCAATACATTAAATATCCCAACATATACTTTATCAGGATTAGGCGGACAAGCATCGTCAACTAACTTGACTAGTTTATCAGGATTAACTTATGTCTCCGCATCATTTGTAAAGATGACTGCTGCCGGCACATTTGCTCTTGATACCAATACTTACTATTTATCAAGTAATCCATCTGGATATACAAACAATACAGGAACAGTTACATCGGTTGGTGGAACAGGAACTGCATTTGGATTAACGCTTACAGGAACAGTTACAACATCTGGTAGCTTAACACTTGGCGGAACACTTGCTGTACCAATTGCTAATATTACAGCTACGGGAACTCCATCTTCTACAACTTATTTAAGAGGAGATGGTACTTGGTCAACAGTTTCTTCTACTGGTGGTGGTTATACTACGACATCTCAAACATCTAACTATTCTGAAACAGCAACAACTGGTACAAAGATTATTTTAGGCAATACTACAGGTGGTACATTTACGATAACTTTACCTACTGCTGTAGGAAATGCTGCAACAATCATTGTAAAGAAAACGGCTGGTACAGCAGGATTAGTAATTGATGGAGCTGGCACAGAAACAATAGATGGCGGACTAACTGCTACAATAAATAAAGTTTACGAATCAATAACATTAATTTCAGACAACACTAACTGGCAAATAATTTAATATTATGGCATATAATCCTTCAAATCCTAACGGTCAAGCAACATCTGCTAATAGTCAGCCTGTCGTATTAGCATCTGACCAGTCGACTATTAACACTTCGGATGTAAGTGTTGTAAGTCAAGGTACAGCTACTGCATCACTAAAGGGATACCTTGAACTTGGTGCTGTAACAACATCTGCTCCTTCATATACAAATGGACAAGCATCTGCATTTAGCTTGACTACTGGCGGGCTATTGCGAGTAGATGGTTCGGGTGCAACTCAACCCGTATCTGGAACGGTAACCGCTGATACAGAATTGCCAGCAGCGGCTGCTTTAGCAGATGGTACAGCCAATCCAACAACTCCATTGGTAGGTTCAGCATTAATGGCTTACAATGGTACTACTTGGGATAGAATTAGAACAGATGGTACTGATAACGATGCCGACCCTGTTGCCTCTTCAGGTATTCTTTCGGTAGAAGCTCATTTGCAGGCATATAATGGAACTAACTTTGATAGAGTAAGAACTATTGATGCAATGTCAGGAACAGGTGCCAATAATACCGTAGTTGGTGTTTTAGCAGTTGGTACAGGTCCGGGATATGCTCACAGATACAATCCAACGGCATTAGGCACAGCAACTAACTCTGCATCTACCGTTGAGGTAGAGGGAGGAAACACTATGTCTTGGGCAATTGGAACTACGACAACTGGTACATTTATTTTTGAAGCAACTGCCGATGGAACGAACTGGTTATCAGTAGAGGTATTTGATGCTTCTAATGATGTTTGGGTTTCTGGACAAAACATTACTCCAACTTCAGGAAGAGTTTATCACGTTGCTTGCGGAGGATATCGCCAAGTAAGAATTAGAACAACAGCTACTCTTGGAGCTACTGTAACACATACGGTTAACGTATCTAACTCACAACAATTATTAGCAGGTATTGATACGGGGGCTGCTCCGCATAATTTTGGATATACAATTGTTCATAAAGACGCAGAATATACAACGGCTCAAACTGGTACTAATATTTGGATTCCAACTACAGGAAAAAAATTTGTAATTACTGATTTAACTATTACAACGGGTGGAACAACGGCTGGATTAGTGACTTTGTATCAAGCAGCATCTGCAACAACTACTTATACAGCAGGAACAACTCCTGCAATATTTAGAGGAAACTTTGTCCCATCAGCTACATCATATCCCGGTGTTGTTAAACCGTTTCCAGTTCCCTATGTATCAACAACAGCAGACCATACGCTACACGTTACTACATCAGCAGCAATGACAGTTTATATTCAAGTTAACGGATACGAAATCTAATAGATAGTAAAATGTTAGAGTTAAAAGAAAAAGAAAATATAGGAAATGAAATTCATTTAATTGCAGAATATAATCTTTATGAAGGAGATAGAATTGTTCAGCAATTATCAAGGTCTCCGTTTGTTTTTCCAGATACAATGACAGACAAAGAAATTTCTCAAGATATTATGACGAACTATTATTACATCTATAAATAATGGCATTAACTGGAACTAATAGGGGTGCTGGCGGTAATGCTACATCTTCTACATCTTGGGCAATATCTCCTACTACTAACTTTACAGCTAATAGTCTTGCAATTTTAGCTATTGTTTATGATAATTCTGGCGCACAAGGAGCAGATTCAGGTAACCAAGGAACATCATTTACAGATTCAGTAGGCAATACTTGGTCGTCTCAATCTTTTTCTTTAAATGACCCCGGAGCTGCAAATGCTGGTTCCATATTGGCTATTTATACAAGCAATATTTCCACATTAACAACGACTAATTCTATAAATCTTACATTTTCTGTTACTGTACCTGCAAAAGCATATACATTAACAGAAGTTACAACATCAACATCTGGGGCTACAATTAGACCTTTCCCATCAGGAACTACAGTAGGGTCATCTTCTACAACAACTTCTGTTGCTACGCCAACTATAACAACAACAGACCCTCCATTAACTGGAGAACTATTATTTGCCGTTGTTGGTAGAGAAGCTAATGGTACAAGAACTGGAGATGCTGACACAACTAATGGAACTTGGAGTACTGCTCAATCTGCTGGATTTGGCACAACTACATCTGGGCAAGAAATTATCTCTCAATTTAAAGTAGTAACAGCTACGGGAGCACAAACTTATAATCCTACATTTGGTGGGGCAGCGGCTGATGGTAATATTGGATATGTCAGAATTGAAGAAGTTGCTCCTGCTGGACCATCTACATCATTTGATCCTATGGGAATGTTAGGTTTTTTTGGGATGTAATCAGAATAAAGAATAAATTTGTAAATAAAATAAGTACAGATGAGCAATAATACAAGATTAGCGGAATTGATGAATTACATCAATGTTAATACCACATCAGGAACCAAACTTGAGGTTTCTGGTAGTATTAAGCAAACTGCCGTTGTATCAGCTATGTTAAAAACTGATTCATCTGGAAATATAGTTGCCGCTACAGCAGGAACAGATTTTCTCACTTCGGTTGGTATTTCTAATTTAACAGCAACGGGAACGCCTTCATCTACTACATATTTAAGAGGCGATAATACTTGGGCAACACTTACAATTGGAGGCACACTTCCAACAGGAGGAACTGCTGGGCAAATATTATCAAAAATTGATGCAACAAATTACAATACACAATGGATTGATAATTTTGCAACACAAGTAAAAC
>JACCDQ010598036.1_pt1 | contig 15963 bp, 14 predicted proteins | sample 7446031 | NCBI WGS metagenome assembly JACCDQ01 (sample SAMN15323442, study PRJNA562643) | freshwater metagenome | isolation source: river surface water | place: USA:Blue River Watershed | collected 2017-08-17
AACTCATCAAAGCATTTAAAATTTTTTATTTTAAGTATTGATATATGCATATAAATTTAATTTTCAGGTACAGGTAAACCCAATTTTGCCAATGGAATATATTCAAAAAAGTAATAACAATGTACACTATGTATATAATCCAATACGTCCTTATACTTTGGATTTCTGAACCAATCGCTCAATAAATACATATACTCAACTTCAATATTTGCTTTGGAGAGTAGTTTTTGATACTGTTTTCTTTTGAAATCACAAGTCTGTAATTTTTCATCTACAGACCCTTCTGTTTGTTGAAATTTACATTCAATAACAAAAAGAGTATTGGCTATGATAACAAAAATGCTATCATCTGGAAGTAACTTTTTAGAAATTAAAGACTTCCAATCAATTTTGAGTTCTTCTAAGAACTTATAAAATCCATGTTTTTTGAAAATCCTCCCTACTAATTCACTTTTAAAATATACATTTCCTTGTTCTACTTTATATCCATTTTGTGAATTTAAAAATTCAGATAAATCCGTTTTTCCTTCAAATACTAAGCCTGTTTTGGTGTTTCCTCCACCTTTTCCTCCAACGATCATAATATTACTTTTTTTAAATTTATTTTTTGTATGATTACTTTCTAATTGCTTTCAATTTTTACTTGGTCAATAGGAGAATTTTGCTTTGAAACCCAATAAGATTTATCAAAATTTGTAAACATTTCTTTATTTGCGTCGTCTAATATAGGAATATAATCTGATGTGAAATTATTTATTAAAAGCTCTGTTAATTCGCCTCTTTTTTCAGGATTTGCATTGATACTTCTTCTAGCACTTACCCGCCTAATATTGAAATTAGCATACAAATCATCAAAAAAAGTATCGTTTATATCTTTTCCTTTTACATCGGAATTACTCAAAATCCAATAATGATTTAAGGTGTCTAATTTTGAACAAAAATCTTTTAAACGAATTTGTTCATTATCATTAAATTCATCTTTGGCATAAGAATTGAAGCTGGAGGTTTCACTCAACGGTTTATACGGAGGATCGAAATAAAATAGAGAATTTTGTTCTGCATACGAAAGTGTTTGCTCAAAATCCCCACATAAAATTTCAACTTTTTGTAGAGCATTACTTACTGCCAAAATATTTTCTTTGTCGCATATTGTCGGCTTTTTATAGCCACCCATTGGAACATTGTATTCATTTTTACGATTAACTCTATATAAGCCGTTGAAGCACGTACGATTAAGAAAAATAAACAACGCTGCTTGTCCGCTCGTTTCTTCCTGTCTTAAATTATACAATTCTCGTTTTTGGTAATAATAGAGTTTTTTATTATCCTCATTCCCTTCCAGATTGTGAAATTCATGTTGTAAAATTTCAAGAATTGAAATGAGTTCTTTAGCTTTTGTTGTAATTGTTTTATACGTGTTAATTAAATCTTCGTTAATGTCGTTGATTACGGCTTTTTTTAGATTTGGAAAGTTATTTAGCATCCAAAAAAGTACAGCACCACTTCCAACAAAAGGCTCGATGTAGGTAAAGTTTAGCCGTGTTATATCTGAAGGCAAAACCTTTTCAATATCGGAAATGAGTTGGGTTTTTCCTCCTGCCCATTTCAAAAATGGTTTTGCAATTTTAGTATTTGTCATTTTAATTTAGGTTGTAAATTTAGCATTTACGATAATTTTTGTACTTCATATAGGTTATTTCTTAACCCTCGCTTTGACTCTTTGGCTTATTTGTAACTCCTTCATTTCATGAATTTTTATTGGTTCTAGCTTTATTTCGATTCTTGGGTCGAGTAGGGTAGTCGCTTTCTTTAGCCAAGGGTAAGTGTTTATCGGGGTTGGATTGCCCTCTTCGTCAATTTTTAAATAGGTTAGGTGAAGGTGGGTGTCGGAGCGTTTCATAGCAGCATTATAGCCTGTACGACCTACCAAGGCAATTTTTTGCCCAGCTATTACTTTATCGCCTGTTTGTACGTAAATTTCTCGTTGATGGGCATAATACCATAAGCCTCCAGAGTTGGTATCAAAAACCCAAATGTAGTTTCCGCCTCGATACTCGCTACCGGGTTGCCACTCGTTTTCTGTTCCAATAACGATGCCATCTGAAACAGAAAGCACCGGAACATATTCTCCCGTTCGGTCGTCTTTACAATCTTGGTTTTTATCCAACATAAAAATATCATGTGCGGGGTGGCTACCTTTGGCATTTTGGTCGAATAAATCATAGCCTTCGGGTCTGAACCCTCTGCCGTAGCCACCGACTGCCCGATAATCAAATCCCATCAAAGGGAAACATAAGTTCATAGAGGTAGAGTCGTATTTGGCATTGGGATATGATTTTTTCAGCACCAGCATCATGTCCTGAAATTTACTCCTTGCGTCCGTAGGATTTAGTTGATATTCTCTGATATCTACCAAAAGTTGTTTGTATTGATGTACTGCATTTTGATATTCTTCAAATGTAACAACTGAGCTGTCTTTTTGAAAAATCAAAAAGTTGAAACAAAAAACAAATAATTTTATCATATTCCTCAATGCTTGTTTATAATTATCGACTACGAATTTAAGTATTTAATTTCTTTTAGAAAGAATTTGAATTGTACTTTTTTACGAAAAACCTTGTCAAGTTTTAATTGTTTTGAAATAATTTATTGATTATCAGTGAATTATGTTTTGTCAAGATTAAAAATATGATTAAATTGCGAGCTGAACCATTTGCGTGTGAAAAATGATTAAACGATTCGCTGTATTTTTTTCTATCATTTTATTTTTAGCATTAGTTCCTACTATCGGAAAAGAACCGGTAAAAGTATCAAAAAATACTGAGTCAATCTTGATGGAGGATTTTCTGAAATTAGGAAAGAGTATTCAAAAATATGCTAAAAAATTCATTGGAATTCGGTATAGGAGAGGAGGGAAAACGCCAAAAGGATTTGATTGTTCGGGTTTTGTGATTCATGTGTATAAGAAATTCGGCATGAATTTCGGAGCGAGCAGCCAAGAAATGGTTAGAAAAGGAGAAAAAATAAATCCCAAGGAGGCATTACCTGGGGATTTGATTTTTTTTAGAAGAGGAAAAAGCCCTAAAAGCTCTATTTCTCATGTTGGAATTGTTTGGGATAATACCCCAAAAGGCTTGCGATTTATACATTCTGCCACAAGCAAGGGCGTAACGATTAGTTATCTCAAAGACAACTATTATTCGGCACATTTTGCCTCTATCCATCGAATAGCCAAAATAGATTCTATTTCATTGCAGCAATCCATTCCCTGATGAGTTCGATAGATTCTTTATGCTTTGTTTTTCGTCCAACCTCTGGCATCATTTCCCCAGGGTCGGTCGATTCAAGTCGATAAACTAAAATAGATTCGTCGGGTTTTCCAGGCAAAATATCATATTTTTTATTTCCTGACCCTCTTCCTGCGGCTACGGGAGTTTTTAAAATTCCTAAAGCTAATGAATTGGTTTCGTGAATACTCAAATTTAATCCTGAGGTTTGTGCCGGACCGCCATTTCGATGGCAGTGAGCACAATTGATGTCTAACCAAATTCTTGCTCTTTCGTCCAAATTTCCTGTTTCTGGTTTGTTCCAAACGGGAGCTTTGGCTACTGATGCTAATTCGGGAAGATTTTTTAAAATACCTATTTTTTGCCAATTGGATAGTTGATTTCCTTCTCCTTGGGGGTGATTCCATGCGGAATAACTTCCGTTCAACTGTCTGGCAGAAGGGCCAATTGGAGACATTTTTTCAAATCTATTATGGCAACCCTTGCATTGATTAAGGTTCGGAATGGCATACTCATGTTTTTTCTTTTTTCCGTTTATATCAATGTACGAAACTTCTTTAGTATCTCCTGCAACCTCCAAAAACGCATCGGTTTGTTCGTCATTCCATACATAATCTAAGGCTTTCCACCCTGCTTCTTCATGAATAAGTAGTCGTGTTTCGATGAGTCTTCTGCCCAATTCTGGTTTTCGGAAATCAAGGGGATAATAGAATGTTTTTACCAAAATAGAACCTATCGGAAATTGCATCACTTCTGTTGGATGATAGTCGATGCTGCCGTTTTCTGGTAATTTTATAAAACGTAATTTTTCTGCATAGTCGGTGAAAAGCGGCGTATTCAGAGAGTAAGGATATACATTTTTATTTGGCTTCTGATTCGATATATTTCCTTCAAATAGCTGATAGTCAGATAGTTTTTGAGGTATTTCTGAAGTGCTTGTTTGCTGAATAATTGCCGAAAAAGAAAATAAAATCAGTGATATCCCCAAGATTATTAGAGATAAAAAAGGCTTTTTCATACGTATTATTGACAATGATATTTTTTGGCGTCGAATGAAATATTTTTGAAATTATGCTCTACGTCCATATTGACGAATGACTCGTTTTTGTTATTTTTGAAGCATAAAACTTGATATTTTCTTGTATCATCTGAGATTCCATCCCATTGTATGTGAGGCACATTCTTGCCGAATTTCAATTTGAATAAATAAATTTTCCCAAATCGACCTTTAGAAGTGGCTTTTTCATGTCGTCGCTCGAAAGTATTATCATAAATTTTAATCTCTTCTGGATAAGGATAATATTCTTTGTCTTGAATCGGGTTTTCAGTGGTAAAATAACTGATGATGCCAACCCCCATCGACTTGTTATTGATGATTTGATTGTTGTAAATATCGACATGATTGGCAGCTAATATGAGCATACCCGTTCCATTGGGTACTTTTCCGACAATATTTCCCTTGGGTGCAAAATTAGGGTAATTGTTTTCAATAACTTTGTTGTTATAAACTTTGGTATAGCCACCTTTTTTCAATAATAAATCTGGTAAATCGAAAACCAAAATTCCTCCAGTATTTTCGGTAGCTTCGTTGTCATAAACCTCAGAATTGAGAGAATTTTCAATCTCAATTCCTGCGACATTATGATAGGCTCTTGAATGACGAACAATGATATTTTTTGATTGACCCACGTAAATTCCAGCATCTGATGCCCCGATGGCTTCACAAGCCTCAATCAATACATTCTCACATTGAACTGGATAAAGACCATAAGAGCCATTTTCTTTTTTGGGCTTTCCTGTCCACTCTGTTTTTACATTCTTAAATACAATTCCATTCACATTCATGGTTTTAATGGCATCGCCTTTTGTATTCTGAACGGTTAATCCTTCAATAATAATATTTTCTGCATTAGATACTCGAATACCTTCTGCTCCTTCTGTCTGACCTGAAAAATTAAGAATAGTTTTGTCTTTGCCTGCCCCCTTGATAACAATATTTTTTTTCCCTTCCAAAGAAAGACTCGCACTAAATTGGAAAGTTCCTTCTTCTAATTGGATAGTGGTGTTGTTTTCAGATAAGATGAATTGGGTTTGGATTTTTTTCTGAATGTCTTTTTGAGCAACTATCGGAAAAGAAACTAATAAAACACCGAATAAAACAATTGGTTTGGTCATGGTTTGATAATTTAGTCGATTGATAGATTGCCCAAATGTAATAAATTGATGTAATTTTTTTGATATTTTTTATAAATTTTTGTGCCAATATTTTCAGATGAAATTCAGAGGCATTTTTCTTTTCTGCGGGTATCCATTATTCCTATTACTTTCCATTGGTCATTGGATTTCATGAGGCTAAATACATTCACGCCACAATGATTGAGTTTTTCGTTAAGATAAAACTGATAAGGAGTCCAAGCAATAGCCATTTCACCGTCTATTTTGATATCAAAACTTAAAAGTCTTTCGTCATAAATCACGCCAGGATGTGGCGTCCCTATTTGTTTTAGCCAACCTTGGATAGCGTCTTCCTGAAGCCGGGTTTCTCCTGCTTTATTTTTGCCGATAGATTTTAAAAAACAAGATTCATGAAGGACGTTTTTGATTTTTGTGGTATCGCTTTGCCTCATGCCATCAAAAATTTGTACAATTACTTGTTGAATTTGATTTTCTTGTGTCTGTGCCAATGTTTTTTGAAAGGATAGAAGGCAAAAAAAGAAAAATAGATATTTCATTGTTCAACGATATTTAGGGTTTTTGGTATCAAATTTTAAATAATTTCCAACAACAGATACAGCATTTCCAAATCCACAATCGAAACCATTGGGCATATAAATGACAGAAGCACCTCCTTCTGTGAATGAAAGTTTGAGTTTGCAATTGCCATATTCCTTGTTTTCGTAATAGGCAACATTATTTTTAACTGAAATTTCGGTTTTTTCGATGGTTGCCTGATTGAAACTTGGAGAAGAGCCAACTGCTTGCATTTCTATGATAATTTTATCTTGCGAAACTTGCTGAACATAAAGACTTCCTGAGCCGGAGTCTTTTCCTAGGTTATAGGCATAATTGCCCGATAAGGGAAAAGGTTTTTTCGTGGGAGCGAATGCCTCTTCGGCCTGTCCTGCTACAAAAGACATTTGTTTTCCGTCTGGACTAAACCAATAGCCAACCAATCTTCTTCCTGTTATTTCGGCAATAAATGTGCCTGTGATTTGTGTATTGGTATCAAATTCATTCAAAGTAAACTCATTATTGTCAATACTACCGATTATTTTAATAGGAAGACCAACTTTTTTGTAAATAAGAGTACCTTCAACCAAATTATCATCAAAAATCAAATTCATAATGATTGGAAATCTCCCATTGATTGTTCCTTCAAATTTGCTTTGAATGAGCTGTTTTTGTCCAAATAGCTGAAAGAAGCTTGCACAAAAAAATAGAAGTGAAATCAGAGTAGTAGGTTTTTTTTTCATGAAAAAATAGGTTTTCGTACTGCAAGATAGAGATTTTATCTTTAATTTGTAAAAATATTCAATCTTTTAACTTCAGTAAAATAAATACAATCACGAATGAAAACTTACAAAAATTATTTATTTGTAGCACTTTTGTGTCTGTTTGGACTAAATCTCTATGCCCAAAAAGCGAAAAAAGTCAAACTTTTCAATGGAAAAGACCTTTCCGGATGGACAATCTATGGCACTGAAAAGTGGTATGTAGAAAAAGGACTGCTGGTGTGTGAAAGTGGACCAGACAAAGAATATGGATATTTAGCAACCGAAAGAAAGTTTAAAGATTTTGAATTAACGGTTGATTTTAAGCAAGAAGCGAACGGCAATAGCGGTGTATTTTTTCATTCTTCTATCGAAGGTACAAAAATATCAGGTTGGCAAGCCGAGGTCGCACCTCCGGGAAGTTCGACGGGTGGAATCTACGAGTCGTATGGTAGAGGCTGGTTAATCAAACCAGATGCTGAAAAAGACAAAGCCTTGAAAATGGGAGAGTGGAATACAATGATTGTGAAAGTAAAAGGAGATATCGTGACGACAACCCTCAACGGAACAGAGATGATTTCTCTGACAGATGCTAAGATTGGGTCACGAGATGGCTCGATTGCTTTGCAAATTCACAGCGGGGGAGGGATTAAAGTAAAATGGAAAAATATTAAAATAAAAGAATTGAAATAAAATGATGTCGAAAGAAAAAACAACACTTCAGCACTTGCTGAGTTTGCCGGTTATTGTGGCAGCATTGGGGTATTTTGTTGATATATACGATTTGCAACTCTTTGGCATTGTACGTGTACAAAGTTTGGAAAGTTTGGGCTTGACATCGAAAGAAGATATTTCTTCTGTCGGTACAACGATTATCAATTATCAGATGATTGGCTTACTTTTAGGGGGGATTTTGTGGGGAATGTTGGGAGATAAAAAAGGAAGACTTTCTGTTTTGTTTGGCTCAATAATCACTTATTCTTTAGCGAATATTTCATGTGGTCTAATTCCTCAGATTGAATTTATGGATAAAATTGAGGCTTATAAATGGTTGAGATTTATTGCAGGCATCGGTTTGGCAGGAGAATTGGGAGCAGGAATTACTTTGGTATCTGAAATTTTACCCAAAAATCTACGTGCCATCGGTACGTCTTTAGTGGCAGGTGTCGGATTGTTTGGAGCGGTGGTAGCAACGTTTACGGTGAAGCTTTCAGGAGATTGGACAATCGCTTATTTTGTAGGCGGAACCTTAGGCGTATTGCTTTTATTGTTAAGAGTTGGTGTCATAGAGTCTGGAATTTATAAGGATGTTGCCGATAAAAAGCACGTTCAAAAAGGCAACTTTTTTGCTTTCTTTAATGATTGGAATCGATTTACGACCTATATGAAATGTATAGGAATTGGCTTGCCAACATGGTTTTGTATTGGTATTTTGACTTATCTAAGCAATGAATTTGGCGAAGCTTTAGGAATCACAGAAAAAGTTGACCCAGGTCTAGCTATTATGTGGGCATATATTGGTATTTCTATTGGAGATTTTGGAAGTGGTTTTATCAGCCATGCCCTTCATTCTCGCAAAAAAGCCATTGCGTATATGATGTTTTTTGCCTTAATTGGGGTTCTTGTTTATCTATTTTCTGGTATGTTGAAATCGGCAAATTCTCTCTATGCTCTTTGTTGTTGGTTGGGTTTAGGAACGGGATACTGGGCAATGTTTGTGACCGTTGGTGCCGAACAATTTGGAACAAACTTGAGAGCTACTGCGGCTACAACCGTGCCAAATATGGTTCGTGGGACTGTCGTATTGATGACAACACTCTATAAATTTTTTAAGCCTGACCAAGGTGTAATTATTGCAGGGGCGATTGTAGGATTGATAAGTTTCGCATTAGGATTTTATTCGACTTTGACAATAGCCGAAACACATGATAAAGATTTAGATTTTATAGAGAATTAGATGATTTGGGGCGAAAACAGCCTCGCCCCATTTTATTCATCAAAGGTCTTCAAATCTTTCGAGCATTAAAATGGCAGATTGAGGAAGAATAACGAATTTTTCTCCTTCGTAGATTACTTCAATGGCGTGCCTTTGTAGATAAATCGCCAAATCGCCTTCTTGTGCTTGCAAAGGCATGTACTTGATTTTTTCTTCATTTTCTTTCCAAGATTCCTCTTCCGAAGGAGCAGGTAGCGGATACCCAGGACCTACTTTAATGACATAGCCACTCTGAATTTCTTCTTTTTCCGTGACGGTTGGTGGTAAATACAAGCCAGAGGTGGTTTTATCTGATGGATTTTTAGGTCGAACCAACACTTTGTCGCCAATAATGATGAGTCTTTTCAATTGATTATCTGAAGTTACTCCAAGCATATTCTGAAATTAGATAGGTAATGAGGTTTCAACTTAGAGAGAAATATCTCTCCAATACTACAAAATTAAGATTCATTCACACAAAAAGGAATCATTTTCCTAAAAAAATCCCTTTGACAACAACTATTTGGAAGCATAGATGCAGTTTTTCATAATTTTAAGATAATTTAAGTTTTAAATCTATTTAATTATCCTTCAAATTCCCTAATTTTGAGCAACAAAGAGAAATTACATTCAAAATCTCATAAAATGAACAATTTTAAAAGGCTAAATGATATCATTGGATGGGCAGTATTTGCCGTTGCCCTCATTACTTATTCCCTCACCGTCGAACCAACCGCAAGCTTTTGGGATTGTGGAGAGTTTATTGCTTGTTCTTATAAATTACAAGTTCCTCACCCTGCTGGGGCTCCTTTATTTTTATTGATTGGGCGAATGGCTTCTTTACTCGCTGGTAGCGACGTAACGAAAGTCGCTCTGATGGTCAATATGGTTTCGGTAGTAGCATCTGCATTTACGATTTTGTTTATGTTTTGGACAATTTCGTTGCTTGCCAGAAAGGTTATTAGTAAAAAAGCGGAAGAATTAGAAACTTCAGACCTTATTTTGGTATTAGGCTCAAGTGCCGTGGGTGCGTTGGTCTATACATTTTCTGATTCGTTTTGGTTTTCTGCTGTGGAGGCGGAGGTTTATGGCATGTCTTCTTTCTTTACTGCCATTGTTATTTGGGCGGCATTCAAGTGGGAAACCATCGATGAGCCTGCAGCTGCCAACCGATTTTTGTTATTCACAGCGTATTTAGTCGGACTATCTATTGGCGTTCACTTATTAAATTTAGTAACAATCCCGGCTTTGGGTTTGGTATATTATTATAAAAAAGCAAAAAATATTACTTTCAAAGGTGGTGTGATTGCATTTGTTGTTGGTTTGATTGTGTTGGCGGTAGTCAATTCGGGTATCATTACGGGTTTACCTTCTTTAGGGTTTACGTTTGAAAGATTATTCGTCAATTCATTCGGATTGCCATTTAGCTCGGGTATTATATTTTTTGTCATTGTATTAATTTCTGGATTGGGCTATGGTATTTATTATACGCAAGTGAATCAAAAGGAAATAGCCAATGTGGTTCTACTTTCTTTTGCTTTTGTTCTGATTGGGTATTCTTCTTATACAATTGCCTTGATTCGTTCAAATTACAATCCGCCTATCAATGAAAATAATCCAAGCAATGTTTTGAATTATGTATCTTATTTGAAGCGTGAGCAGTACGGAAGCCGTCCTCTTTTGTACGGACCAGTATTTACGGGAAAATTAGAGGATATTAAAGATGGTGAGCCGATGTATAAAGTCGGAAAAAATAAATATGAAATTTATGACCATAAGCCTGAGTATGTTTGGGGGCCAAACAGCGAAAGTTTATTGCCAAGAATGTGGAGTACAGAAGGGTCGCATCAACAAATTTATCGCCAAGAAATGGGATTAGCCCCAGACCAAAAACCAACTTTATTTACCAATATCGGATACATGATTAAACGTCAGATGGGATATATGTATTGGAGATATTTTGCTTGGAATTTCTGGGGGCGTTCGAGCGACATTGAGGGTGCGGGACCTACCAATATTTTTGAAAGTAAAAGTGACTTGCCTCCTGCGGTGAAAAATAATAAAGGAAGAAGTAATTTTTACGGAATTCCTATTATTCTCGGGATTTTGGGCTTGCTTTATCATTATTTTAGAAGGGAGAGAGATGCTTTGGTGATGTTTTTATTATTTTTATTGACAGGCGTGGGCTTGGTTGTTTACTTGAATTCTCCACCAGTCGAACCTCGTGAGCGTGATTATATTTATGTCGGTTCATTTTATATTTGGGCTATTTGGGTAGGTTTGGGTGTGATGGCTTTGGCTGATTATATCTCGAAATTTATAAAAAATGCTCAATCAAGAGCAATATTGGCAAGTGTGGTAGGATTGGCTGTACCAGCATTGATGGCTCAACAAAATTGGAAAGGACACGACCGTTCTAATCGCTTCCATCAAGTAGATTTTGCAAGAAATATGCTTAATTCGTGTGCTCCGAATGCTATTTTATTTACGGGTGGGGATAATGATACTTTCCCGCTTTGGTATGTGCAAGAGGTGGAAGGATTCCGAACAGATGTAAGGGTTTGTAATCTGAGCTTGTTGGGGACTGATTGGTATTGTGAACAAATGAAACGTAAAACTTACCTATCCGAGGGCTTACCGATTACGTTTTCGACTGAACAATTATTGAGTGGTGTAAACGACCAAATCCCTTATTATGAGCGACCAATTCCGGCAGTCGATTTGAAAGAATTTCTTGAATTAGTGAAAAATAATGACCCACTCATTCAGGTTCCTCTGCAAAGTGGCGAAAGTATCAATTCATTACCGTCGGATAGCTTGGTATTAAATTATAATGTGGAGGATGTGAAAAAATTGGGCTTTGTTCCAAAACAATTTGAACCTTATCTCAATGGGCAAATGGCTTGGAGCATCGGGAAAAGAGACTTATTCAAAAATGATTTGATGCAGCTTGAAATGATTGCTCAAAATAATTGGAAAAGACCAATTTATTTTGCGGGGACTTTGCCTACAAATAGCTATTTGAATCTAAAAGAGTATATGCAATTGGAAGGATATGCGTATCGGTTGTTGCCAATCAAAGTAAGTGCTGGAGAGGAAGGATTGGCTAATACGGATATTATGTATGATAATATGCTGAAGAAAATGTCGTGGAGACAAATGGATAATGAAAAGGTATATTATGATTCTGAAACGTTTTTAAAAGTACCTATCATCACGGCAAGGTTAGGGTTTCTACGTTTGGTAGATCAGTTGGTAAGAGAGGATAAAAAAGCCAAAGCGAAGGAAGTATTGGATTTTGCCAATAAGGTTTTACCAGATAAATCTATTCCTTACGACCAGCTTTGTACCAATTATGCAATGTATTATTTTGAGGTCGGAGACAGCAAAAGTGCGGTACAAATTGCCGAAACATTGGCTAGTAGGGCGGATGCCAATTTGGCGTATTTTACTGATAAAAGTAAATATACCAGTGCCGAATGGATGCCAAATAATGTACAGGAAAATTTGCAAATTAATTTGAGAAATCTTCAGATGTTAGCAAATATTTGTAGCCGAAATGGTAAAGAGAATCTTGCTAAAAAATATGAAGCAATTTACAATAAGTATTATGAGCGTATCAACTAAAAAATAGAAATTGTCTTATTAATGCTTTCGTACTAAAATATTTAATGTTTTTTTTAACATAATATTCAATATTTATTAATACCCTTTCGGATTCGATAGGGTATTTTTGTTTATATTTGCAATGGTGTTGCATTTGTGGAATATTCTCTGAAAGCATGAAAAAAAATAAAGTATATGATTGGCTTGTATTCGCTTTTTTATTCGGAATTGTTGAGCTTGCTTCCGCCCAACAATCCTTGGATAAATGTAGCTTTATGGTCAGCGGAAAGGTCATCGATAAATCGACCCAATCTCCTCTTCCGGGAGCATCTGTTCGTATTCTTCAATTGAATAAAGGCTCTAGTTCGGATGAACAAGGAAAATATGCCATCGGTCGGCTTTGTCCTGGAAACTATACTTTGGTCTGTGAAATGGTGGGGTATTCGGAGCTGGTATTAGCTGTCAATGTACAAGCAGATGTCTCTCAGGATATTTTTTTATTGGAGAAAAATATTCAGTTGGCTGGGATTGAAGTAAAATCGCACAAACAAGAAGACATCACTCAGTCGAAAGGCGTTTTAGAAAAAAAAGATTTGGAGGCTACATCGGGACTAACTTTGGGTGAGTCGCTGAAACAATTGGTGGGTGTAAGTACGCTTCAAACCGGAAATAGTATTGTCAAGCCTGTTATCCATGGCATGCACTCCAATCGAATCTTATTAATAAATAATGGTATTCGGCAAGAAGGGCAGCAGTGGGGGGCAGAGCATGCCCCAGAAATTGACCCATTCACTGCTCAAAAAATGACCGTCATCAAGGGTGCTGCGGGGGTAAGGTATGGCTCAGATGCCATCGGTGGGGTAATATTGCTAGAGCCTGATAAATTGCCAGATTCTACGAGATGGAAAGGGGAGTTAAATCACATTTTCTTGTCTAATGGTCGTCAGCATACCTTATCGGCTATGTTGGAAAATGCCATCACTAGATTTTCTAGTAAAAAATTACCTTTTCAGATAGGAGTCCGCTTACAAGGAACTTTCAAAAAGGGGGGGAATATTAGTACACCTGATTATAACTTGGCCAATACAGGGATTGTGGAAAATAATTTTTCTGTGGCTACAAATTTTCAATCTCCTAAAATAAACTTCGATTTCTTTATGAGCCAGTTTAATACCACTATTGGTATTTTTTCAGGTTCTCATATCGGAAATATAAATGACTTGCAGGAGGCTCTCATTAGGAAGAATCCACTACCAATTTATACACCCAATCGCTTTACTTATCATCTTGACCGTCCTTATCAAGATGTTCTGCACCGATTATGGAAAATAAAGCTTTATAAAACTACGGCTTGGGGTACGCTGAGGCTGACTCTTGGCAAACAATACAATTTTAGAAGAGAAGTGGAAGTATTGAGGGGAGATAAAAATTTAATTCAGCTTTTTGATTTGAATACTTTTTCCAATGAATTGATTTGGGAACATAAGCCTTTGCTAAAAAATTTGACTGGCTCCATTGGCTTGTCGAGTTTATTTCAAGAAAATATTACTTCCGGAACATTGCAAAGCCCTACGGCATCTACTGTACTGATTCCCAACTTCAAAAATCTGACTTCAGGAATATTTCTTATCGAAAGAATGATTCGACCTAAATGGGAGCTTGAAACTGGACTGAGGTATGATTTCCGAAGGCTAAATGTTTTCAGAATTCCAAAAGGAACTTCGGACTTGTCCAAGGAAAACCGCTTCAATGAAAATTTTACTGGGACTATCGGATTCAATTTAATACCGAATGAGCATTGGAAAGTAGCTTTTAATTCGAGTTCTGCTTGGAGGGCTCCGAGTGTGAATGAATTGTATAGCGAAGGCATACATCACGGGGCGGCTACTTATGAAAAGGGAAGTTTGCTCCTTCTTCCAGAATGGGCTAATAATCAGTCGATTGCTATTGTAGGAGAATGGAATCATTGGAATTTAGACATTGATTTATATCTAAATTTTATTAAAAACTATATTTTCCTTGCTCCTACGGGTCGATTGGCTTTGAGTATCAGGGGGGCTTTTCCTGAATTTTATTATACCCAAACAGATGCTGTCTTTAAGGGGATAGATGTGGCATCGACCTATCAAATGACCAAAGATTTTTCTTGGAATACAAAAGTGTCATATCTCAAGGCTTATGATCAAATGAATCACCAAGCATTGCCTTTCATTCCTGCTAATCGATGGGAGAATGTACTCAAATGGAAAAAAAAGAATGCTTTTGCCATGATTTCAGGCTTATGGGTCTGCCAACAAAAGAATATCCCAACTCATCTGATTTTTCCGCAAATCAATCCTCAAGAAATTATATTCAATCAATATGGGGGAGATTTCGCTCCGCCACCACCTGCTTATTTTTTGCTTGGGGGCATGGCAGGAACGATGGTCAAGGTTTTTAATAAGACTGATATCAATATTTCTATCAAAGTTGATAATTTATTAAATACAAAGTATAGAGATTATCTAAATAGATTTCGTTATTTTTCTGATGCAATCGGTAGAAATTTTTCAATTCGATTGAAATATGTTTTTTAATTTGCAACATTGTTGCATTTGTTGATATTTCAAATTAAATTTGTACAAAAAATAACTCAATATGTTCAAACAGCTCATTTCAACCGGCTTTTTATTTACTATTTTAGTATCATCGTGTACCAAGACTTCTGTGGATATTCATGATGAAAACGAATTAATCACTACTGTTAAATTACAGTTTTCTGCCGAGGGCAAAACAGAAACTTTTAGCTACTCGGATAAAGATGGTGATGGTGGAATGACTCCAAAGATTGACGACATCATATTGGAGGCGAATAAAAAATATTCTGTGTCGGTTTTGGTATTAGATGAATCTAAAACGCCTATTGACGATATTACCAAAGAAATAATGGAAAATCAAGAAGAGCATTTGTTTGTGTTTACGCCAAGTCCTTCATCACTAATTACTTATGCGTATGGAGATAAAGACAAAAATGGTTTTGTTGTCGGGCTTCAGGGAAGTGCAACTACCAATAGTGCGGGAGTTGGTAAATTGAAAGTTCAGCTCAGGCATCAGCCATTGGTCAATGGAAAAATAAGTAAAGATGGAACCGCCACTCCTGGTAGTGATGATGTAAATATTGAATTTAATTTGTTGATAAAATAAAGAATTGTATTTTTGAGTTTTATCCATTTGATTATTTTAAATATTTATGAAAAAACCAATTATTGCCATCGACATGGATGATGTGATGGCCGCTGCGAGTAAAAAAATATTGGCTACTTATAACAATATTGCTGGAGCGGAGATTCAAGAACAGGATTTTGTGGGAAAAGCATATTTTGATGTGTTAGATAAAAAACATACCGAAGGTGTGATGGCGGAATTTTTCAAGCCTGGTTTTTTTAGGGATATGGAGGTGATGCCTCATGCCGTTGAGGTAATCCAAAAGTTACATAGTCATTTTGAAATATATGTGGTGTCGGCTGCAACTGAATTTCCTTATTCCCTAAAAGAAAAAATAGACTGGTTAGCTGAGCATTTTTCTTTTATTTCTTGGAAAAACATAGTACTGTGTGGCGACAAA
>JACCDQ011261146.1_pt1 | contig 15957 bp, 10 predicted proteins | sample 7446031 | NCBI WGS metagenome assembly JACCDQ01 (sample SAMN15323442, study PRJNA562643) | freshwater metagenome | isolation source: river surface water | place: USA:Blue River Watershed | collected 2017-08-17
CGCGCACTTCCTTCACACCGGCGGTGAAGTAGGTCTGCAGGCCCAGCAGCTTGCAGCCGGCGCGGATCAGGCGGTTCAGGCCGGGTTCGCTCTGGCCCATCTCGGCCAGGAACATGGCGCGGTCCTCGTCGTCCATCTCGGAGAGCTCGGACTCGGTCTTGGCGCAGATCGCCACGACCTCGCCCTTCTGGGCCGCGGCGTACTCGCGCAGGCGGTCGAGGAAGGGGTTGTTCTCGAAACCGTCTTCAGCCACGTTGCCCACGAACATGGAGGGCTTGGCGGTGATCAGGCACAGCGGCTTCAGGATGACCAGCTCTTCCTTGCTGAAGTCGATGCCGCGCACCGGCTTGGCCTGGTCCAGGGCGGCCTGGCCCTTCTCCAGCACCTTGACCAGGGCCGCGGCTTCCTTGTCGTTGCCCGAGCGGGCCGCCTTGGTGTAGCGGTGCAGGCTCTTTTCTACAGAGCCCAGGTCGGCCAGGCACAGCTCGGTCTGGATGACCTCGATGTCAGCGATCGGGTCCACCTTGTTGGCGACGTGGATCACGTTGTCGTCTTCAAAGCAGCGCACCACGTTGACGATGGCATCTGTCTCGCGGATGTGGGCCAGGAACTGGTTGCCCAGGCCTTCGCCCTGGCTGGCGCCGGCCACCAGGCCGGCAATGTCCACAAACTCCACGATGGCCGGCACGATGCGCTCGGGCTTGATGATTTCGGCCAACTGCTGCAGGCGCGGGTCCGGCACCTCCACCACGCCCACGTTGGGCTCGATGGTGCAGAAGGGGTAATTTTCAGCAGCGATGCCCGCCTTGGTCAGGGCGTTGAACAGGGTGGATTTGCCGACGTTGGGCAGGCCGACGATGCCGCACTTGAGAGACATGGAATTTCCTTGTGGATCAACCCCCTTGCTCACCATCGAGCCCGACGCGGGCGTGGTGGAAGTGCCCGAGAAGCACCAGCCGCCGTGTGGCAGCGATCACGAAAACCGGGCGCGCGAACGCCCTCGGCTCCGGGAACTTTGTCCTCGTTGTGCCTGGGGGAAACTGATATGGATTGTACTGACCAGGGCGTTGGTGGTGCTCGGAAGGGTGGATGATGCGCGGAATGGATGCCCTGCAGGGTAGTGCTGAGTAATTGCCAAAGTGCGACCCAACAAATGGAGACTTCGACCAATCGGGCCATTCAATGCCAGGAAAACAGCCAGTCAACGTTCGACATGAGCGAGAGCATTGTGTAGAAAATTAGTAATCTTCTTCATTCATGCTCGGAGCTGGGGGCACTTGCGGACTCATACCAGCGGCGCAAGCTAGTAAGCGGATCAAATCGTCTTTCGACTTCGCGAGCGCATTTCCAATTTGCGAGGGACTCTCTCGGATACCGTCTGTGGCGATTGTCGTGATCAGATTCGCAACTTCCGAGAGCGTTAGCCTTATGCGAACTTGGTATTCTCCGCTCTGATTTGCGAGGGAAGTACTGAAAATCTTTAGATCGACTAGTCCTTCATCTGAAGACCAATAACTATAGGCAGTATTGTTTTTCGTGTAGTCGTACCAACCTCCGCTTCGGTTAGCGGCCTTCTGCTCAATATTCATATGTTCTCCGTTGGGGGCGCTGATGCCCACCGTGCAGTATGCATTGCAAACAGGTAGCCTGCAGGGCGACGTTCGGAGCAGATGCGCTATCTGGCGCCACCGCCCGGTCATGGCCGTAACCCACCCCACCCCGGTTAACTCATAGAACCGCAAAGACCCGTGTAGAGCAAGCCGCGCCCTAACGCCCCGCCTGCCCCAACCGCCGCTGCGTCTTGGGCAATTCGTCGTCATGGGCCGCAGCCACCTGCTCCGCCCGCGCTTGCAAGCGGTCCAGCACGCCGTCCAGCCAATCCACCTCTTCGGGGCTCAAGGCGGCCAGCACCTCCTGGTTGATGCGCCGGGCCAGGGGCAACAACTCGTCGTGCACGCGGCGCCCCTCGGGCGTCAGGCGCACCACCACATGGCGCCGGTCCGACGGCTGGGGGTGGCGCAGCACCAACTGCTTTTGCACCAGCGAATTGAGGTTGCGCGAGGTGCGCGCCTTGTCCAGCCCACAGCGCTGGGCCAGCGCCGACGGCTGAATTCCATCGGTCAGGGCGATGTGGCTCATCACGCGCCACTCCTGGCGGGTGATGCCAAAGCGCCCCTCACACACCCGTATCACCAAGCCCCCTGCCTCGGCGTGGATGCGGGTCATCCGGTACAGCAGCATGTCGACCAAGCTGTCCAGACGGCGAAGGCGAGAAGGTTCAGGCATGCGGGAATCTACCCATGACAGTTGATTTGAACAATTGATTGTCGGCCGCCTACAGTCCACCTTCAAGCCACCCGGCCACATGACCCTGCCATGGCCCCGCCTTGGCCCGACACCAGGAGAGCCCCACCATGAACCTGCCCCGCACCCGCCGCACCACCTTGAACCTAATCAGCGCCACCCTGGCCCTGGGCCTGTGGAGCGCCACGGCCGTCCAGGCCCAGACGACGTTTGCCACCAAGCCGATCAAGCTGATCAACAACTTCCCCGCCGGTGGGCCGTCCGACATTCTGGCGCGCTCGGTGCAGCCGGCCTTGCAAGACCTGTTCAAACAGGCGGTGATTGTGGAAAACAAAGCGGGCGCGGCCGGCAACATTGGCGCGGCGGAAGTGGCCCGCGCTCCGGCCGACGGCCACACCGTGCTGTTCGGCATCGACACCACCTTCACCGTCAACCCGCACATTTACAAGACCATGCCCTTCAAGCCCACCGACCTGAAGCCGGTCGTGATCATGGCGTCGTCCGGGCTGCTGGTGGGCGTGCACGCCAGCACCGGCATCAAGTCGATGAAAGACCTGGTGGCGGCGGGCAAGGGCAAAGGGCTGAACTTCAGCTCGGCTGGCAGCGGCAGCCCGGGCCACCTGTCGGTGGAGGTGTTCAAGGACGAAGCGGGGCTGAAGATCAACCACATTCCCTACCGTGGCAACACCCCGGCCGTGACCGCAGTGCTGGCGGGCGAGGTGGACGGCGGCAACCTGGCCACGCCGGGCATGATCCCGCACGTGCAAGCCGGCAAGATCACCCCGCTGGCCGTGACCAGCACCCGCCGCTCGCCGCTGGCGCCCGACCTGCCCACGGTGGCCGAACTGGGCTACAAAGCGCTGGAGCAGGAGGTGCTGTACCTGGTGATGGTGCCGGCCGCCACACCCGATCACATCGTCGCCGCCCTGCAAAAGGGCATTGTGGACGCCCTGAAGCGCCCGGACAACGCCGCCCGCCTGACCAGCCTGGACATGCACTTGGAAGGCCTCACCGGCGCTGCCGCAGCCCAGCGGCTGGCGACCGTGAGCGCGCGTTACGCCAAGGTGGTGGCCGCCACCGGCATGCAGGTTGAGTGACCCGGAAGCGCAACCATGCAACGCCCCAACATCATCTACATCGTCTCGGACGACCTGGGCTACGCCGACCTGGGCTGCTACGGTGGCCGCGAGGCGCAGTTTGGCCCGGTGTCACCCAACATAGACCGGCTGGCCGCCGGCGGCCTGAAGTTCACCCAGGGTTACGCCAATTCGCCGGTGTGTTCGCCCACGCGGTTTGCCATGATCACCATGCGCTACCAATACCGCCTGCGCGGTGCGCTGGAAGAGCCGATCAACAGCGCCAGCAAGGGCAGCACCACGCTGGGCCTGCCGCCCGAGATTCCCACCCTGCCCTCGCTGCTGCGCGACGCCGGTTACCACACCGCGCTGGTGGGCAAATGGCACCTGGGTTACCCGCCCACGTTCGGCCCGCTGCGCTCGGGCTACGAGGAATTCTTTGGCATCATGGCCGGCGGAGTGGACTACTTCACCCATTGCTCGTCCAAGGGCGACCACGACCTGTACCTGGGCGAAGACGAGCACATGGAAGTGGGCTACCTGACCGATGTGTTCTCGAAGCGCGCGGTGGACTACATCCACCGCATGGCGCCCGACGCGAAGGCAGGCCAACCCTTCTTTCTGAGCCTGCACTACACCGCGCCGCACTGGCCCTGGGAAACGCGCGATGACGCCCACATCGCGCCGGACGTGGCCAAGAACCTCTTCCATCTGGACGGCGGCAACATCCACAGCTACCGCAAGATGATCCACCACATGGACGAAGGCATCGGCTGGGTGATGGACGCGCTGCGCGAACATGGGCTGGACGACAACACCCTGGTGGTGTTCACCAGCGACAACGGCGGCGAGCGCTTCAGCGACAACTGGCCGCTGGTGGGCGGCAAGATGGACCTGACCGAAGGCGGCATCCGCGTGCCATGGATTGCGCACTGGCCGGCCGCCATTCCCGCCGGCAGCACCAGCACCCAGCACTGCATGAGCATGGACTGGTCGGCCACCATGCTGGAACTGAGCGGTGGTCAGCCGCACCCGGACTACCCGCTGGACGGCGTGTCGCTGCAAGGCGTGCTGCGCGACCCCAACGCCACCTTCGAGCGCCCGCTGTACTGGCGCATGAACCACCGCCAACAGCGCGCGCTGCGCCTGGGCGACTGGAAGTACCTGAAGGTGGACCAGCACGAGTACCTGTTCAACATACCGGCCGACGAACGCGAGCGGGCCAACCAGGCCGCGCGAGAACCGCAACGGCTGGCACAGATGCGCGACGCCTGGCTGGCGTGGGACCAGACGGTGATGCCGATCCCGGCGGACGCGGGCATCAGCCTGGGGTATTCCTACGCCAACATGCCGCAGCGCTGACGGCACGGCCACCACGGCACAATAAGGGCCAACGCCCTGACCATGAACCGCCTGCAACGCTGCTTACCCTTCCTGCAATGGCCACGCCCGTCGGCGGGGTTGTTGCGTGGCGAAGCCATGGCGGGCCTCACCGTTGGGCTGATGGTGATTCCGCAGGGCGTGGCCTACGCCGCGCTGGCCGGCATGCCGCTGATCACCGGCATCTACGCTTCCATGCTGCCGGCGCTGGTGGCGGTGCTGTTTGGTGCCTCGCAGCGCCTGTCGGTGGGCCCCACCGCCTTGAGCTGCCTGCTGGTGAGCGCCTCGCTGAGCGGCATGGCCACGCCGGGCAGCCCCGAATGGATTGCGCTGGCGGTGTGGCTGGCGCTGTTGAGTGGCTTGTTGCAAATTCTGCTGGGCCTGGTGCGTTTTGGCTGGCTGCTGAACCTAGTGAATGCGCCGGTGCTGATGGCCTTCACCCAGGCGGCGGCGGTGTTGATTCTGCTGTCGCAATGGAAAGCGCTGGTGGGCTGGGGGACGAGCGCCAACGGCTGGCCGCTGCATTGGCCGTCGCTGGCGTTTGGGGTGGGCAGCCTGGCGCTGCTGATGGCCAGCAAACGGTGGCGGCCGGCGTTCCCTTCGGTGTTGCTGATCGTGGTGGCCTCGGCCGGCCTGAGCCATTGGATCGGCTTTGCCGACGGCGGCGGCGCGGTGATTGGCACGCTGCCTTCGGGCTGGCCCGATCTGTTCCTGCCCGGCTGGCCCGGTTGGTCCACCCTGGGCCAGTTGGTGGTGCCGGTGCTGGTGATCACGCTGGTGAGTTTTCTGGAAACCGCCGCCAGCGCCCGGGTGGACAACGCCCGCAACGGCGTGCCGTGGAACCAGGACCAGGACCTGATCGGCCAGGGGCTGGCGAAACTGGTGGCCGGCTTCAGCGGGGCGTTCCCCACCAGTTCGTCGTTCTCGCGCTCGGCACTGAACCTGTACGCGGGCGCGCGCACCGGCTGGGCCACGGTGTTTTCGGTGGTGGTGGTGTGGGCCTCGCTGCTGTTTTTTCTGCCGGTGCTGCACCACGTGCCGCAAGCCACGCTGGCGGCGATTGTGGTGGTGGCAGTGGTGGGGCTGATCAAGCCCGGCGAATTCCGCCGCGTGTGGGGCATTTCGCGGGTGGAGGCCTGCACCGCAGCGGCCACGTTTGCCATCACCATCCTGGCCGCGCCGCAACTGTACTGGGGCGTGATGGCCGGGGTGCTGATGGCCCTGAGCCACTTTCTGTACCAGCGCCTGCACCCGCGCATCATTGAAGTGGGGCTGCACAGCGACGGCCGCCTGCGCGACCGGCACCTGTGGCAACTGCCGCCGCTGGCCCCGCACACCTACGCGGTGCGCATGGATGCGGAGCTGGATTTCGCCTCCGCCAGCGCGCTGGAGCGCGCCGTCAGCGACCACCTGCTGCTGCACCCGGACACGCGCCAGGTGGTGCTGTTTGCGCAGCCCATCAACCGCATTGACGCGACCGGGGTGGAAACATTTGCCCGCCTGCGCCAGCAACTGGCCAGCCAGCGGCGCATTCTGTATGTGGTGGGCCTGAAACTGCCGGTGGAGCAGGCACTGCGGTCGGCCGCCGAGCTGACGCCCGACGCCCACCTGCACCTGCTGGCGACCGACGCCGAACTGCTGCACACCCTGGCCCCGCCCGAGTGAGCAAGAGCGGTCACAAGTTGGTGGCCGCTATCACTTCGCTGATGTCGGTCAGGCCCTGCACCACCTTGTCGATGCCATCCTGGCGCAAGGTTTTCATGCCTTGCTGCAGTGCGGTCGCGCGGATGTCGCCCGCCGACGAGCGATGGCGGATGTGGTGCCGCATCTCCTCGCTGTTGAGCATCAGCTCGTAAATGCCGAGCCGCCCTTTGAGGCCCCGGCCTTCGCACACGCTGCAACCCTTTTTGATGAAGGTGCGCAGGTAGCGCCCGCCCTGCCCGTCGTCCACACCGTGCTCGGCCGTCCAGCGCTCGATCTGCGCGGCCAGGTCGCGCTCGTCCACGTGTTGCACCCCGTCCAGGTACTGGGTCGCCAGGGCTTGCAACTCCTCGTCGGTGGCGGGGCGCACCTGCACGCACTTCTGGCACAGGCGCCGCACCAGGCGCTGCGCCAGAATCGCCAGCAGCGAGTCGGAAAAGTTGAACGGGTCGATGCCGATTTCCAGCAACCGCGTGATGCTCTCGGGCGCGCTGTTGGTGTGCAGGGTGGACAGCACCAGGTGCCCGGTGAGCGACGCCTCCACCGCGATGCGCGCGGTTTCCTCGTCGCGCATCTCGCCGATCATGATCACGTCGGGGTCGGCGCGCAAAAAGGTGCGCATGGCGGCGGCAAAGGTCCAGCCAATGCGCGGGTTCATTTGCACTTGGCGCAAGCCGGCCTGGGTGATTTCGATCGGATCCTCGGCGGTCCAGATTTTGCGGCTGTCGGTGTTGATGTCGGAAATCAGCGAGTGCAGCGTGGTGGTTTTGCCGCTGCCGGTGGGGCCGCACACCAGAATGAGCCCGTAGGGTTTGAGCGCCATGCGCCGCAGGTCGGTCAGGTTTTGCGGGTTCAGGCCGATGCCGTCCATGGGCATGGGTTTGGAGCCGGCCAGCAAGCGCAGCACCACGTCTTCCAGGCCGCCGTTGGTGGGCACGGTGACGACGCGCAACTCCGTCTTGGAGCCGCCGAAACGCGCAAAGTCGATCTTGCCGTCCTGCGGTTTGCGGTGCTCGGAAATGTCCATGCCCGCCATGATTTTGATGCGAGCGATCAGCGCGTAGCGAAAGCGGGCCTCCACCTCCAGGTAGCGCACCAGTTCGCCGTCGAGCCGGAAGCGGATCTTGACCGGCTTGGGCGCGGGCTCGGTTTCGATGTGGATGTCGGACGCCTTCTGCGCGATCGCCTCTTCGATCAGCGAATTGATGAGGCGCACCAGGGTGTTGTCGGACTCGCTGACCACGTCGGCTTCGGGCTCGTTGCCCAGGCCGCCGTCGGTTTGCAGGTCCAGCGCCAGCTCGCGGGCGGCGGCGCGGTTGTCCTTGCGCGAACGGCCGACGGGTGGCGGCGCGGGTTGGCGTTCGTAGGCGCGGGCCAGGGCCGCCGGCAGGCTGCCTGGCGCGGCCAGCACCGGCACAATGCGCCGCTGCGTCATGAAGCGCAACTCGTCCAGCAGGCGCTGGTCGAGCGGGTCGGCCATCAGCATGACCAGCAGGTCTTCGTGCTGCATCAGCGGCAGCACCGCTTCGCGCTGGGCCACCACCTGGGGCACCATGGCCACCGCCTCGGCGTCAAACGCAAACTGGCGCGGGTCCAGCACCCGGTTGCCCAACCAACCGGCAATCACATGGCGCAACTGCTGTTCGGTCAGCACGCCTTTGTCCACCATCTGCTGGCCCAACTGGCGGTGCACGCCCAGCTTGCGCTCCTCGATCTGGCTGCGCAGCGATTCGCGCAGCTGCGTTTCGGTGATCAGGCCGCTTTGCACCAGGGCCTCGCCCAGGTGGCGCGCACCATGGGCTTGCGACTGCGGGTTTTGCAACAAATCCCACAGCTCCGCGGGGGTGCGCGGGGCCGGGTAATGCAGGCCAGACGGAGGGGCCGCCCCCTCGGGCGATGCCCGGTCGGAGGCCTGGGAAGGAGCCGGATGGGTAGCCATCCCCATAGCATACCCCCAGCAGGACCCGTCAGCCGATCAGGTGCAAATGGGTGCTGTTTTTGACTTCTTCCATCACCGCGTAGGTGCGGGTTTCGCGCACCCCGGGCAACTGCCACAGCACCGCGCCGGCAAAGGTGCGAAACGCGTTCATGTCCGCCGCGCGGGTTTTGATCAGGTAATCGAACCCGCCCGCCACCATGTGGCATTCCATGATTTCGGGCCGCACCTGCACCGCCGCCTTGAAGGCGTCGAACACATTGGGCGTGGTGCGGTCCAGCAGCACCTCCACGAACACCAGCATGCCGGCTTCCAGCTTCAAGGGGTTCAGGCGCGCCTCGTAACCCAGGATGTAGCCCTCACGCGTGAGGCGTTGCACCCGCGCCAGCACGGCCGTGGGCGACAGGGCCACCGCCTCGGCCAGCTTTAGGTTGCTGATGCGTCCATCGCGCTGGAGCACTTCCAGGATGCGCAGATCGATGCGGTCCAAGTCCTGCATGGCAGCCTTTTCTATACCGAACAATATTCGGTCAAAAACTGAAATTTTGGTGATTTATTTTACGCATAGCGGTTCAACATAGCGCCATCCACTTTTTGACGCGAGACCGCCATGCCCACCGATGCCACCTTGCCCCGCACCACCCACACCGCGCACCAACCCTGGGCAGACGGCCCGCTGGAGCGCGGCGCCTTGCGCCAAGCCGTGACCCAGGCCTGGCGCCAGCCCGAAACCGAGCTGCTGCCCGGCTTGCTGGACCGCGCGCGGCTGACGCCCGAACTGCACCAGGCCACCCAGGCGCTGGCACTCCGGTTGGCGCGGGCGCTGCGGGAACGCAAGGCCTCGGCCGGCCGAGCCGGGCTGGTGCAAGGCCTGTTGCAGGAGTACGCGTTGTCGTCCCAAGAGGGCGTGGCGCTGATGTGCCTGGCCGAAGCGTTGCTGCGCATTCCCGACAGCGCCACCCGCGACGCGCTCATCCGCGACAAGATCGCCCAGGGCGAGTGGCGGCACCATGTGGGCCAAAGCCCATCGCTGTTCGTGAACGCCGCCACCTGGGGCCTGCTGCTGACTGGCAAGTTGGTGAGCACCCACAGCGAATCGGGCTTGGGCACCACGCTGGGCGGGCTGGTGCGCCGGGGCGGCGAACCGCTGATCCGCAAGGCAGTGGACATGGCGATGCGCCTGATGGGCGAGCAGTTCGTGACCGGCGAAACCATCGAGCAGGCGCTGCGCCACGCCCGCCCGCAAGAAGCGCTGGGCTTTCGCTACTCCTACGACATGCTGGGCGAAGCCGCGCTGACGGCCGCCGACGCGCAGCGCTACCTGCAAGCCTACGAAGCCGCGATCCACGCCATTGGCCGGGCGGCGGCAGGCCAGGGTGTGCACGGCGGGCCGGGCATTTCCATCAAGCTGTCAGCGCTGCACCCGCGCTACAGCCGCGCGCAATACCAGCGGGTGCAAGACGAGCTTTACCCCCGCCTGCAGCAACTGGCCTTGCTGGCCCAGCGGTACCAGATCGGCCTGAACATCGACGCCGAGGAGTCCGACCGGCTCGAACTCTCGCTCGACCTGCTGGAGCGGCTGTGCTTCGAACCTGCGTTGCAGGGGTTCGATGGCATCGGCTTCGTCATCCAGGCCTACCAGAAGCGCTGCCCGGCGGTGATCGAGGTGCTGATCGACCTGGCCCGGCGCAGCGGCCACCGCCTGATGGTGCGGCTGGTCAAGGGCGCTTATTGGGACAGCGAAATCAAACGCGCCCAGCTCGACGGCATGGACGGCTACCCGGTCTACACCCGCAAGGCCCACACCGACGTGGCCTACCTGGCCTGTGCGCGCCAGTTGCTGGCGGCGCCGGACGCGGTGTACCCGCAGTTTGCCACCCACAACGCCCACACGCTGGCCGCCATTTACCACCTGGCCGACCCGGCCCGCTACCACCCAGCGCAGTACGAATTTCAGTGCCTGCACGGCATGGGCGAGCCGCTGTACGAGCAGGTGGTGGGGCCCCAGGGCCTGAACCGCCCGTGCCGCATTTACGCCCCGGTGGGCACCCACGAAACGCTGCTGGCCTACCTGGTGCGGCGCCTGCTGGAAAACGGTGCCAACACCTCCTTCGTGCACCAGATGGCCGACGCCACCTTGCCGCTGGAAACGCTGGTGCAAGACCCGGTGGATACCGTCACCGCGGCGGCCGCGCGCGAAGGGGCTTGCGGCCTGCCCCACCCGGGCATCCCGCTGCCGGCGGCCCTGTACGGCCCGACCCGCGCCAACTCCGCCGGTTGGGACTTGGCCTGCGAGCCCCAGTTGCTGCAACTGCAAACCCAGTGGCAGGCCGATGCCTTGCGGCCTTGGCGTGCGGCACCACTGCTGGCGACCGACCAGCCCTCCGGCAGCGACCGGGCGCCAGAGCACCTGGCCACCACCGCCGTGCGCAACCCGGCCGACCACAAGGACATCGTGGGCGAAGTCCGCGAAGCCAGCCTGGCCGAGGTGGCCCACGCGGTGCAACACGCGGCCGACTTTGCGCCCCAGTGGGCCAGCGTACCCCCGGGCGACCGGGCCGCCGCCCTGGACCGCGCCGCGCACGCCCTGCACACGGAGATGCCGCGCCTGATGGGCCTGCTGATGCGCGAAGCCGGCAAGACCGCCGCCAACGCGGTGGCCGAAGTGCGCGAAGCCATCGACTTTCTACACTACTACGCCGCCCAGGTGCGGCACGACTTCCACAACGACACCCACCGCCCGCTGGGGCCGGTGGTGTGCATCAGCCCCTGGAACTTCCCGCTTGCCATCTTCACCGGCCAGGTAGCCGCCGCGCTGGCGGCGGGTAACACCGTGCTGGCCAAACCCGCCGAGCAAACCCCACTGGTGGCGGCCGAAGCGGTGCGCCTGCTGTGGGAGGCCGGTGTGCCCCGCGCCGCAGTACAACTGCTGCCCGGGCGCGGCGAAACCGTGGGTGCCGCGCTGGTGGGCGATGCCCGGGTTCAGGGCGTGATGTTCACCGGCTCCACCGAAGTGGCGCGGCTGCTGCAACGCTCCCTGGCCCAGCGCCTGGGCCACCACGGGGGACCGGTCCCCCTGATCGCCGAAACCGGCGGCCAGAACGCCATGATCGTGGACTCGTCGGCACTCACCGAGCAGGTGGTCAGCGACGTGGTGGCTTCCGCCTTTGACAGCGCAGGCCAGCGCTGCTCGGCGCTGCGGGTGCTGTGCGTGCAAGAGGAAGCCGCCGACCGTGTGCTGGAGATGCTGCGCGGCGCCATGGCCGAACTGCACATCGGCCAGCCAACGCGGCTCGCCACTGACGTGGGCCCGGTGATCGACGCCGAAGCGCGCGACGGCATCGAGCGCCACATTGCCGCCTTGCGCGCCCGGGGATATCGCGTGCATCAAGCCACCCCCAGCTCGCCCGACGAACTGGCACACGGCACCTTCGTGCTGCCGACGCTGATCGAGATCGACCGGATCGGCGAGTTGGAGCGTGAGGTGTTTGGCCCGGTGCTGCACGTGCTGCGCTACCGCCGCAGCGAGCTGACGAAACTGATCGAGCAGATCAACGCCACCGGCTATGGCCTGACGCTGGGCCTGCACACCCGGATCGACGAAACGATTGCCCAGGTTACAGCGCAAGTGCAGGCGGGCAACCAGTACGTGAACCGCAACATGGTGGGCGCGGTGGTGGGCGTGCAGCCGTTCGGCGGCGAAGGCTTGTCGGGCACCGGCCCCAAAGCGGGCGGACCGTTGTACCTGTACCGCCTGCTGGCGCAACGCCCGCACGATGTGCTGACGCGCGCCATTCGCTTCGCGGGCGGCACCCACTGGAGCGAGCCGGTCGCGCTGGCCGGCCCCACCGGCGAGTCCAACACCTACCGGCTGCAAGCACGCCGCACGGTGCTGTGCCTGGCCCACGAACCGGCCGACCTGCTGGCCCAGTGGGCCGCGGTGCAGGCGGTGGTGGCACAGGCCGTCTGGCCGGCCACGGCGCAGCCGGTGTGGGAACAGCTCCCCGCCGAAGAGCGCGCCCAGATCGCGCTGGTGAACGACTGGACCACGGCTCCAGTGACTTTGGATGTGGTGTTGCACCACGGCACCACGGCCGAACGGTTGGCGCTGCAACAGCAACTGGCGCAACGGCCCGGCCCCATCGTCAGCCTGGTGGCGCTGGACCCCGGCAACCCCAACGTTCCCTTGGAGCGGCTGGTGGTGGAACGTTCCTTGAGCGTGAACACCGCCGCTGCCGGCGGCAACGCCACGCTGATGACCCTGGACTGAACCGCTGCCACACCCAACACCCCACCGCACCCTCGGCGACAATGCCAGCCTCAACCACACCCAAGGGGACGACGATGAGCAAAGTGGCGATGGTGACCGGGGCCAGCGCCGGCATAGGCAAAGCCTGTGCCCTGGCGCTGCTGGCCGAGGGCTGGCAGGTGTTTCTGGTCGGGCGGCGCGAGGAGGCCTTGCGCGCCGTGGCGGGCCAAGCTTCAAGCACCCCGGGCGCCGGGCTGGCCCACATCGTGCAGGCCGATGTGAGCGACCCCACCGAAGTGGCGCACGCCTTTGCCGCCGTGCGCGAACGTTGCGGCCGGCTCGACCTGCTGTTCAACAACGCGGGCGTGTTCACGCCGGGCCGCACACCAGACGCCGTGCCGCTGGACGACTGGCACCACTCGGTCAACGTCAACCTGAACGGCGCGTTCTATTGCCTTTCGCAGGCGTTCAAGCTGATGCGCGAACAAACGCCACAAGGCGGACGCATCATCAACAACGGCTCCATTTCGGCGCACGCGCCGCGGCCGGGCAGCATCGGCTACACCACCACCAAGCACGCCATCACCGGGCTGACCAAAGCCGCCTCGCTGGACGGGCGCGCCTTCCACATCGCGGTGGGCCAGATCGACATAGGCAACGTGGCCAGCGACATGACGACAGCCATGGCCGCCGGTACCTTGCAGGCCGACGGCAGCATACGCTCGGAAGCACGCATGGACATGGACGCCGTGGTGCAGACCTTCATGACCGTGGCACGCCTGCCGCTGAGCGCCAACGTGCTGTTCACCACCGTGATGGCGACCCAGATGCCCTTCGTGGGCCGGGGCTGACGCCTCAAGCCGCCAGGTAGCGCAACACGCCCTGCCCCGCCACCCGGCCACTGGCCAGGCAAGCGGTGAGCAGGTAGCCGCCGGTGGGCGCCTCCCAGTCCAGCATTTCGCCGGCGCAGAACACGCCGGGCCAGTCCCGGGCCATCAGGCCATCGTCCAGGGCCTCCAGCAGCACCCCGCCGGCCGAGCTGATCGCTTCGTCCAGCGGGCGCGGGCGCACCAGGATCAGCGGCAGGGCCTTGATGGTGGCGGCCAAGCGCTCGGGCTGGGCCAGTTCTTCGCGGCTCAATACCTCGTGCAGCAACGCTGCGTGCACCGGTGCCAGTCCCACGCCGCCGCGCAACACCTTCGCCAGCGAACGCCCACCCCGGGGCCGCTGCAGCACCGTCAGCACGCGGTCCAAAGGCCAGTCGGGGCGCAGGTCCAGGTGCACGGTGGCCTGGCCGTCGCGCGCGATCACCTCGCGCAGATCGGCCGACGCCGCGTACACCAGGCTGCCTTCGAGGCCATGGCGGGTCAGCACGCATTCGCCCTTGCGGGTGACGGTGTCGCCCTGTAAGTTGGGCCAGCTCAAGACCACGCCTTTCAAGGGCGTGCCCGCCATCTGCTGCTCCAGCCAGGTGCTCCAACCCGGGCGGCTGCCCACCGCCACGTCAAAACCGCAATTGGCCGGGCGCAATGGCGACAGCGCCAACCCCTGCGCCGCCAGCCAGGGCTGCCAGGCACCGTCGGACCCCAGGCGGGCCCAACTGCCACCGCCCAACGCCAGCAGCACCGCGCGGGCGTGCACCCACTGTTCACCCTGCGGCCCCTGAAAGCACAGGCGGTGGCCCGGTGCATCGGCACCGGCCAGCGGTTCGCAACGGCCATCCCAGCGGTGGCGCATGTGGAACGTCACCGGCACCCCGCCCTGAGGATGGCGCAGCCGGTGCAACCAGGCGCGCAGCAAGGGCGCGGCCTTCATGTCGGTCGGGAACACCCGCTGCGAGGTGCCCACGAACGTGGCTATGCCCAAGCCCGCTGCCCAATCGCGCACGCCCTGCGGCGACAACGCGTCCAGCCAGCGCCCGCAGTTGGCGGCGCGGTCGCGGAACCGCGTCTGGAACACCGGCAACGGCTCGGCGTGGGTCAGGTTCAGGCCGCCAATGCCGGCCAGCAGGAACTTGCGGCCGACGCTGGGCATGGCGTCGAACAGGTGCACATCGACACCGGCGGCCGACAGCACTTCGGCCGCCATCAGGCCGGCCGGACCGCCGCCGACGATCACCACAGAACAGCTCAGGGGTACACTCAAAATCGCAAACTTTCGCATAGGCCGCTGTTGCAGGCCGGGGTCCGCATGGTAACCGGGCCCAGCGTCACGCCACCGTCACACCATGTCCGCACCTGAGTCTGCGCCCCCATCAACGTCCCCGATCGCCCTGCACGCCGAACCCGGCCACCTGATGCGCCGCGCCCACCAAATTGCCGTGGCCACGTTTTACGAAGTGCACGGGCGCCAGGTGACGCCGGTGCAGTACGCGATCCTGCGCGCGCTGCAGCAGGCGCCTGGCATCGACCAGGTGACACTGGCGCAACGGGTGGCACTGGACACCTCCACCACCGCCGACATCGCCACCCGGCTGGAGAAGAAAGGCTGGATCGTGCGTGAGTTGCTGCCGCGCCGCCAGCGCGCCCTGCGGCTGACCGAGGCCGGCCGGCAGGTGCTGGACGATCTGCTGCCCCAGGTGAATGCGATGAACGCGCTGCTGCTGCAAGGCCTGGACGCCCAGGAACAAGAGGCGTTTGTGCGGCTGCTGCGCAAGTTCGTGCACCTGGCCAACGAGAGCGACACCTCAACCCAGGGTTAACCCGCCCCGGGAAAATTCCGACCTTGCACCCCTTGCGGGACGCCCAATCATTCCGTACACTGATTCACATTCAGCATACTGAATGAAGGCATCGCATGTTCCCGAAAAACACTTGGTACGTGGCCTGCATGGCACACGACATGGACAGCAAACCGCTGGGCCGCAAGATCTGCAACGAAAGCATCGTGTTCTACCGCGATGAGCACGGCCAGGTGGCGGCGGTGGAAGACTTCTGTCCGCACCGCGGTGCCCCGCTATCGCTGGGTCACGTGTGCAAAGGCAAGCTGGTGTGCGGCTACCACGGCCTGGAAATGGGCCGCGACGGCAAGACCATCGCCATGCCCGGCCAGCGGGTGCAGGGCTTCCCCGCCATCAAGAGTTTTCCGGTGCAGGAGCGCTACGGCTTCATCTGGGTGTGGACGGGCGACGCCGAGCGCGCCGACCCCGCTCTCATCCCGCACATGGAGTGGCACGACCACCCGGACTGGGCCTACGGCGGCGGCCTGTACCACGTCAAGGCCGACTACCGCCTGATGATCGACAACCTGATGGACCTGACGCACGAAACCTACGTGCACGCCACCAGCATCGGCCAGCCCGAGATCGACGA
>JACCDQ012141855.1_pt1 | contig 15956 bp, 12 predicted proteins | sample 7446031 | NCBI WGS metagenome assembly JACCDQ01 (sample SAMN15323442, study PRJNA562643) | freshwater metagenome | isolation source: river surface water | place: USA:Blue River Watershed | collected 2017-08-17
AGAAGGCTCGAACTTCCTCTATCGCAGCGCACGGGTGCTGAGCGAGGCGCTCGCCAAGTTCGGAGACTCCAAGCGCGCGCTGCAGTGGTTGAAGAGCCCACAGCCGCTGCTGAAGAACCAGGTGCCGTTGCAGCTCCTTAAGTGCGAGGTGAGCGCGAGCACGGTTCGCATTGCCATCGAGCGCAGCTGAGCAAGCGTCCTAAGCTGACCAACCAAGGGGGGGGGCGAGTGGCTCCTAAGGTTAGCCTCTGCGAGAAAAAGGTTAGCGTGCCACTGGCCTTGCTTTTACCGTGTCCCTGTCTTTTCCGGTGTTGAGGCTGACCAGCACTATCCGCTAACAAGTCTTTTGCTACAGGTGACGTGACTGACCACCTTTTTAAAGCATCCGTGGCTAAGAAAAACCCCAGCGGCAAGAATACGGCGGTTCCGGCTCGAGGACGTACATGGAACGGGATTGAATATCCCACGCTATCTGAAGCTTACGCTGTAGCGACTAGGGATACGCCTAGGGCGCCAGGAAAATCCACCGTATTCAAGCGCGTCCAGGATGGACAGTCTTTGGACGCCGCGTTAGTAACATCTGACTCACCTCAAGGCGTTCCCGCTCAAGGTCGGACTTGGAAAGGTGTTGAGTACCCGACTTTTGCTCAGGCATTCCGGGAAATGCGTAAGGACGTTCCTAGTTCCGCGACGGCTAGCGGGCTTTACCGACGAGTCTCCGCCGGGGCGTCGCTTGCCGAGGCGGTGGCCGCGGTGCCATGCAGAAAAAGCCCTCGACCACCTGCCCCCACTACCTGGCGAGGAACCGAGTACCCCTCTCTTTCGGCTGCCTGTCGTGCCGCTGCGCAGGGAACACGCCTAAGTCCTGAGTGCATTCAAAGCCGGGTAGCCGTTCTCGGCTGGAGCTTAGAGCGCGCGGCTACCACGCCTGTCGTAAGCGAAGAGGAGGGGCTAGTTTATAAGATTCAGCATCGCGCGACCGGACTTGTCTACATCGGTAAGACCAAAGTCAATGGGTTGGCTGAACGGATTGCGTTGCACGTCAACTGGGCTAAAAAAGGCCGAGGCGCGGAAGGAAGTTTGCACGACTTAATCCGAAAATACGGTATCGAGGCTTTTGAAGTAAGTGTGCTTGAAGAGCGCGCAGTCAATGCCTTGGAAGCCGAACGTCGGTACATCGCTCAGTACGATTCCTTCAACAGCGGGTTGAATCGGTCCGCGGGCGGCGAGCGTGGAGGAGGTCGCGGTCGCCGTATTAAGTTTCAGGGCGTCTGGTATGAGGGGTTCGCAGACTTGGTCGAGAAGCGACTGGGCTCAGACTCATTGGAAGTACTGCATCGCGGCTACAAAGTTCTACGAGGGCGGCTCAATCATGTTCCAGATGAAGAACGAGAAGCTATTGTCGAGCGAGCTTTGATTGCTGTTCGCGTTAAGCCGGAGCGCGCGCTATTCTCAGGCTGGTACCGTGGACGTCGATATTCAAGCCTAGAGGCATTTCTATCTGAAATTATTCCAGATGCCCCCGAGTCGTGGGCGAGTCGGGTTCTTCGCTTGCTTGAAAAGTACAGAGCGCCGCCGTACTTGATGGGAAAAGTAGCAAGCCTGGAAGCTGCTCTGGACGCGCTCCGCCATCCAACGTGGATATTGCACAGACTATCTACGTACGCAAAAGCTCACGGGCATTGCCGCGTTCCTCAGGATAGTTCACTCCATCGCAGTGTCCAGTACGTATTGCGCACGAGCCCCGCTAACGTAGAGTTTGTTAGACGTATTGCCGATATGCAATTTTCGGCAGTGGAAGTCAAGTCCGAGCCTGCCACCAAGCGACAATCCGCGGTTAACCTCCCTGATGTCCGTCCCAAGGGCCCGTACTCATGGCATTGCTGTCTGTCGAAATGGTGCGCAACGTCAGGCGCACCTGAGGCGCATCTTGCAGAGTGGGCCAATTCAGTATTGGCCGCTAGAGCTACTCGAGCGCGCTCAACGCTACCCTCTGATTTGTGGAGGGAGGAAGTTGCTAGAGCTGCTCGCAAGAAAGCGGGCATTTTAAAGCGCCGCGGCTTAGAGGGGCTTCGCAGAGGCACGCCTAGGCAACAGAAAGTATATCGCCGAGTGCTGAGAGATGCTGTGCAGCAACAATATGGTACTGCACAGGCAGGTGCCTACTTCTTTCCTTTTGCCGAGCTTTGGCTTCGGGAAGCGTGCTTTCCGCTGCCTCGGGCCTTCTCTGAGTCCGACATGGTAGTGCGGCGAATCGTAAAAGAATTAGGCGTTAGGGAAGTGTTTCAACTGCCCTTGCGAGCCGCGCTTCGACTGCTGACAGAGCGCCAGCTCCGCGGAGACGGTCTCGACGATGAGGCGGCCATTAAACTGACTACAATGGCCGTGTATTGGTGCCCCTCTCGTAAGCGATACCGACAGCTTCTGCCGGGCTTTGAGCACCAGCGTATTCTGGCTAAAGAGGCTAAAGAAGCACTAAAATGCGAAGGTGGAGAACGGGATGAGGCGCAACAGAGTCTTCCAGTAGTCGGGAAAATGTCTTCCTCGAAGCTGAACGGTGACTCATAGAGCACAGGTGGCTAGACAAGGCGAGCAGACGTTTCCTGCTTGCAACACAAGGACATCCATGAAAGGCACCTCCCGAATCACCGCCGTCTGCCTGGCCCTCGCCCTCGTGGCGCACGGCCCGCTCGCGCAGGCCCGCGTGGGCTCGAGCTCTTCGAGCTCGGGCAAGTCCACGCCGGCCCCCGCTCGCGCGGCACCAGTCAGCAAGCCTGCAGCGCCCGCAGCCCGTCCGGACACCGCCCGTGTCCAGTCAGGCGGCATGAAGCGCTCGGACGTGATGGCGCAAGCGCGTGAGCAGAGCCCGCAACGGACCCTGCCTGCGCCCGCTCAGCCTGTGCAGGCGGCCCCCGCCCGCGGCAACACCGGCGCAGTCCCGAGCGGCTCGGCCCTCGCGGGCGCCGCCCCGGCGCCGCGCGACAAGGGCTACAGTGGCGGCCAGATGCTGGGTGCCGCTGCAGCCGGTGCTGTAGGCGGCTATCTGCTGAACAAGGCGCTGACCCCGTCGCCCACACCGACTCCGGCGCCGGTGGCGCCCGTCCAGTACGGTGCTGCGCCGATGACCGCAACCCCCTCGGTGCCACCTCAGGCCCAGTACACCGATGTGCCGTCGCCGGCCTACAGCCAGCACTCCGGCATGGTGTCGGGCACGACCTCGGGCATGGCGCCTGCCCAAGGCTCCAGCGGCATCGGTTTCGGCATGGTCGCCCTGTTCCTGCTCGTGATGGGCGGGCTGGGCTTCGCGATGTACCGCTACCTGAACGGTTCCGGCACGCCGGCCACCGGTCGATTCGGCGCTCCCGCCGCGTTCAACGTGTCGGGCACCCGCACCGGTCGGTTCTCGTCGGCGAGCCCGGCGGCCACGGGCACTCGCCCGCAGTCGCCCCGTGCGCTGGACTTTGCTGAGGACGAGCTGCTTCGCTGCGCGGCCGACCGCTATCGTGCGCTGCAGGACGCGAACAACGCGGCCGACCGCACCGCGATGACCCGTCTGGTGGACGCCGGCTTCCTGCCGGAGCTGCTGGCCGACATCGATGCGCGCACCGAACCCGCGGCCACCCGCGTGCTGACGCTCAACATCGTGGGCAACCGCGTGCTGGGCCTGCGTGAGGACAGCGAGCGCTTCGTCGGCAGCGTGCATTTCGATGCACTGATTGCCGAAGGAGACGCTCCGGCGCAAACCGTCGAAGAGGTCTGGCACTTCGTGCGCGACCTCGACGGCGGCGAGTGGAAGGTCGCCGGCATCGAAGCCGTCTGACCTTGCGCGTTCCGGTCTTTCCGTACGCATCTTCTGGAGCCGCCCCACCGGGCGGCTCTTTTCTTGGTGCATCGAGACCGGGCGGCGCCTCGAGCCCCTAGGCGTTGCACTCTAACTGCGGAACATCGGGCTCGCCGCAGGCCCTCAGGTTCGGGAAAACCCGAATCCGGTGACTACAGTATTTGTGCAGCGCACAACGCTGTTGACCCCTCTCGACGCCTAGACATGAGCTCCGCTATCGACACCCCGGCCGCCCACCCGGCGAGCCGCGCCTGCGATGCCACCCGCATCGATGACGACCGCTACGGGGTCTATCCCCTCAGCGAATCGGACCGGACCGCCCTCCTGGACCACCTGAAGGCGCTGGACGTGAACTCTCGCCGCCTGCGCTTCGGCGTGCCCGTCACCGACTGGCACCTGGAGCGCTTCGTGGCCGAGTTCGACATCTCGGGTACGATGGGGTTCTTTCGCTGGGGCGAGCTGCTGGGCGTGGTGAGCATCGTGACCTACCGAGGCACGCATCGCGGTGAGCTGGCCATCAGCATCCTGCCCGGCCTGCGCGGCCGCGGCTGGGGGCATGAGCTGGTGCGCTGCGCGCTCACCAGCGCCTTCATGCAGGGCCTGCAGCAGGTCGACATCCAGTTTCTGTCCGACAATGCCGCGATGCGCAGCGTCACGCGCACGCTTCCCGGAGAGCGGGAGAGCGCCTGCGGCGAGATGACGGTCACGGTCGACCTCGATGCCTGGATGGCCGAGCAGTGCATCTCGCTCATCCCTGCGTCGAACGTGCACTGAGCCCGCCTGCGCTATCCTTCATGCCCCGCCTCGAGCGGGGCGTGTTGTTTCAGGACCTCTGAATTCCGCGTGGCGAACCCCGACTCTCCTCTCGTGCAGGCCTTTCTCGAGATGCTTCAGTTCGAGCGCGGCCGGATGTCGTCCACGCTCGAGGCCTATCGCAACGAGCTCTCCCGGCTGCAGGCGTTTCTCGCCCCCTTTGAACTCGCTCATGCGCAGACCGACCAGCTCGTGCAATGGCTCGAGGCGCGCCGCGTCCAGGGCGTCGGGCCCCATGCACTGCGAAGAACGCGTTCGGTGCTGCGTGAGTTCTACCGCTGGCTGCGCCGCGAGCGGCATCGCGACGATGACCCGGCCGAGCAACTGGCGGCTCCGCGCCTGCCGGCGCACACCCCCAAGGCGCTGGAGCCGTCGCAGACCGAGCGGCTGCTGCAGCACGCTCCGAGCCACACCGACTGGCTGGGCCTGCGCAACCGGGCCTTGCTCGAACTGGCTTATGGCTCGGGCCTGCGGGCCTCGGAGCTCGCCGGCTTGAGGGTGTCGCTCATCGACTTCACGCAAGCCAGCGCCCTGGTGGAGGGCAAGGGGGCGCGCCAACGTCTCGTGCCCCTCTCCGAGCCCAGCCGGGATGCGCTGCTCGCCTGGCTCGGCCAGGGGCGGGGGAAGGCACCGGGCGCGATGCGCGCGGCCGATGCGGTCTTTCTGTCGGCCAAGGGGGGAGCGCTCACACCCAACGGAGTGTGGCGCATGGTCCGCACCGCCGCACGCCAGGCGGGGCTGTCAGGGCGCATCTCTCCGCACGTGCTTCGACACTCGTTCGCCACGGACCTCGTGGACAACGGCGCGAATCTGCGCGCAGTGCAAATGCTGCTTGGACACGAAAGTCTGACGACGACCACCGTCTACCTGCGCCCGTCTCCACGCCGGCTGCGAGCGCTCCACAAGAAACACCATCCGAGGGGCTGACGCTGCGCCCGGTGTACGAGGCCCGACACGCTCACACGGAAAAACGCCCCGCAGCGGTGCTGCAGGGCGCTCCAGGCTCGAAAGAGCACGTTCCGGTTACATCGAGGGGGCCGGGCCCGGCGTGAACCCGGTAGACGGATACCGGGCAACGCCGGGCGTGACGCGAACGTCGTCCACGTAGCCGGTGAACCGACCGGCGCTCGAGCCGTCTCCGCCGATGACGAAGTTCTGCGCCGGGAAGTTGTTCGCGGCGCTTACAGAGCCCACCGACGTGCCGTTCACGAATACGCGCATCGTTCCGGCCTGGCGCTGGATGGCCAGGTGCTGCCAGGTGTTGCTCTGCAGGGCCCCGATGCCGGCGATGGCGACGCTGCTGGCGTTCTGCGGTGCGTATCGAATCGCGTTGCTGCCGATGTAGAACGTGATGCCGCTGGTCGTGTCGGTGCCCACGAAGCCCAGGTAGGTGCTGCTCGAGTAGGTGCCGGTGTACTTGAACCAGCCTTCGATGGTGAAGTCTCCCGTTCCGAAGCCCGACGCCGTGGCAGAAGACTTGACCGTCGAGGTGCCGTTCAGGTAGCCCGAGCGAAGCCCGTAGCGCTTGTCGGTCGTCACCAGCTGCGGGCTGCCCACGGCGGTGAGAGAGAGCGAGCCCCTGGCGTTGGCCGGCGCGGCGTTGGTGCCGGTTTCAGCGTTGAAGAGCAGCGCGACGCTGTTCAGGTACGCATCGGGCGTCGAATAGGCGGCCGACGTCGTAAGCGATAGCGAGTGAGGCGCGTTGGCAGCGCTGGAGGCCACGGTGAGCGCGCCCGTCAGGGTGCCTTCGATGCTCGCCGTAACGGCGACCGTCATCGAGCAGCTTGCGCCGGCGGCGAGACTCACGGGGGTGCCTGCGGTTCCGCAGGTGTTGGTCGTGAACGAATAGCCCGCCCCGGCAAGGCTTGCGGCCACGCCTGAGAGCGGTCCTGCTCCACTGTTGGTGAACGTGAAGACGCGGCTTGCCGTGTCGCCGATGTAGACGGTGCCGAAGTTCTCCGAGACGTTGGCGCTCAGAGTTCCGGCCGCCGCCGCGCCGGTCCCCGTGAGCGTGGCGACAAGCGGTGCGCCCGTTGCGTTCGAGCCGACAGACAGCGAGCCACTCGCGGCACCCGGCTGAGTCGGAGAGAAGGTCACGTCGATGAGACAGGCTTCACCCGCTGCGAGCGTTGCCCCGCAGGCCGTGCTTGCGGAGAACCCGGCCCCCGTGACGAGGGGCGCAGAGAGCGTGAGCGCCCCGGTGCCGACGTTGGAGAGCAGCAGCTGTTGGGTGTCTGACTCTCCGACCTGAACCGCATCGAACCCCACGGTGCTTGCGGAGAGCTGAGCAAGATAGGTGGGCGCCGGAGCGGGCGCAGGGGCTGGGGCCGGAGAAGGAGAAGGCGCCGGCGCCGAGGACGACACGGCGAGGCCCTTCTTCGGGGCACGGAACTCGTAGGACGCGGCCTGCGCGGCCTGTGACGAGGCGAGCACGAGCGCCATCAAGGCGCTGATGCGAGAAAGAGAGGGCTTCATTTGCGGAGGCAAGGAGGTTGGAGGCAAGCCGAACACACGCCGGCATCTTGCGTATAGCGGGCTGCCTTATTGCCCGACCTCGAAAGGCTCCTGCGGAAGAACAAGGGCTCGGCAACGCCGAGCCCTTGGGGTCAATCATCGGAGGGTCAGAAGGTCACGGAGAACTTCGACATCATCCGGAGGGCCGCGTCGGTCGGGTCGTAGAAGCCTCCCTTCTGGAAGCCTTCTCGTGCGGCGAGAAACGCGCGCACGAAGCGCTCAGCCAACAGCTCGAGGTCCTCGTCGGTCACGTCCGTCGAAATTTCTGCCTTGAACGCTGTGGCAGCCCTGTCAAGCTGCGCTGCGTTGAGCTTCTGCAGTGGCAGCTGCTCGGGGCCGGAGCGGAACTCCAGCGTCATCGACCGGGGCTCGTCCGGCAACGTCGCGTTGAGCTGCACCAGCGCCTTGCGCACGGCAACCATCAGGCGAAAGCCAGGGGTGCTCGGCAAGAAGCCGGGCTGTCCGAACTGGTCCAGGGCGGAGAGGATGTAGGCGGGAATGGCGCTCATGGTAGTCAAGGTGTGTGTCCTGTCGCGAGAATATGCTCGCCCCTCCTGTAGCGACTCCAAGCCGCCTGCTACCCGACGCCCAACGCCGATGCCTTTCTTTGCGCCTGAACCCAAGGCCAATAGGTCTGTTGGCCCTCGCGGGCCCGACGCAGCTGCACCGCTAGCTGGGAAAACCCTGAACCCACCGGCGCGTCTCTCGGGCGTAATCGCAGCCACCCGTCGCCTTGTACGGGTAGACCACGTAGTAAGTGCTGAAGTTGTTCCACGAGTTGTTCATGTAGCCGTAGGCGTAGTTGCCCACGGCGCAGGCCGTCCATCCCAAGTCTTTTTCCACGGCGTCCAACCCATCTTTGGCTTCCGTCAAATTGCTCGGGGCGGCATAAGGGTTGATGATGAATGTGCGTCCCGTCGACTGAACGACGATACGGCCCGGGTAGGGCGCAAACGTCACGGTAGCCGGAATGCTCAAGGTATTGAAGGGCTCCCCCTGCAAGGTCTGGCTGCTCACTTCCACGCTGCCCGACACAAGTCCCAGGTTCGGATTGAACTCGTACTGAATCAGCAGCGCGCAGTCGCCTCCCGGGGCCAGTGCTTGGCCGCAGGTGCTGGTGTGCAGCCGAAACCCTGCTGGAATCGCCAGCCTCAGATTTGAAGCCGTGGTCGAGGATGAGTTGATGAGCAACACTGTCTTGATGGGCGAGACGGTGCCCACCACATAGGTGCCAAAGTTCAAGTCTCCCGAGACCCAAGTCAGTGAGGGCCTAGGGGGCGTCCACACCATGAACAACGGGACGCTCAACGATACGAAGGGCTTTCCCGAGGCGAGCCGAGCCGAAATCGTCAGCGCACCGCCCAAGGACGCCGGGCCGGTAGAGGTTGCAGGCCGGACACTTACGCTGCAGGGCGCGCCAATCGCCAGCGTGCCCGAGCAGCTGTTGGCGGTAATGACGAAACCGGATGGTGCCGTGACCTCGAACCCGGTGGCCGCCCCGGTTCCGTTGTTGACCAGGCTAATGGTCTTTTCCGGCACGGTCGTTTGAGCAGGATGGGTGCCAAAGCTCAAATCGCCCGATGTCAAGGTCAGGGCGTTGGTGATTTCTCCAGCGGGGGGCGCGAACCAAAGGGAATCGGAATCGCTGGCGGGTGCGGGCGCGGCCACGACTGCGGCAGCGGGAAGCGCTGCGGGCAGCGAAGAGGGGGTTTTGGTGACGATGACGTTCAGCGCAAGGACCGACTCTCCATAGCACTGACTGGCGTAGGAAGTGGACGCCTTCTTCATGATGGCCGACTTGCCATACGTCTTCAGGTTGACTTCTCGGCACGAACCTTCGGTAGCCACATTCTGAAGAACAAAGGTGGGCTCGCCCGCCACAGGCATGCTCCAGGTGACCGGCTCTCCGACGGGCTCGCTTAAGGCCTGGACCTGGCCCAGGGCTGCGCTCGGCTGGGCTGCCCCGACGACAGCGCTGGTCGAGGTCGATGCATACCGAGCTGAAGGGGCTTGCCGGAGGTAGCCCTCTTCCACGAGTTCATCAAGAGCGACGGGCCAGCGGCCCTTGTCGGCATAAAACAGGTCAGCAGCGCCCAACAGCTGTTGGCCTTCGGAGAGAAACCGGGCGGCCTGGGCCTTGTCAGCGCCCTTGAGCACTGAGTCGGCACCGTAGTACAGCGTCGCCAGCGCCAGAGCCACGACCAATACGAGCGCCGCTACGGAGATGAAAAGAGACATCATTTTGAGTATCGGCGAACGCCGCGCTGCCGTGCCTGCCTTTTACTCGATGTACTTCAGGAGCCGGTTCAAGCCGTCGGCGATGTAGAGGCGTCCTCCGTGCAACGCCAGACCGCGCGGCCCGAAGAAGCGTGCGGTGAGCGCGTCCCCGAGCACGTTGCCTGCAGCCGTCGTATCACCCGCGAAGATGGCGTGGGCTGAGTAGCTGGCGGGAAGCACATAGAGGGCGTTCTTGGAGTTCACCGTGAAGTACACGGACCCCGCCGCACCCACTGCGAGACCGTTGATGGTGGTGGCGAAACCTGTGTTGTACTCAGCCAGCAGCACCCCTGCGGGCGAATACTTGCGAATCACCCCGTTGCTGAAGCCCAGATGCAGGTTGCCCTGCGAATCGATGGCCATCGTGATGGCGGTGTAGCCCGTGCCAAAATCCGGAACTACTGCCACTCCGTTGCCATCGACGGCCGTGTAGGCGGCGCCGGTGTATTGCAGCCGGAACAGCTTGCGCTGGGTGCTCACCAGGTAGGTGTAGCCGTTTACCGGATTGTAGGCGGCGAGAGTGCCGATGGCCCCGCCAGTGGCGGTGGAATAGGGGACGTTGACCGAGGTGAAGCCACTTGCGGTCACCGTGGCGTGCAGCATGTTGCTGCTGGTGGCCTTTGTGACGCCGGCCAGCGTGCCGTCCGTGGCGAAGAACCCGCGCACGATACCTGGAGCCTGGATGCGCGTCGAGTGCAGCCCGGCGCAAATCAGGTAATTGTTGCTGTCGTCGTCGTACAGGCAAGCCATGCCATCCGAGGCGCGCACTGCCACCCAGTCAGACGTGTTCGGCGTTTGCAGGCCTGTCGAGTAGACCGTGCCGCCCGGCTCGGCGGCCGTGACGGTCAGTGTCGTCGAGGAGGTCACGTCCTGGGCGTTGCCAAACGAGTCCGTGAGCGAAACAAAGAGCGGATAGCTGCCTGCCGAGAGGGCGGGTGCGGTGACGGAGATAGCGGACGCCCCGCTCAGCGCGACAGCTGTGCCCTGAGCACCCTCGGAACCCCCAAATCGGAAAACGGGAGTCGTGTTGAGGTGATACAGATTCGAGCCGCTCACCGAAAGCTGACGCGTGGCGCCTGCGGTAATGCTCGTCGGAGAAACCGAGGTGAGCGTTGCCCCCGCCCGGACCATGACCAGCGCAGAGAGCTCGTTGCTCGACAGCTCACCAGGATTCACGACCCGTACGTTCCAGGGCCCCGCCCCGAGACCCGTGGGCACGTCGAAACTGAGCTGCGTCGCGGACACGAATGTAGGCGTCGCCTGAACCACCTGGCTGTTCCAGAAGAGTTCGACGCGTGCGGAAGCGTCGAACCCGGAACCGGACAGCGTGACCGTACGCTGCGTGCCTGCCGTAAACAGGCTCTTCGAGGACTGTGCCTGCACGACCGGCGTTTCAGCGTAGATGACCGTGCCTGCGCTCACCCCGGCACCGTTGGCGGTGAGCACCGAGACGGTGGCCGCGGTTCCGCTGCTTCGAACCGGGGCATAAGCACGAAGCTGAGTTGCAGAAACCACGGTGGTCGGCACAGGCGTGTCGTTGAACGCCAGCGAGCTCAGGCCCTGCACGAATCCTGTTCCGTTGACGGTGACGAGGGTTGTGCCATCAGGATTGACATAGACGGTGCCCAGCGCTGAGACAAGCGGTGTTCCACGGCCAGAGACGCCTGCATACGCCACCCCGCCCGAGAAGCTGCCCTGCACCGACACTGCGCTGGAGGCGAGCACGCTCGCCGCGGTCGGAGCGAAGACAACCGTGAACTGGCACGAGCCCCCTGCCGCCACCGTCACCGGTGCGCCCTGAGTGCCACATCCGTTGGAGACGACCGAAAGCGCCGTGTTTGCGAGTGCGACTCGCACGTCGGAAGCGGGGGCGCCGCCTGTGTTCGTGAAAACGAAGGTCCGACTGACGGACTGGCCAACAGATACGATGCCAAAGTCGGCCGATGACGCCGGGGCGGCGGCAAGCGTTCCCGCGCCCGCCAGGCCCAGGCCAGAAAGGCTTACTTGATGGGGGCTTCCTGCCGCGTTTGTCCGAAAGCTCAATGCTCCGGAGACGGAGCCAGCTGCAGTCGGTGCAAACTGCACAGCCGTCGTGCAACTCGCCCCAGGGGCAAGCGAACTGCCGCACGAGGAGCCGCTGTCCGAAGGAAATCCGAAGGCAGTATTGCCTGAAAGGGCAGGGGGCTGCGAGAAGATGAGGGTGGCGGTGCCTGTATTCGTGAGCAGCACCGAAGCGGTGTCACTGCTGCCGACCACAACACCTGCGGGCAGGCCCTGCCCGTTCGCGTTCGTCCATGCCAACACTGCTGTGCTGAGGCTTACGGCCGGGGTCCCCGTTTCAGGGGAGGGCTGGCTTGCAGGCGAGGTCACGCGCAGGTCCTTGACCAGCGAGCGGTACTCGATGCTCTGGGCGTGGGCGAGACTTGATGCGCCGAGCAGGCCAATGGCGCTCAGCGCAACACGCAGCAACAAGGGGGCGAACGAAAGCATTGGACACTCCAGGGCGCCTCATAGGGCGCATATCCGGAGGTTTAGCTATCGGCGCTTTATACCCCGAGGCGATGTCACCGAGCGAGGAAGGACATCGTGAACGCGCCGGCTGCCATACCGAAGAGCACGAGTGCGGCGGTCAGCGCCTGTTTCTGGCTGCGCTTGAGGCCCATCGACACGGCCGCGAGAAGGCCTGCGCCCAAGAGCACGTACCCCACTCCACTCCAGTAAGCGGGAGCCCCCTGCAGCAGAACGGGGGCGCTGTGGCGCGGCGAAATCCAGATGCTGCCGGTGACGAGCGCCCAGCCCCCTTTGCCGAACAAGGCCAGTGCCGGCAAGGCGAAGAGGGCGAGGATGAGTTTTTCTATGGTGGTCTTGGACATGATGACAGGCGTATCGCGGAGGCGCTCACAGGGACGTGCCGTTGAATCAGTTGACGTCCATCTCCCGAACACGACCCATGCGCAGGAGCTCGACCTGCTGGCGAAGCAGCACGACGAGTTCCTCGGAGTCGCTCACGCCGGACAGAATCTGCACCGGATGTGTCTTGTCGGAGGTGTTCATCACGATGTCAGCCAGCCCGAAGGGGCGCAGGTAGAGGGGCTCTTCGACCGTGATGTCCTTGACGCGATAGAGCTCGAGCGTGCTGGTCTTCTTGTTGAGCACGCCCGAGCGCAGCTGCAGCCGTTCGGAGGTGAGGGTGTAGCGAGTCGTCTGAATCTGCAGGTAGCGCCACAGCCCATAGAAGACAGGCACGATAAGCCAGCAGAACAGCAGGCACAAGACATAGACGCCCAGGTTGAGGACGTGCGACGGGCGGTCGACCCAGAGGACTTCTTCTTTGGTCATGGCAACAGGAGGAGTAGGGAAGTAGAGGTTCGGCCCGTGTAGCGCCCGGTGCTTATTCCTGGACCGAGCCATGGCCCTGAACGAAAAACGCTCCGCAGCGCGGAGCGTCTTGTGCCAAGGAGGCCAGCTCCTGTCCTCAGTTGTTGGGCGCGGGTGTTGTCGGCGGCGTGAAGGCCCCGGTGTAGCGGGGCGACAGGGTCAGCCGAAAATCGTCGATGTACCCACGGAAGTCCACCGACGGCACGGCGTTGAGGCGACCCACGAGCATGGTGGAGCTTGCAAGCGGGCTGAACGAGTTCGAGCCGACGGGTGAGCCATTGATGTATGCCGTCGTCACCGTGCCGTTGCGAACGGCCGCCACGTGAGACCACTGCCCCGTGGGAAGCGTTCCACCCGTGAACGGCACAGTCGAATTGACCCCATTGTCGATGACAAGCTGGTGAGACGGGTTACGCCAGAAGTTGATGCCGCGCTGGCCGGTGCCGAAGAAGCTCACCAGCGTCACTTGCGTCGAGGAACTGGTCGGATAGACCCAGAACTCAATCGTCCAGGAGCCGGTCATCGCCGAAGAACTCGTCGACAACGCGCCCGCTCCTGTGAACTGGGCGCTTGTCCCGCCGAACTTGCTTTGGGTGGCGCTGGTCGTCACGGTGCCGATGGCCGAAACCACACCGCCCTTGACATCGGAAAACGTGGAGCCGCCGTCTACGCCGTCCATGTGCAAGAGCCGCTCGACTTGCGAGAAGAAGGGGTCTGTCTCAGGCAGTGTGGTGCCGTTCAGGGTAGCCGTGAGCGGGCCGTTGGTCGCGTCCGAGCCGACTGTCAGCGTGCCCGACTGCGCAGCGTAGCTCGCGGCGCTGAAGGTCACGGACACCACGCAGGATTGGCTGGCGGCCAGCGTTGTGCCACAGGAGGTCGTGGCCGAGAACGCAGTGCCTTGAACTTGAGGTGCTTCGAGCGTGACGCTGCCGGTGCCGTTGTTGGTGAGGAGCACGTCCTTGGTCTGCGAGCCGCCCAGAGGCTGGGCGTCGAACACAATGGAGCCGCTCGACAAGCCGGCCAGCTTCGTAGGTGCCGGCGCCGGGGCCGGTGCCGGTGACGGCGCAGGAGCAGGGGCAGGAGCCGGGGCACCCGTCGAAACAGCCATGCCCCGCTGCTTCACGCGGAATTCGTACTGAGCGCCTTCCGCCCCCTTGGGGGCGCCACCGTCAGACTGTGCGGCTGCGTGGACAGAGAAAAAGGCGAGGGAGAGCGCGAACAGGCGCGAGCGAGGAGTAGTCATTGAGGGCTTTCTTCGTTTCGCGACACCGCGAACCGGCAGGGTTGAGTCTCGCCTTATAGCGAGCGCTTTATGCGAGTTCGTCCCGACGGCTCTCGCGGGCTCATGCCGGCTGGAGCCACGTTCTTGCCAGGGCTACCCGGCGCTGTGGCCGGTGGCAAGCTGGCTTGCGCGAGGAGCCCTCAAGGGGCGCCTGCCAACGCCGAATACCCCACTGGGCGCGTCGCGGGATTCGCGTTCAACGTGAACGTCGCGATGACGCCGGAGGCGCCGGTTCCTGCCGACGGGTAGACGGGAGCCGAGCCTTCGACCACACAGCTGCCCACCTCGACGCCTCCACGGTAGAACACCGCGGTCCGGGTTGCGGGCGTGTAGGCCACGCCCACGGTCCAGGTGCCCCCGCCGTCGATGACTCGACGCTCGACACCGTTGTCTTCCACGTAGTTCTGTTCCCGATACGCATACAGCCCGCAGTTCTGCGCATGGCGCCCCGGGTAGCCCGCCAGCGTTGTGGACACTCCGAAAATGGGGTATCCGGCGAAGCTTCCGCCTTCCATGGAAGTCATCTCCCAGTACCACTGGCCCGTTGCCGGCAGTGTCCGCGAGGCCCGGGCTGTCGATAACGGCGCAACCGTGACAGAACCGTCTCCGTTCAAGGTCACATTTCCGTCCTGTGCCCACGTCCAGGGGGCGGCCAGGACGCTTCCCGACAAGGAGACCGAGAGCGGCCCGTTCACGGCGTCCGAGACGATGGTCAGAACCCCTGACTGTGGCGAGGAACTCGTGGCATTGAAGGTGACGGATACCGAGCAGGACTGGCCCGCGGCGAGTGAGCTGCCGCATGAACTCGTTGAGAAGAACGCGGCGCCCTGAACCTGGGGCGCTTCGAGCGTCAGCAAGCCCGTTCCGCCGTTGATGACGAGCACGCTCTTGGTTTGAGCGCCTCCGAGAGGCTGGGCGTCGAAAACAAGGGCGGCGCTGGACACGCTGGCGAGCTTCGTGAGCGCAGGCGCAGGCGCAAGCGGCTCAGACGAGACCCTCAGACCGCGCAGGTTCACCCGGAATGCATTGGGGGTGCTGGCGGCCTGTCCGGACGAGGGGGTGTTGGTCTGAGCGAAAGCTCCGGTTGAAAGCACGGAGAAGGCAACTACGCCCAGGATGAAGAATCGACGAGACATTGTAGGCGAGACTTGATAAAGGCCTCTAGATGAGGCAGCAAGGGGTCTAGTCACCCACGGTTATTGCCGGAACTGCTGTTCGAGAGGGGCTCCGGCGCAAGGCGGGTGAGCCCCGTTTAGGGCCTGAAAGCCGGCAAAAGCGAAGAGCTCAGAACCCCGTCAGGCGCTCAATCCAATCCTGAAACGCAGAATTTCTTGCTCCCCGTAGTGCGAAGGCTTGTAGTAGCGCTCGACAAGCTGACCCCCATTGGCCTGAATGACGCGCTGCGAGCCCAGGTTGTCGGCCGACGTGACCAGGTCCACGAAGGGCAGCCCGGCCTGTTGGGCAGAAGGCAGCATCAAGGCAAGGCCTCTTCGTGCGTAGCCCAGTCGCCGCTTCCAAGGCACGACCGAATAGCCGATGTGACCGAGGCAGTATTCGGGAAGGTCCGTGGTTCCGGGCTGCCAGCGCAGCCCAATGCTGCCGCAGAACTCTCCGTCCCACAGCCAACTGCGAAACCCTGGAATGCGTGCAGCTCGAGAGCCGTCAGGAAGCCTGACGAGACCGCTGGCGGCTTCCAGGTCGACCTGCTCGGCAAGAAACACGTCCGGGTCGCGCTCGATGCGTTCGAGCTCTTCCTGCGCGGCAGCCGCCCGAAGGGTGTCGGGAGACCACCCTCGTTTGAGGGCCGCTCGGTAGCTTTCGAGATGCTCGCGGGACGGGCGAACCAGCAAC
>JACCDQ010649530.1_pt1 | contig 15955 bp, 10 predicted proteins | sample 7446031 | NCBI WGS metagenome assembly JACCDQ01 (sample SAMN15323442, study PRJNA562643) | freshwater metagenome | isolation source: river surface water | place: USA:Blue River Watershed | collected 2017-08-17
CCCAAACCAGGCGCCGCTGCACATCTCCACCAGCGTCGCCACGTCTCAGAACACGAGCAACAACACTTGCTCCACGACCCGGGAATGCATCAAGGAGGCAGTGTCTCAGCACACGTTCACCCGCTCTTGCGTACGAACGTTTCCTTTGACTGAGCGGTTCACGCAAACAAGCATCACCAAGAAGACGTCTTGCGAAGTCGCGACGTTCGAGACGGGTCAAGGGACCGATACCAACAGCTGCAAGCCCTCCGGCGGGGAGGACCTGACGACGGGCATGACCCGTGTTGGCTCTACCGAAAAGGAATGCGCCAAGACCATCGAGGTCGGTGACTCTGGGAGCAAGTGCGTCGGGTGGAAGCACACGGAGTACTGGGCGAACCTCGGCGACACCGCCAAGACCATCACTGAGAGCCCTGCGCCGGTGGATAACACTGCGGGGCGGGGGTGTGACAACAACCTGCAAAGCGGGACGCTGGTGGAGATGTGCAGCGGCGCCTGGTTTGGGCGAACCCTGTCTGACGACCAATGCATCGGCACCTTCCAGGATGCGGAAGGGGAGCAGGTCGGCATGAACCTGAGCTATGCAGCCAAGGCTGGCTGCGGTGTGTGCACCCAGTACGACGTTCGGCAGACTTGCTTCGCCGTCCCCGCTGCCACAACCCCAGGGGCAGGGGAGACCAACGACATGGCGGACGTCGCAGACACCTGCTCGACGATGGACCTGACCGGCTGTTCGCTGTCGGGGACCCCGCGCGCGTTGACCTATTCGGACGGAGCAGGCGGTGGCTTGGTCACCGCTCAGAAGGAGACCTACAGCTGCTCGAAGGAGACGCGCCAGTGTGTGCAGTGGGCTGCCACGGGCTCAGACCCGACTTGCATTTCAGCAGACATGACGCAAGGCCTCGACAAGGTCGGCACGACGAATGCGTCGGCTGACGGCTCGCTCAACAACGCCATGGTGTCCGCTGCATTGCTGGACGGGACAGCCCAGGGAGCGGAAGGAGAGCAAAAGGACCAGAAGGTCCCGCTGCTGTTCAACGGTGAAGACCTGCGATGCAAGCGACCCGTGGGCGGCATCGGAAGCCTTCTGTCTAAGAACTGCTGCCGCACGAGCCTTGAGCGTCCGAAGAAGGGGAACATCATTCAGCGAGGCTGCGACATGAACGAAGCAAAGCTGGCTGCAGCCCGTCGTTCGAACTACGCCCACTACATCGGCGAATACTGCTCGCGTCGCTCCGGATGGCCTTTAAAGAAGTGCCTGGAGCGCAAGCAGACGTACTGCGTTTTCCAGGGCGTGTTGCCGCGGCTGGTCCATGAGCAGGGCCGTGTACAGCTCGAGCAAATGACTGCTTCCGGGGTCAACGCTTCTGTGAAGCAGGCACCTGCCACCTTCAAGTACTACGACTCGGGCAACGGTTCCTGGTCTGCGCCTGTGGACGTAAACGGCGTCAAGGTGGCGGCATGGCAGTGGCCCAGCTATTGCGCGGACCCCTCGAAGGCTGCAGAGAAGCTGGTGGAGTCTCAGGGTGCCAAGGAGTGCCCTGGGGTTGTCACGACCTGGTTCGCCGCCTGCGACTCGATGAACGGCTGCGGCTCTCTTCCCGCCGAGCCGGAAGAGGGCTCCGTGGACTGGACCTTGAAAGCCATTGACCCGCTTGAGAACCTGACCACGGCCATCAGCAAGTACGCGGTGGTCACCGGAGCCTGCTCCCCCAGCACGCAATCCTGCCAGTACACCGTATCGGCCTGGCCGGTTGGCGTCGGCGGCAAAGCGGTGGTCACCAAGGACCTGACCTGGTCCTTGTACTCGGAGATGACTCAAGGGGCCCAAGCTCAAAGCAGCCAAGTTGCAGCTCCCGCCGTCTTCCAGCTGAACAACATCGGCGACCTGATGTTCAAGATGTACTCGACAGCTGGACGTCTCGGCTCGGCCGCGCCCGCCACGGTTCGTCTCGGGTTCTCTCGCGACGGCGGTCAGACGTGGGTGGACGTGAATCTTCCCACTTCCTCGCTCAAGGACAGCGAAATGGGACTTCCGGGCTCTGACGCCCGTATCACCGGGCACTGCGACGCCGGCGAAAACATCTGCAGCTTCCGGGTGACTGGGACTGTCATCGTGCGAGCCAAGAGCTGGGGTGACTCCAAGAACCCGGACTGCAGCGGGTTCACCGCTGGACAGCTGGCCATGCTCGACTTTTCGAAGATGGACTTGAGCGAATGGCTGTCCACGGTGATGGACAAAGTCGGTGGCGGCAATCCGCAGGCTCTCGCTACGCAGGCTGCGAAGCAGTTCCAGGACTTCAACGCTCTGTTCCAGGGTGGGCAGGTCAAGGGCTCGCCCCCTGTGGCGGCGAACTTCGCGCGCGTTGTTCCCGCCGAAGGCTTCGGCCCGTTCGACGTCCGCCTGGCAGTGTCTGCCTACTGGCCGGAGTTCTCCGACGACGCGAGCCGCAATGTTGAGCGCGTGACGAAGGTGGAAGTCGACTGGGGGGACTGCTCGGTCAAGGAGACGCTGCCTGCGGTCGATGCGTCCGAAGGACAGGGCTTCCGCGGACGGCACACGTACCAAGGGCCCGACGCGGACTCGCATGGCTGCCTTAAAAAGTCCGCTGGCGACAGCCTTGAGCGAAACATCACTCACAAAATCGAGCTGACTGTCTATACGTCTAAGTCTGGACAGCTCGCGCAGTACAAGCGGACATTGAGCGTTGAAAACGCTTGGTCCACGTTCCCTGGCGGAAAGTCCAACAACGATTACGTGAACACGCCCACGACGGTGACGGTGCCAAACAACGGCAACCCGCCACCGCCCAAGCCTTAAAAGGATAACAAGACGATGTTGGAAACCATCATCATCCTCGTCGCCGGATTCTGGCTTTACACCAAGATGACGGAGTCGAAAAAGAGCAGTACAGCTCCGAAGACCGCGCCGATTGGAGCACCCGCTCAAGAACCGGCGCGAGTCATCCGAGTGCTGAACATTGAAGGAACACAAGCCTTCTCCGGCGCCCCGGGCTTCATCCGAAGCTTTGGCCTGAACCCGCAAGAACTGCGCGACCTGAAGTTTGTTGCGGGCCCCGCGACCCTTGAAGCACTTGCACCTCGAGTGCAGGGCTGCTTGCAGCAGTGCTATGTCGACGGCAATACCCGTGGCCCGGAAGTCCCAGGCCTTCTGCATCGACAAGAGGCGCTTCCTGAAGGCCAGGGCCTGTATTTCGCGTTGCTGGAACGGCCAGGGGCCCCCCCGAAGGTGGTCACTTTCGTTGACAAGCTGCGGAAATCAATCTGATTCGAAAGCCGCCTCGTTAGGCGGCTTTTTTCTGTAGGGGCCGCGTATAAAAACTCGGTTTTTACACTGTCTACTCAACTCGGAGCACGGTACATGTTTGTTGGACGAAAAGACGCCTGGGCGTTGATGGGAATCGGGGCGGGAATCGCGGCGGCAAGCCCTTGGTTTGCCGGTAATCCGCTCGTGCTTCCTGCCCTGGCGTGTCCAGCCATGGGAGCCGCTTGGTTCGCGCATCAGCAAGCCCAGAAGTGGCTTGACCGGACCGACATCCACAGCCGCGAAAAATTCATCCTTCCTTCGGATGAAAACTTTGGTGAATTCATGCGCGAGCAAAAAGGCCTGCGCATTGGATACACCCAAGACAATGCCATGCCGCTGGATATCGAAGACAACTTCTTGCAGCGGCATACGGCCATCATTGGCCAGTCCGGTGTTGGTAAGACAACGCTCGGTGAGTATCTGTTGTGGCAGCAGGCATCCCGCGGAGGCGGCTTCATCTTCATCGACGCGAAGCTGGACGCCGACACCCGAGACAAGCTTGCCTTCATGATGCAGCTGCTCGGCCGAGGCGACGACTTCTACGTCCTTAATGTCGACCAACCTCAGAACAGCCACAGCTACAACCCCATTCTGCGCGGCGACTCGGATGAGGTGGCCAGCCGACTGCTGAACCTGCTTCCAAGCGCTGAAAACTCGCCGGGCGCCGACTTCTACCGCCAGCAGGCGATGTACGCCCTTACCGTTTTGACAGGGGCGCTCAACGCCGCAAAACGGCCATACCACTTCTCCGACCTGGCAATCCTGCTGCAGTCCGACCGCGCGCTGGAGGACATGCTGCGGCTGCCTATTGCACCTGAATCGAAGATGTCCTTGGAGGTGTTCCTTAACCAGTTCCGCAAGAAGGACAAGAACGGAACCATCATCGACGTCGACAAGGTGAAGAACACCCTTGGAGGCATGTCGGGTCGTATCGCTCAGTTTGCGCAGGGGAAGTTTGGACAGGTCTTCAACACGTACACGCCGGAGATTGACCTCACCGACATCGTGATGAACAACAAGTGCTTGTACGTCATGTTGCCGACCATGGGTAAGGACCAAGCGGCGCTGAACCTCGGAAAGATGATTCTTTCAGACCTACGCACCGCGGTCTACAACGTGCAGGGTGTGAAGAAGGAGTTCCGGCCTAAGCCACCGTTCCTGGTATTCGCAGACGAAATGGGAAGCTACGTGATGCAGGGTATTGCGCGCCTATTCGAACAGGCTCGTAGTGCCGGCATTTGCATGATTCCCGCGTTCCAGACGTTTGCCAACCTTCGGGCCATCTCTCCTGACTTCGAAGACATCATCATCGGCAACACCTGGAACAAGGTCTTCTTCAAGTTCGCATCCAAAGACAGCCCTGAGACAGCAGCCGAAATCATCGGAAAGACCAAGAAGTACGTTCGGTCGTTGTCCATGTCCGAGAACGAAGGAACGTCCGCACAAAACCTGCGTGCGACCCCTCAAGGCAGCGGCTCCAAGAGTGGAGGCGTCAGTGAGTCCTGGCGTGAGAGCGAAGAATACCGCGTCACGCCTGAGCACCTGAAGTCGATGGGGATGGGTGAAGCTGTGGTCATGAGCGGCTCTCGGGTGTTCCACATCAAGACCCCAATGCTCAACTTTCCCACTCCCATTCCAGAGTTCAAGAAGACCACGCACCGAAACCCCATGCCTGCGGATGAGCTGGGGCTCGACCTGCCTGACCGCTACAAGGAATTCCTGATGGCGGCACAGGACGAGGGCAAGCGAATCGCCGAGGCCGAGGGCTTCAAGGCGGAGTGAAGTCCTCAACTCCATCGCTACACCAACCATGAACACGATTGCCTTCATCGCGGCCGGCGTGCTGCTCGCGCTTGTCATCCTCGCCAAGATTCCAGGCTTGGAGCACACGGTCCGTCCCATGATTGACCTGTTGTTCACCGCCATCAAGGCAATCCTGGAGAACATGGTTTCCTGGGGAATCTGGCTGTTTAAGCTCTTGTGGGACGCCCACATGGAGCTGATGCGGCACTTGCTGCTGTCGGCCGAATCCATCGACCCGTCTGTAGCCATCAAGGAACAGTCCGACGTCAAGGAATAAGCTCGGAACGCTATAGGTAGTGTTTCCCGACATCTTCGGACACTAGATAGCCTGTCGGCGACGCTCGACAGTCGCTATACATATCTCATCTGACCTTCCCTCTACCCGCGCGTCGCTTATCGCGGCCGCAGGCCTAAAGGACCCGATTGACGGCTCTCTCTACACGAGACAGGCCACTACGGTCTTTTAGGCCAACTGCTATCAAGGAGCAATATCCCGATGAACAATCGGACTGAAAAAGAAAAGCGCATCGTCACCCTCGAGGCCGCACACGCGACCGAGGATGTCAGTGCCATCGTGGCCCGTTGGGCTTCGGAGCAGGGCGTTGTCGCCACCAATCCGAAGGTCCTGCGGGTCATCGGAACCACCTTCAACATCGAAGTCGAAATCGGGGGCGAGCCCTCGGTCGAACCTGCAGTCGCCGTGACGTCCCTCGTGGGCGGCATCGACTTTGCACGGGACGAAAAGCTCACGCCTTTCGGAATCGCCACGCTGAAGGACCGCTACCTGTTGCCGGGGGAAACCTCGCCGCAACAGGCCTTCATGCGCGCAGCTCGTGCCTTCGCGGACGACGAGGCGCATGCAGAGCGGCTCTACAGCTACGCGAGCCGGCTTTGGTTCATGTTCTCGACACCGGCGCTTTCCAACCCGCCGGAGCGTCTCACCTGGGGGCCTTCCTTCGAGAAGAACTTCGTGGCGGGATGCTTTGAGCCCAAGCTGCGCGGCATGCCCATCAGCTGCTTCCTCAACTTCACCCCGGACTCCCGCGGTGGCCTCACGGCCCACTACACGGAAAACGCGTGGCTGTCGTCGATGGGCGGTGGCGTGGGTGCCTACTGGGGCGCCATCCGGTCGAATGGTATCCGCACGACCGGCGGGTCGGCTTCATCCGGCGCCATTCCGTTCATGGGCGTGATGGACCGCATGGTCCTGGCCTTTGCTCAGGGTGTCACGCGGCGTGCATCGTACGCGATGTACCTGGACATCAGCCATCCGGAAATCCTGGAGTTCCTGGATATCCGCAAGCCGACCGGCGGAGACATCAACCGCAAGAGCTTGAACCTGCACAACGCGGTCAACATCCCCGATGCGTTCATGGAAATCATCGAACGCTGCATGAAGGACCCGCACGCTGACGACAGCTGGCACCTCATCGACCCGCACACCCGCAAGGTGGTGGACACGGTGTCGGCAAAGCTGCTCTGGCAAAAGCTGCTCGAGCTGCGCATGCAGACGGGTGAGCCGTACATCATGTTCATCGACACGGTGAACAAGGCTCTTCCGAAGGCTCAGCGCGATGCGGGCCTGCGCGTGTACCAGTCGAACCTGTGTTCGGAAATCACCCTTCCGACCAACGAGGACCGCACCGCGGTGTGCTGCCTGAGTTCCGTAAACCTCGAGTACTACGACGAATGGTCGAAGGACGAGATGTTCATCGAGGACCTGGTCCGCATGCTGGACAACATCCTGGAGTTCTTCATCCAGAACGCGGGCAAGGTGAAGGAGGAGGAGCGGCTGAAGCTTCGTCAGAAGCTGCAGGAAAGCCTTTCCGACGCCAACCTCTCGCCGGAACAGATGGAAGCCGTGGCCACCTTCATCGAAGGCGAGTTCATGGTGAGCGTGAAGAAGGCGATTCACTCGGCGAAGATGGAGCGGTCCATCGGCCTGGGTGCGATGGGGTTCCACTCCTATCTGCAGCGCAAGGGCATCCCGTTCGAGTCCGGCATGGCCACCTCGGCCAACCACCGGATGTTCGGGTACCTCAAGCGCAAGGCAGAGAAGGCTACGGTCAAGCTCGCTCAAGAGCGTGGTCCGGCGCCCGACGCCCGAGGCGAGATGCGCCGCAACATGCACCTGCTGGCGGTGGCGCCGAACGCGTCCTCGTCCATCATCTGTGGCGGTACGTCGCCGTCCATCGAACCGCAGCGCGCCAATGCGTTCACGCACAAGACGCAGAGCGGTTCCTGGCTGGTGAAGAACAAGTACCTCGAGGAGGTCTTGGAAGTGCATGGCGCCAACACCGAGCAAGTGTGGCAAAGCATCATCCTCAACAAGGGCTCGGTGCAACACCTGGACTTCCTCACGCAGGACGAGAAGGACGTATTCAAGACGGCCATGGAACTCGACCAGCGCTGGATTGTGGAGCATGCCTCCCATCGTCAGGAGTACATCTGCCAGTCGCAGTCGGTGAACCTGTTCATGCCGGCGGACGCCAACGTGCTGTACCTGCACAACGTCCACTTCATGGCGTGGAAGAAGGGTCTGAAGACGCTGTACTACATGCGCTCTGAAGCCATCAAGCGAGCCGATTCCGTCAGCATCAAGGCCTCCAAGGCCGAGCTGAAAGACACTGAAAACGTCTGCCTGTCCTGCGAAGGCTGATTTGAAAGGGAGATGAAATGACCGCAGAGAACCAAAACCACCTCTTGGTGACGGACCCGAAAGGGTATTACAAGCCGTTCCGCTACCCGTTTGCTTTCGAGGCATACAAGCTTCAGCAGCAGATGCACTGGATGCCGGACGAGGTTCCGCTGGCGAACGACGTCAAGGATTGGAACCAGAAGCTGAGCGACAAGGAGCGCAATCTCCTCACCCAGCTGTTCCGGTTCTTCACGACGGGTGACGTCGACGTGGGCCAGGCCTACATGGACAAGTACATGAAGGCCTTCCGAAACGAGGAAGTGCGCATGATGCTGGCCAGTTTCGCGGCGATGGAGGCGGTGCACGCGCACGCCTACTCGCTGTTGCTGGACACCATCGGCATGCCAGAAGTCGAGTACCAGGCTTTCCGCCAGTACGAAGCGATGGCGGCTAAGCACGACTACGTGTCGTCCTTCGACGTCAACAGCGAGAGCGACGTGGCCAAGGCGCTTGCCGTGTTCAGCGGGTTTACCGAAGGGTTGCAGCTGTTCTCCACGTTCGCGATTTTGATGAACTTCGCGCGGGGCGACCTGCCCAGCGGAGCTCGGATGACCGGCATGAACCAGATTGTCACCTGGAGCATTCGAGACGAGTCCCTCCACGTGGAGTCGATGAGCAGGCTGTTCCGGGTGTATGTCGAGGAGCGTCCACATCTGTGGAACGAGGCTTTCCGCCAAGAGCTCTACGACATCTGCCGCGAAATGGTTCGCCTCGAAGACGCGTTCATCGACCTGGCGTTCGAGCAAGGAGGCATCGAGGGCCTGACGCCGGAAGAAGTCAAGCAGTACATCCGCTTCATCGCGGACCGTCGGCTCCAAGGCCTTGGCCTCGACCCGCTGTTCGGCATCGAGACCAACCCGCTGACCTGGCTGGACTACATGCTGTCCGGCGTCGAGCACGCGAACTTCTTCGAGAACCGCGCCACCGAGTACGCCAAGGGCAGCCTGACCGGCTCGTGGAACGACGTCTGGGCACAGGAAGAGGAAGTGCAGCCTCCGCGGGAAGACGTTCCGACGTTCGACCCTCTGGAAGCCTAATCCGCTCGTCGGCTTGTGCCTGCGCTGCGGAAGCAGCGCAAGGTTCCCGCCGATGATTCTGACGCCAGCTTTCGAGCTGGCGTTCTTTTTTGCCTGGAGGGTTGCTTGAGGGCGAAGAAAAAGGGCCCTTCACGGGCCCTTGCTCGTAGGCGCTCTTGCCGAGGCTGAGTCAGTCCAAGCCGCCGGAGCTGCCCGAGCCGCTACTCAAGCCTCCCGAAGAGCTCAAGCCCATCGGTGAACTGTAAGCGCTGGACGTGTCCAGGGTCATGCCCGTACCGACTTCGGAGCTGAAGATGCGGTCCACCAGGGGACTGCCATCTCCGTAAATGCGTCCGTTGACGTCCAGGTACTGACCCGGAAGCATAGGGGTGCCGTCTACGTTGACAGCAGCCAGCTCCGAGGGCAGCACGATGCCCGCGGTAGCGAGAGCCGCAGTCGCCCCCTGGGCTGCGACAAGCTCTCGCCGGCGTCGCACTTCAGACTCGTTCTTGCCTGCTCGAACCCACTTTGTGGCTTCGGCGTCATGCTGGAGGCTGACGATGTTGGGATAGGAGGAGTAGCTGTAAGCGAACATCGTCATCGCCAGCACGACGAAGACAGCCAAGAACCCGACTTGCGTGCTGGTGACACCGCCAGACAGCAGCATTGAGAGCAGGGTGACCCCCAGGAACAACAGAACGATGGTTCGAGGCATGCTGAGTCCTTGGTCGGTGAGGGCAAATCGCACTCGGCCGATGGTCTTGTAGCCGTTGGCGTTGCGTTTGAACATGGTAAATCCTTAGAGATTGGAAAGTTAGGCGGCTAGTTTGAGTTCCCGAAGGGCGCTCAAAGCGTTATCGATTCGGCTGACACGGGTCACCTCCATGCCGGGGATGGGCTTCTTCAGGTGGCACTGCGAAGGGATGATGGCTCGGGTGAAGCCCAGCTTCGCTGCCTCTCTCAGCCGCGTCTCAGCGTCCTGCACCGCACGCAGCTCACCCGCGAGTCCGACTTCTCCGAACACCACCAAGCCCTCAGGCAGTGGCCGATTGGTCAGAGAAGAGTGAGCGGACAGCAGCACCGCCAAGTCAGCGGCAGGCTCGGTCAGTCGCACCCCTCCCACAATCTTCACGTAGACGTTCTGGTCAAACGCCACGATGCCTGCATGCTTGTTGAGGACAGCCAGCAGCATTTGCAGTCGGTTGGTGTCTACCCCGCTGGCCGAGCGCTTGGCGTTAGGCGTAGGCGCGTCCTCGACGAGAGCCTGGACCTCAACCAAGAACGGACGATTGCCCTCCATGGCTGAAAGAACACAGCTCCCTGCGACCGGTTTTTCATGGGTCGTCAAGAACATTGAGGAAGGGTTGGTCACCTCTTCAAGACCCTGCTCCCCCATGCTAAAGACGCCCAGTTCGTTAACGGAACCAAAGCGGTTCTTGAAGGCGCGCACCATGCGGAAAGCCGAGCCCTGCTCACCTTCGAAATAGAGGACTGTGTCGACCATGTGTTCCAGCACTCGCGGGCCAGCCAAAGCACCTTCCTTGGTGACGTGCCCCACAATGAACAGGGAAACCCCCTTGCTCTTGGCAAAACGGGTGAGCTGGGCCGCGCACTCTCGCACTTGAGCAACCGTTCCCGGCGCGGACTGCAGCTGAGCGCTGTAGACAGTCTGAATGGAGTCAATGACGGCTACGGAGACATCGCCCTGGTTCAGCACGTGAAGAATCTTCTCCAGCTCAATCTCGGCCAGCAGCTGGATGGGCGCTTGACCCATGCCAAGACGCTCTGCCCGTAGTGCCACTTGCTGCACTGACTCCTCACCCGTAACGTACACCACCGGCGCAGACTTCCCCATCAGGGCAAGAGTCTGCAGCAACAAGGTCGACTTGCCCACGCCAGGGTCTCCCCCGATAAGCGTTACCGAGCCCTGCACAAGCCCGCCCCCAAGCACGCGGTCCAGCTCCGGGATGCCGCAGCTCGTCCTGGCGTAGTCCTGTCCTTTTACGGATGCAAGGGAGACCGTTCCAGAAGTCGTACCCGTCCAACCCGCGTAGCGGTTAGCACTCGCCCCTTGAACTTCCGCAACAGACTCGACGAGGGTGTTCCACTCATCGCAATGACCGCAGCGGCCCGTCCATTTGGAAGACGTGCCGCCACAAGCGCTGCAGACGTAAGTTGTTTTAGGCTTGGCCATTTTCTCTCCTGTTCTACAGTTTAGAGCAAACACTTTAGCTGGTCAAGCCTAAAGGACTGACTGAGCGAGATGTGCCTACACGCTTGCGGAGCTTCAGGGCTAAAAGCAGCCCCTATACCACCGATTTACCCCTCTACCAGAGACCTACGATGCCTGACGAAATTGACCTGGCCAACGAACAATCCGAGCGTTGGTTGAACCAAGCACTGGCCAACATTGGCCAGGGCGCCAAGAAGCTTGCGCCAGTTGGCAAGTGCCACTACTGTGAGACCGAGTTTGCACGCACGGACCCGGACTTCGCTCGCAAGCTGTTCTGTGACTCCGAGTGCGCAGCCGACCACGCCGAGGAAGAGCGCCTGCGCAACCGCCGCTGAATTTTTTCTGCAACAAGCCTCTGAAATATAAAACTGCGCGCTAGACGGCTCACAACAACACGGTTGAGAAAGTGCTTGACGAAGTTGAGCCACCGCGTTAAGATACACAAATCGACTGAACAACCAACGAACGAAAGCAACATCATGAACGCCCTGACCCACCTGACAACCTCCGCATTGCGCACCGCGCAAGGCGTGGGCACGTCCGTGGCAGCGGCGGATGCACTTTCGTCGTATTGCCAGGCGTCCTGCGCCGTCCTTGGTAGCCAGATTGGCATTTATCAAGGGTCGTTTAGCAGCACCCGGTAACCCCTGACAGACCCAAAGGTCCCGTCAGGTTCAAACCGGATGGGGCCAGCAAAGGGTTCAGCAGCCTGCCAAGTACAAGAGGCAGGGCGATACCAAAGAGCAAATCCCATCCGGCAGAGTCGAAAGACTCGGCCCGAAGCAGCTTGTGCTTCTGTCGCATCGGCGACGGATTCGCGAAAGCGGATTTGCTCTTTAAAAAGATATTGCAGGGAACGGTTGTTCCGGCATAGGCGGTCCACCCTGGGCCGCGCGATAGAGTCACGGCCCATTCGAGGTGGGTCCGCTATCGAGTGCCCCTCGGCGGCCAGCCTTTGGCAGAAGGCGTCTGGCTGCACGATGCAACACCGAAAAGGCTAAAACAACATTCCCTATATTGAGACTCGACTCGGCAGCACCAACTGCCAAGCCTGTATACCGCAGGGGGTCGACTCAGGAGAGATTCGCAAGAGTCTCTTCGCATAAGCAGATGCTAAAGTGCGATGGCCAACGTGCACTCCGAAAGGAGAAGGGTGGCCTAGCAACCTAGCTGTCAGGTCGAACGCACTGAATGAGCCCGCACCTCAGCCAGTTGGTTTTGACGCCGTAAAACAGACAGCCTGCTTATGCGAAGAGAAACATGCGGGAGTAGCTCAGTTGGTAGAGCGCAACCTTGCCAAGGTTGAGGTCGCGAGTTCGAGCCTCGTCTCCCGCTCCATTTACTTTTTCCTCTGCGTGTCTTGCGCGGAGAGCGTTTTAACGGGTTGCGAGCAGCATTGGTGACTGCAGCAGACTGTAAATCTGCCGCCTCTGGCATACGGGGTTCGAATCCCTGGCAACCCACCATCAACCAATCGTCGAAGCGCAATGTTCGACGACGCCATCTAACACCATGCGGGTGTAGCTCAGTTGGTAGAGCACTAGCCTTCCAAGCTAGGGGCGAATAGTTTACGCAGGTTCGAGTCCTGTCACCCGCTCCATTCAACAACCCCTGGTAAGTGCCGTCGGCACTACGAGATGAAACCGGGGCATTCCGCTGTTCTCGCAGGCGGGACCTTCATTACATAGGGGCTTCGCCAAGTTGGTTAAGGCACCGGATTTTGATTCCGGCATTCCCAGGTTCGAATCCTGGAGCCCCTGCCAAACCCAAAACCTGAGGGGGTTGACAGCGCCGAACTTGTGGCGCGGGCAAACAAGTCACTGGCCCGGTGTAATGGGCACCAATAACGGAAGCGTGGTCGAGTGGTCTATGGCAACCGCCTTGAAAGCGGACGACTCTGAAAAGGGTCCAAGGGTTCGAATCCCTTCGCTTCCTCCAAATAGTTTGACTTCACCCTGCCCGGGTGGCGGAATTGGTAGACGCGCTGCATTCAGAGTGCAGTGGCCGAAAGGCCGTGCGGGTTCGAGTCCCGCTCCGGGCACCAGAGTGTTTGGTGGACGTGCTGAGCATTGGCGAGCTCAAGAGGCTGTAACCCTCCCGCACACAAATAAGACTGTACAGGTTCAACTCCTGTCGCGTCCACCAAGCATTCTGAAACGACACACGCTGGGGCAGTAGCTCAGTTGGGAGAGCGCGGCGTTCGCAACGCCGAGGTCGAGGGTTCGACCCCCTTCTGCTCCGCCAGCGGTGCATGGCCGGTTAGCTCAGTTGGTAGAGCAGCGTCTTGATAAGGCGAAGGTCACTGGTTCAAATCCAGTACCGGCCACCATGTCTTACAAGTGTCGATTCAAAATCAGATTCATGGGGCGGTAGCTCAGATGGGAGAGCACTAGCTTTGCAAGCTTGGGGTCGTGGGTTCGAATCCCATCCGCTCCACCATGAACTCATCGGGTCCTTAGCTCAGTTGGTAGAGCGTCTCCCTTACAAGGAGAGGGTCGGCGGTTCGAGACCGTCAGGACCTACCAAGATTGAAAATGCCCAAGTGGTGGAATTGGTAGACACGCTGTCTTGAGGGGGCAGTGGCCGAAAGGCTGTGCGGGTTCGAGTCCCGCCTTGGGCACCATGCATTTCCTCAAGTACTCACCCACGCAGGCCCTTCGTCCTGCGTGTCCGTTCAAAGCCTTCGTAGCTCAGTTGGTAGAGCGCTACCCTGAAAAGGTAGGCGTCGCTGGTTCAAATCCGGCCGAAGGCACCATTCACTGCCGAGGTAGCTCAGTTGGTAGAGCACCGGACTGAAAATCCGGGTGTCGCCGGTTCGACTCCGGCCCTCGGCACCATCTCACAGGTCTGCCTGGCTAGCTCAGCTGGTCAGAGCATCGTCTTGATAAGGCGAGGGTCGCTGGTTCGAATCCAGCGCCAGGCACCATCGGTTCTTGCGCTGCTGCGTCAGTAGTGCGCTCCATCCAACGGAGGCGTGCCCGAGCGGTTTATGGGGGTCGCCTGCTAAGCGATTGGTGCATGTTGCGCCACATGGGTTCGAATCCCATCGCCTCCGCCAGTGCTGGGCTTTCATCCCTCAAATACCCTGTAGCCGGTTAGCTCAATGGCAGAGCAGTGGTCTCCAAAACCAAAGGCTGGGGGTTCGAGTCCCTCACCGGCTGCCACCTAAATCACTCTAGTCTTGAAAGGACTGTCATGTTGCTTGAATCTATTCGCAGCGCTTCTCTTGAGGCAAGACGCGCGAAAGACGCGGAGCGAGCCGCTCTACTCGTGACCCTCTACGCTGAGTCCGCACGCGTTGGCAAGGACGCCGGCAACAGGGAGAGCACGGACGACGAGGTCGTCAAGGTCGTGCGCAAGTTCTTGAAGGGAGTTGAAGAGTCCCTCAGCGTCTTGACCGTCGAAGAGGCGCGAGCTCGTGCATTGCGCGAGAAGGAAATTCTTGAATCGTTCCTGCCGCGCAGCGTCACGGGTGACGAGCTGGCGCGTGTCGTCGACACTCTGGTCGAGGAGCTGCCAGAACGCACTCCAAAGATGATGGGTGCAGTCATGAAGGCGCTCAAAGACCGATTGGCAGGTGCCTACGATGGCAATGAAGCCAGTGCACTGGTCAAGAAGGCGCTAGCCTAAGACAACGCAGTAGCAGCCGGTGTATCGGGGTAGCGCACCCTGTGTGTTCCGGAGCGGCGAGTGACGCCGTCGGCCTGGGCCAGGCCCGTCGCAGGTAGTCAATCCTGTCCTACTGCACCAACCTGATGGGACGTGGTGAAGCGGTCTAACACACCCGGCTTTGACCCGGGCATGCACAGGTTCGAATCCTGTCGTCCCTGCCACTCTGCCTCTGTTCGTCGAGCAGGGGCTCATGAATCTTCGCTGTAAAGTAACCCGAACAGCTTCGCTGATGCCTTGCGAGGACCCGGGTGGAAATTAAGGGCGGAAAGAAAGTCGCCCACCCAAGGCCCGGCAGGTAACGCTCCGGGCGGGAAGCGGAAGGTAGGCAAACAAAGCCTTCTGTGGACGAGCCGGCGTGGCCTGTGGTCATCACCGGAGACGAGTCGAGCAACCGAGGTAACCCCTCGCACGGACTCGACGAGGGCCAAGGTGGAAGAGCTGCCGATACAGCCTGCCCTGCCGATGCAAGAGAGGACGAAGGGGCAGCGAAGACCTTGCCGAACCAGGGCGTGCGACACCGAGACGCTGGCCCTGCACCAGACAAGAGGACCAGATGCTGGCAGGGAAGCTGCAAGCCGTGCGGGTGATAAACCTGGGCGCACGAACAAATAGGACAGTGGCAGAGCGGACATGCACTCCTAAAACGAAAGGAGAGGAGGCCGGTAACACGGACTCAGCCACGCAAGTTGCCAACGACGCACGGTTGCAGAAGCACCTATAGCGGCCTTTCCTCGGGAAGGTGGCCTTCAAGCAGCAAGGGAAGCGCGTTTACCAAGTTGACGGCAAGCCGGGAGTAGTGCCCCGGTTGTCTGAGCCATGCGGGTTCGACTCCCGCCTGTCCTGCCACAGCAGTCGCAGTTCAGCGGAACTTCGACATAAGAATGTTGGGGAGTGAGTGCAAGCGGTCTAAGCCGGCACCTTCTGAGGGTGCATGTTCGCAGGTTCGAATCCTGCCTCCCTTGCCAGATTTGATGCCGGAACGCTCCGGGACACAACCTTGGCGGGTTGGCAGAGTGGTCGAATGCGGCGGATTGCAAACCCGTCTTTCGCCGGTTCGAATCCGGCACCCGCCTCCAGTCTTGATGGGCCGTTAGCTCAGGGGCAGAGCGTGCGACTCATAATCGCAGGGGCGCAGGTTCGAGCCCTGCACGGCCTACCAAATTCGAAGAGGAGACGTGGGAGAGCGGTTTAATCCAGCTGTCTCG
>JACCDQ011558264.1_pt1 | contig 15955 bp, 14 predicted proteins | sample 7446031 | NCBI WGS metagenome assembly JACCDQ01 (sample SAMN15323442, study PRJNA562643) | freshwater metagenome | isolation source: river surface water | place: USA:Blue River Watershed | collected 2017-08-17
CAATGGATAAATTAGAACATTATCGCTTTTTAATTCAGAAAATATTAACAAATTATCATCAAACGTTTTCTTCTACTTCTCCCCACAACGTAGAAATGCTGTTAGCTTTTGATGAAGTCAGAGATCAATACTTATGGTTACAGGTTGGTTGGACACCAGAGGAAAGAATTAAAGGAAATTCTGTTCATATTCGCCTCAAAAATGAAAAAATTTATATTGAAGAAGATTGGACAGAAGAGGGGATTGCTAATGAGTTATTAAGGGAAGGTGTGCCAAAATCTGATATTGTCTTAGCGTTTCAGGAACCGAATATTCGTCAATTTACTGAGTTTGCGATCGCCTAGATCCTCCTTCCCTCATTCTCTGAAAGCGACGGAGGAGAGCCGGGTAATCCATTGGCCCTATGGTTTATCGTTCTGCTATGAAGATTATTCAAGAAAAATTCTCCATTGTCACCCGTGATGGGATTCGCTTAGATGCGGATCGTTACTATCCCGAAACTGATGAAAAATTGCCGATTTTATTAATGCGTCAACCCTACGGTCGGGCGATCGCCTCCACAGTGGTTTATGCCCATCCCCGTTGGTATGCGGCCCAGGGTTATCAAGTGGTCATTCAAGATGTACGGGGCTGTGGAACATCCGAGGGCGATTTTCACCTCTTTCAAGGGGAAATGGCCGATGGTTTTGATACCCTCCAGGCATTACAAACCTTGACCAATAGTACGGGAAACGTGGGAATGTATGGCTTTTCCTACCAGGGCATGACCCAACTCTATGCGGCGGCCAGTGGAGCCAGGAATTTAAAAACCATTTGTCCGGCCATGGTCGCCTACGATTTATATCAGGATTGGGCCTACGAAAATCATGGGTTTTGTTGGCAAAATAATGTCGCTTGGGCCATCCAATTAGCCGCTTTAAAAGCCAAACATCAAGGAAAAATTGAAGATTATCATGCCCTTTATCAGGCTTCTCGTCAATTACCCCTCAATGAACCTTTCCCGATTAATCCGCAAATTTTACGGGATCTTGCCCCCGATTCGTTTTACCATGACTGGCTCTATCGTCCCTACCATGACCCCTATTGGCAAATCCTCTCCCCTCGACACTGGCGATCGCAATTGGACTTACCGATGTTACATATTGGTGGCTGGTTTGATCCCCATTTACGCGGTAATTTAAGACTCTACGAAGCCCTACGTCATCGTAGTCAATATCCTCAATTTTTAATGATTGGCCCCTGGGGGCATTTACCCTGGGGAAAACGGGTCGGACATCAGGATTTTGGCACAGAAGCCGTGAGTGAAATAGACCGCTTTCAAATTACTTGGTTTGATCATTTTCTCAAGGGAAAAACCTCCGCTTTATTGAGCAAATCACGGGTTAAATTGTTTGAAATGGGGAGTAATCATTGGCAAAATTTTGAAGATTTTTCTCCCAAACAACAGCAGGTTTATTATCTGGTAAGTGAAGGATTAGCCGCCGTCAATGAACAGAGTGGCAAGTTAGTGCCGATTCCCCTCAGTTCCCCGGAATTTTTGCCGGATCATTGGGTTCATGATCCCTGGCGACCGGTTCCCAGTTTAGGGGGCCATGCAGGCTTTTCCGTCGGTATTGAGGAGCGATCGCTGTTGGACAGTCGGACGGATGTAGTGACCTATACTTCGGAATCTTTAACGGAAAGTTTGACGATAATGGGGTCTCCCCAGGTCGAGTTAAAAGTCACCGCCGATCAACCCAGTTTTGATCTGTCGGTCATCTTTTCCGTGGTGAAATCAACGGGGCAAGTTTATGGAATTTGTCAAGGTTATGGGCGTTTTACTCATTTCCAGGAAACCATTAGTCTTTCCTTGCAAGCAACCTATTATCATATTCCTCCAGGCGATCGCCTACGGTTAAGTATTAGTGGGTCTTGTTTTCCCGCCTATGCGGTTAATAGTGGATTGGAGCAAGTCTTAGCCCAAACCCATTTAAGTGAATATCAAGTCATTACCTATACCTTGATGGGTGGCACGGTGGAAAGCAAGCTAATTTTACCGATACTTTGATGGGTGGCACAGTAGAAAGCAAGCTAATGTTACCGAATTCTTGTAAAGCCGGCTCTTTCGATTAAATCCTGCCCTTGATTAGTTAAGAGCAGATTCGCGTAGGCTTGCCCAGCCTGCTGATCCAGTTGACCATTTTCTTTGATGATCACAAACAGCCGTCGGGTGAGGGGATATTGACCGCTTTTGATCACGTCCTGGGCAATGCGATTGCGTTTTTGGGGACAATCCGCCTCTGGAACCGGGGGGGTAACATAGGGGGCAATTAAGGTGGTGGTACTTTTGCCGATCGCCAGGGTTTTAATGGTACATTGCGCAATTACCGTTGAAGCGGAAGCATAGTATAAAGCGCCGGGTTCCTGGGCAATGCGGCGGAGAGCTTGAGTGGTATCCCGTATCGTTTGTACCTGGTTGCCAAAAGCCTGATTTTGGAGGACTTGTTCCCGAAAATAGTCAACGGTTCCCCCCGATGCTAGGGGTCGAGAATAGGGAATAATCGGTAAATCTGGCCCCCCTACCGCTTTCCAGTTGGTAATTTTTCCCCGATAAATGTCTGCCAGTTGGGTGAGGGTGAGACCCGATACGGCTAAATTGGGATTAACGGCAATGACGACTCCATCAATGGCTACCGGGATCTGGCGCAGGGTAAAACCGCGATCGTTAGCTTCTTGATATTCCGCAGTACGGAGAGAACGAGAAGACTGGGCAAAGGCCAATTCATCATTGAGTACCATGCGAATGCCTACCCCGGAGCCGGGGAGTCCCTGGGTCGGTTCCCAATACCGTAATTGAAAATTAGGCCAGGCGGTCTGAATCGGTTTATCTACAACTTCTCGAATCGGTGACCAGGTGGTACTTCCCCCATAATTAAACAAACCCACCGGAATATTAGGCACTTCACTAAAGGTCTTTTGAAAACCTTGGATGAGATTACTGCCCAAATTAATCGGTGAATCAGGATTTTTTTCCTTGGTTGCCGAAGTTACGGGGCGAATTTCCCCGCCCAACAGTTGCAAAATCCACCAGGACGCTCCCCCCAGTAGGGCAATTCCGAAAATGACTAACCCAAGAATGATCGCCGTATTGTTTCTTTGCTTCATAAATGCTGGTCAGGAAAGACTCACAAGGTCAGGCGCGATTAGGTACTGCTACCCAAAATAAAGAGGCTAATCAAGGTGCCACTGTTCCACAGACCATGGAGCAACATCGGCACCCACAGATTACGGGTTCTCGTATAGACAATCCCCAATATCATCCCTAGACCTGCTAAGGGTAACACTTCTGAGAGGTTCAAGTGAGCGATCGCAAAGAGAAAACTACTGAGCAGGATGGCAACATTTACCGAACAGTAGCGGGTTAGGGAGGCCAACAAAAACCCCCGAAACATCATTTCTTCAAAAAAGGGAGCCATCACCACCGCCGTGAAAAAGAAAATCCCTAAAACCCATTTATCCTGGGCCTGGAGGGCCAACAGTAACAAGGGATTACTACCTCCCTGGCCCTGCCATAGTTGTTGATTGAGCAGAGAAATCAGCACCACTAAGGGTAAGGCCACGAAATAACCGCCTAACCCCCAGCCCCAATCCGGTAGCCGCCAACGAAACCGGAACCAATCCTGGGGCAAGGGAAAATAGGGTTTAATCGAAAGATACATCACCGTTAAGCCCCCTAGGGTCATCGCCCCATAACTGACCAACACATAGAAGGCTTTGCCTCGTAAACTCAGTTGACTAGCATTAAAGGGCACCATCCCCAAAACAATGGGCAGTCCAATTTGTCCTAAAAATAAAAAGCCCACTGCCAATACCTGCCAGGTCACTTCCCAATCCCAGGGGGTTGACCAGGGGGTTTGGCTACCGGTGGCTAATAGGGCGTTTTCTTTTTTCAGGACTCTCTCTAACAAAAGCACGACGATTAAACCGAGGCCCAAACTGCCCCCCACAATCGGCAAGACACTTAACAAAGTTAATTTTTGTAGGGCTTGAGCCGCCTGTTGTTGTTGGCCTTGCTGGAGTGTTTCCAGGGCGATCGCCTGTTGCGTCACGGTATAAAGCCGGGCTAAGGCGCGATCGCGGAACCAGCCAGTTAAATGTGTCTGAAAAAGCTGGGCAGATTGCGGTTCAACTTGAGATGCGACGGGAGGCGGGTCTTGCCAAAGTTGGGTTAAAGCCTGAGCCGTTTCCCGTAGAGCCGGAAGTTTTGTTTGAGCCGGTGATCCCGGTGGGAATGTTACATCCCCAGTTTGACCGACCGCTTGCCACTGTTGAATCGCCTTTTCCGGCTGATTCACCGCAATTTCCAATAACCCTAACTTGAGTTTTAACTGTTGCTGATGGAGGGTTTCCTGTTGAGTTAGGGCGGCGATCGCCGTTTGTTGGGGAGACGGAGTCACCACAAGACCCTTGGCCAAGGATTGCGTCGCTTCCTGCGCCTGAAGTTGGGTTAAATTCTCCTGAAGTTTCGCCAAATTTTGCGTCGAGGTCTGTAACGAGTTTTCATATTGTTCGCGGGCCGCGGCATAGGGATCTTGACCCAACACAAACCAATCGGGCTGAATCCAATCGGTCTTTGTTCCCCGTCCCTCCGTCGCCATCAACACCAGATCCGTCTGGGATAACTCCAAATAGCTTTGTACCTGGGGTTCCCCTAAACTGCGGGCCAGGGAAAGAAAAAAAGGAATCAGTGAAATAAGTGTAATAACTGCTAAAATGAGCCGTTTCATCAAAAAAATGGGTCTGAAACTCCGTCCTTTAGGATGGCTTGGTATCCTAAATTTTAGCACCCAAAGCAAAGCCACAAAATAGACGCTACCATGTGAGCTATGGAAAAAGCCTATCGCTACCGTTTCTATCCCACACCGGAACAAGAACATCTCTTGCGCCGAACCTTGGGCTGTGTCCGGTTAGTTTATCGGAAAAATGGGTCTAAAACCCCGTCCTTAAGGACGGCTTTGTGCTAGGCTAATAGAGGTTTAAACACCCGCCCTGTATCGTAAATACTTCAGAATAGAAAATTAGGTTGAAACTCCTGAGTTGAGATCAGAACAGGGGAAGCGGACGTAAGGCAATGGGAACCCAACCTTGAACGCACTCAAAACAACTTTAAATTTAGTCGCGGGAGGGCATTCCGAGACTTTAAACCGAACGTGGAGAAATCGTAAGACTACCTAGGTAGCAGTTTCGTTGAAGCGTTTACCCCATTCGGCGACTCCCCTAACCGGTAGCGTGGCGAGGAATCCTAGCCTTTTAGGGTGGGGAGGATGTCAAACTGTCGTCAGTAGATGATCAGCCATCAGTAAGGACGGACATGGAATGAGAATTTTGGTGCTGGCGTGGGAGTTTCCACCGCGTATTGTGGGGGGGATTGCCCGCCATGTCGCTGAACTCTATCCGGAGATGGTGAAGTTAGGTCAGGAAATTCATTTAATTACCGTTGAGTCGGATGGTGCCCCGCCGGAAGAGCAGGTGGAGGGGATGTTGATCTATCGGGTTATGGTTCCCCCCGGCAATGATTTTTTCCATTGGGTTGCCAATATGAATCTGAGTATGGATCAGATGGGGCAACGCTTAGTGGCTCAGTTGGGCGGTTTTGACCTGATTCATGCCCATGATTGGTTGGTGGGGGATGCGGCGATCGCCCTCAAACATCATTTCAAAATTCCCCTCGTGACGACGATTCACGCGACGGAATACGGACGCTATAACGGTCTGTATAACGACACCCAACGCTATATTGCTAGTAAAGAAGGCATTCTGATCTATAACGGTTGGCGGGTCATTGTGTGTAGTAACTATATGCGTTACGAACTGCAACGGGTCTTTGGAACGCCCTGGGACAAAATGGATGTCATCTATAACGGTATTCGTCCCGAAAAGAAACAACGAGACCCGGCATTTGATTACACCGCCTTTCGCCGTCGTTTTGCCGAGGATCAGGAAAAAATTGTTTACTATGTCGGACGGATGACCTATGAAAAAGGGGTTTCCGTACTGCTAACGGCGGCCCCTCAAGTGTTGCAACAACTCCAGGGCAATGCCAAATTTGTGATTATTGGCGGGGGCAATACTGATCGCCTGAAGCAATTAGCTTGGAATTTAGGGATATGGGAGCAATGTTTCTTTACCGGTTTTATGTCCGATGAAGACCTGGACAAATTTCAGACGGTGGCCGATTGTGCCGTTTTTCCCAGTTTGTACGAACCCTTTGGCATTGTCGCCCTAGAAAGTTTTGCGGCTAGGGTTCCCGTCGTCGTCAGCAATACCGGGGGCTTGGCCGAAGTGGTGCGACATGGCCAGACCGGCATTGTCACCTATACCAATAACCCGGATTCCCTCGCCTGGGGAATTATCGAAGTCCTGAAAAATCCTGAACAAGCCCAGATTTTTGTCCAAAATGCCTACGAAGATTTAAGCAAACGGTTTAGTTGGGCGAAATTGGCCGCGGAAACGATCGCCGTCTATGAGCGAGTGGTGAGCGAACGGCGTGAAGTAGATTGGTAATTCGTTGGTCTGGCAGGGGGAGCAAATCGGTAGAATAAAACAATCGAAATTTATGGGGGAGTTAAAAAATTGTTAACCCTAGGGGTCAATATTGACCATATTGCTACAGTTCGTCAGGCTCGTCGTACAGTGGAACCCGATCCAGTCACGGCGGCATTATTAGCGGAATTGGGAGGAGCCGATGGCATTACCGCCCATTTACGGGAAGACCGTCGTCACATCCAAGACCGCGATGTTCGTTTGCTCCGGGAAACGGTACGCACCCATCTCAATCTGGAAATGGCCACAACCCCGGAAATGGTGGCGATCGCCCTGGCCCTCAAGCCCAATTACGTGACCCTGGTGCCGGAAAAGCGGGAAGAAGTCACGACCGAAGGCGGTTTAGATGTCGCCGGGAATTTAAAGCGACTGTGTACCGTGGTGGATCAACTCCAATCGGCGGGCATACCGGTTAGCTTATTTATTGATGCAGAAACCGAGCAAATCCAAGCGGCGGCGGAAACCCAAGCCCAGTTTATTGAATTACATACGGGGAAATATGCCGATGCACCAACGACCATCCAACAGTCCCAGGAATTGGCCGCCCTCGTTAATGGTTGTGCCACAGCCCGCAGTTTAGGGTTAAGGGTCAACGCTGGTCATGGTTTAACCTATCAGAATGTCTATCCTGTCGCGCAAATTGCCGGTATGGAAGAACTGAATATTGGTCATAGCATCATTAGCCGAGCGGTATTCGTCGGGTTAGAGCGAGCCGTCAGGGAAATGAAACAAGCGATGTTCGGGAATGGCGGCTAGGCGTGATAGGTTAGTAATAACCTCTGGTTGAGGGAGTTTTATTTTTTAGTCCATCCTAGGCATCATTTTATTGCTTCAAGGATCGAATCTTCAGACCTTAACTATTCCATTACCCATCATTATTAACTTTTATGAAAACCTATTACTACGTTCTCGCCAGTCAAGAATTTTTATTAGAGAAAGAACCTTTTGAGGAAGTGCTGAAGGAGCGTCATCGGCATTATCGAGAAAACAATCAAGAAATTGATTTCTGGCTTGTCAAGCAACCGGCTTTTTTAAATATGCCTAATTTGCAGGATGCTAAAGCGAAGGCTCCTGAAAAAAACGTGGCGGTAATCTCCACCAATAAATCTTTTATTGTTTGGTTAAAGTTACGTTTAGAGTACGTCCTGACCGGAGAATTTGAGGCATCGGGTGACACGGAAGCTTTAGCGTCTTTAGAAGTTGCGGTTTAAGAGTTTTGTCTCTTGTTAAGTCTCGTCTATTTTGCACACGAGAATGTTTGCCCCCGTCTCTTCTTTCTGACGATTGAGGGGGCGATCGCCATGGACATTATTTAGGTAGTTCCTGAAGGTGTGAAAATCCATACTGCATTATGCCATAATTCTAAATTAAATAAATTAAGAGCGATAAAATTTCATATTTTCCATTGCTATCAATTTAACATAATGCACTAAAGATTTTTAATCGCAACCACAATTTTTCTAACTTGTAAGAAAGAAATAGGAACTCCTAAAGTGTTGTATCCCTTATTTGGTATTTTCTTTTCTTGAAACTCGTTATACCTTATCCAAGCCAAGTGTCTTAGTTGCTCCGGCCTAACAACTAAAATTTCCTGATCTGGATTAAAAATATCCAGTAATCTGCTTTTGAACTTCACTCCCATTCATGAACTTGTTTGTTATCAACAACTACTTATTCGCCTGATTTAAAACTTATTTAAAAGTCGTTGAATTATATCTAATATTTGATTATTTGTTGACAGAAACAGTCTCAAAGAAGACATGACTTAATAAATTAGGATTTTGTTGAATAAATTCCTGAAAAATTCTTTGAGCTTCGGGATGCCAGCCATCATGGTTAAGGTGGGGAATCGGAAAGGGACATTTTTTGACTTCATAGGAAATCGGTTGATCGCTGGCCACTAGACGAGCAATATGCTCACAGTTCCAACCGAGTAAACCATAATGCCATTCTCGAAAACAGATCAACGCAGAACAAAGTCTTTCAATCGTTTCTTGAGGAGTAAATTTCTGCACTTTAGGAACAACAAAAAACTCTGAGGGATTTTTTTCAAAAATATTATTGCCCGCCGTATCAAAAATCAAAGTATGATTGAGGCTAATCCCATAATGCCAAGACATCCCTTCAAACCAGTTGACTAATCGCCCAAAACGTTGGCTTTTTGTATCTATAACCTGATAAATTTCTAGGATTTTTTGATGAGCTTGGTGGAGATCGAGAGGCATAAAATTAACCTTGTATTTTTTTAGTAATTAGGCAATAAAAGTTATTTGTAAAAATATACATGAATTTTGACGTTAATGAGTTAAACAAACATTGACTTAACCCAGTTAACCCAAATAGGCTTGACGCACTCGTTCATCCTTGAGTAACTCCTGGGCATGACCCGTTAATACCAAACGACCCGCTTCTAGCACATAACCCCGTGAGGCATTTTTCAGGGCTAAATTAGCATTTTGTTCTACCAATAAAATCGTCACGCCTGTCTGATTTAACTGTTCAATGACCTTAAAAATATCGAGGACGATCGCCGGTGCTAATCCTAAACTGGGTTCATCTAAAAGTAATAATTGGGGACGACTCATCACCGCCCTGGCGATCGCCAACATTTGTTGTTCCCCCCCACTCAGAGTACCGGCCAGTTGATGACGACGTTCCGCCAGTCGAGGAAAAATACAAAATTGCTGTTCTAAGTCGGACTTAATGCCCAGGCGATCGCGGCGCGTATAGGCTCCCAACAATAAATTATCTAAGACCGTTTGACGAGATAACACTCGACGACCCTCCGGGCTGTGGGCTAACCCTAACTTGACCACTTGATCGGCGCGTAAGGCCGTAATATCCCGTTGTTGATAGAGAATTTTGCCCGCCCTTGGATTCACCAGCCGCGAAATGCTTTTTAGGATCGTACTTTTGCCGGCTCCATTGGCTCCAATTAAGGTTACAATTTCCCCCGGATAAACCACTAAATTAATCGCTTGTAACGCCTGAATTGCTCCATAATTGACCGATAAATTTTGTAGATCCAGGAGGGCAGAAGTCGGCTCATAAATTGGCTCATAAACGGATTCCATGGGCTATTCACTCCCCAGATAGGCTTCAATCACTGCTGGATCATTTTTCACCACCTCTGGGGCCCCCAACGCAATCAATTGGCCAAAATCTAACACCGCAATGCGATCGCATAATCCCATCACTAACGGTACATGGTGTTCAATCAAAATAATCGTTAATTGAAAAGTTTCCCGAATCTGACGAATAAACTCCGTTAAAGCTCCCTTTTCGGCGGGGTTCATACCGGCGGCGGGTTCATCAAGTAATAAAATTTTGGGTTGGAGAGCCAAGGCCCTGGCAATTTCCAAACGACGTTGATCCCCGTAGGCGAGATTGCGGGCGAGTTGATGGGCTTGATCCGCTAACCCTAAAAGTTCTAATAAATCCTGGGCCTGTTGTCGAGTTTTCTGCTCTTCGATCGCCGTTGGCGGCAAAGCAAAAAGACTCTGAATTAAAGAGGCTTGATAATGTAAATGATGGGCAATTTCCACATTCTCTAATACAGAAAGATTGGCAAACAATCGTAAATTTTGAAAGGTTCGAGCAATGCCTTTCGCCGCAATTTGGTGAGGAGAACAACGACCCAGAAATTCCCCTTGACAAAAAATCTTACCCGTTGAAGGGGTGATCAAGCCCGTAATTAGATTAAATAGGGTGGTTTTACCCGCACCATTGGGGCCAATCAGACCAAAAATTTCTTGCCCTTGGACATCAAAAGAAACCTCATTGACCGCCACTAAGCCACCAAAACGCCGGGTGACTTGTTGGAGGGTTAAAAGGGGAGGGGGAGACGCGATCATGCGGGGGATTGAGCAAAAAGCCCTCCTATTATAAAGGAAGCCTGAATTTGAGCCAATCCGTACTGCCAACAACCGACCAGAAATCTTTATAAATCCTTAAATAAGGCGATCGCCCCGGAACATCTGAGCCATAATTAAAAATAAAGGGTAATCATCTCAAGATTAGGTAACACCATGCAAGCGAATACCAATCCCTGGACAGAAATGGGCAACCCCTTCAGTAAACTCTGGCTAGAAACGGGGACTCAAATGTGGAAAAACTGGTTGGATTTAATGGGCAAAACGACTCTTGCCAATCCCCTCGAACAATCCCAGTCATCCTTCCAGCATTTTGGTCAACAAATGCTCAACAACCAAGCTCTCTATGCTCGTTTACTTCAGGCTTCTTTTCAGACCTGGCAAGACCTCTTTCCTAAAATCGAAGCGGGGGAAAATTGGCAACAAAGTATTCAGCAATACCTCCAGCAACTCCAAGAACAACTGCAACAAGCCGCCCTGGGTTCTAACAACATGGCCCAGGATATTAACCAACTCTGGCAACTCTACCTCAACGAAGTCCAAAAATTTAATCAACTCTGGTTAGAATCGGCGACGGCTTCCCTTACCCCCCTCAGTCAAATGGGGCCAGGGAATACCAAACCCTGGCTAGAACTCAATAACCTTTATTGGAATTTACTGTACGAAGAAACCCTGGGTAGCATGATGCAAAGTCCCATTCTCGGCCCTACCCGTGAATTAAGTAGTAAACTCCTCAACGGTTTTGATGTTTGGACAGAACTCTATCGCGCCACGACGGATTATCAAATTTTACTGTCCGATATTCAGTACAAATCCCTGGAAGCTCTGATGAAGGAATTAGTCAGCCTTTACGAACAGGGAAAAAAAGTCAAAGATTGGCGAGAATTTCAACAAATTTGGAGTGTGGTAGCCGATCGCATCTTTGAAGAAACCTTTCGGGCGGACGAGAACTTAAAAATTCGCGGCAAATTCATTAATACCCTCAACCGTTATCGCCTACAACAGCAATCCCTCCTAGAGGAATGGATGAAATTGATGAATCTGCCCACCCGTAGCGAAGTAGATGAAATGCACCAAACGATCTACGCCCTGCGGAAAGAAATTAAACAACTCAAAAAGCAAATCGCTCAGATGGAAGCAACACCGGCATCGGTTTAAGGGTTGTATTTCCATGTTTTTCTTACCCTGCCTATTGATTTTAAATTGGATCAGAATTATGCTACCGTTTCTTGCTCAAATGAATTTTGAAGAATCTACCCACGAATATGTGGAATTAACGAAAAAAATCTTCAAAGGCATTGAAAATCTTAGTCAACTGACGGAGGAGGATATTCAAATTGGGGTTACGCCCAAGGAAGTGATTTATCGAGAAGACAAAATTGTTCTTTATCGCTTTCAACCCGCCGTTGAACAGCCTTTTCCCATTCCCGTTTTAATTGTTTATGCCCTGGTCAATCGTCCCTACATGGTGGATTTACAGGCCGATCGCTCCCTGGTCGCCAATTTATTAAAACTGGGGTTAGATGTTTACCTGATTGATTGGGGCTATCCCTCTCGCGGCGATCGCTGGTTAACCTTGGATGACTATCTCAACGACTATGTAGATAACTGTGTAGATGTCATTCGTTCCCGTTGTCAATTAGACAAAATTAATTTATTAGGCATTTGTCAGGGAGGCACTTTTAGTCTTTGTTATGCCGCCTTACACCCCGAAAAAGTGAAAAATCTAATTGTTATGGTAGCTCCCATAGATTTTCACCAACCCCAAACCCTCTTAAATGCCAGGGGTGGCTGTACGATCGGCTCGGAAGCAGTTGATATTGACTTAATGGTAGATACATTAGGCAATATTCCAGGAGATTTTCTCAATCTGGAATTTTTAATGCTGAAACCCTTACAACTGGGCTATCAAAAGTATTTAGATATGCCGGAAATTATGGAAAGTGAAGATAAATTATTAAACTTCCTCCGCATGGAAAAATGGATTTTTGATAGTCCCGATCAAGCCGGCGAAACCTATCGGCAATTCCTCAAGGATTTTTATCAGGAAAATAAACTGATTAAGGGGGAAGTCATGATTGGCGATCGCCGGGTAGAGTTAAAAAATGTCTCAATGCCCGTTCTTAATCTTTACGCAGAAAAAGACCATTTAGTTGACCCCGCTTCCTCCCTGGCCCTGGGGGATTATCTGGAGAACGAAGACTATACGGTTAAATCCTTTCCGGTAGGGCATATTGGAATGTATGTGAGTGGTAAAGTCCAACGTGATTTACCCCCGGTCATTGCGGATTGGTTAAAGGCTAGGGGTTAATCTTAACTTATTAAAAATCGCATTGATCACGAGATAGCAAGGGGGCGGCGATCGGCAAATCCATTGTTCGAGAGACCCGCCCTTTTTGGGTTGTCATTTTTGGGTTAGAGTGGGTAATATTAAATCCGGTTAAATGGCCATAATTGCAATCTGATTTTTCCCGTTAAGTCTGAAAGTGACGGCCGAATAAGGGTTTCAAACTCTTCGCCGTTTCTAATAAGCTGGATTTAATGACAATAGCGGACGAGAGAATTTCGTAACAGCTTATTATTTTTTGTCTTAAATAACCTGCTGAATGTAGGGTCAAATATTTTGCAAGTTGGTATTAGACAATCTTGATCCTTAATGGAGAATTTTTGCCAAAAACTGTCTCGCCCTTTCCGATTCCGGCTGGGCAAAAAAGTCCGTTTTCGGTCGGTCTTCTACAATTTGCCCTTGATCCATAAAAATCACCCGATCTGCTACCTGTTTGGCAAAGCCCATTTCATGGGTGACTACCATCATCGTCATACCTTCCTTGGCTAATTCCACCATCACATCCAGGACTTCGCTCACCATTTCCGGATCGAGGGCTGAAGTCGGTTCATCAAAGAGCAGTACCAGGGGATTCATGGCCAAGGCTCGCACGATCGCCACCCGTTGTTGTTGTCCCCCTGACAGTTGACCTGGATATTTATGGACTTGGGCTTCTAGCCCCACTCTGGCGAGGAGTTGATTGGCCTGGGTCTGGGCCTCTGCCTTGCTTTTTTTCAGGACTTGGGTTGGCCCCAGCATTAAATTCTCTAATACCGAGAGATGGGGAAACAATTCAAAATGTTGGAAGACCATCCCCACCCGCGATCGCAGTTTGGGCAGATTGACCTTAACCTGACCAACGGAAATACCATCCACCAAAATCGTGCCTTCTTGGAATGGCTCCAGGGCATTGATACATTTGATGAGGGTAGACTTGCCGGAACCAGAGGGGCCACAGACCACCACCACTTCTCCCTCTTCAATATGGGTACTACAATCCTTCAGAACGGGGAAGGAGCCATACCATTTAGAAACATTTTGAATCGTAATCATTAGCGTTTTTGATTAAAGGCTGAATCCTTGACCAGGGTTCCCTCTGGCTCTCTTTTTTTTACAAAACTTCACTTGATTGTGTTGTAGATAGCATTTTATCCGCACCGGCTAGGTTAAGCTGACAGTATATTAAGGAAACAGGTTACGGAGAATAATAAATGACCACTACTGCTGTTTTGTCCTACGCTGAAACGAATTATAACGACGATACTGCCATTTGGGAAAATCTTAAACAGGCGATCGCCGCCAGTTCCGGGTTTCAATGCTGGCAAGAAGAACAAGGGGAAAGTCTGACCACTTTGGATAATCAGGTGCGCCATTACCTCCGCCAAACGTTAGAAACCTTGGCTTACTAGTCCTTAGGAATCGGGTGATCGCCAGATGGAACCGCGTTCCTTGGGAAAACCAGAATCTTTGTAGCCGATGACGGAGACCACTCTCCCTTTTCAGGAAAATTGAGGGGGATCACAAACCGACTAGGCCCTTTGTTATTTGCAGTGAATTGTTTAAAACTGCCGATGACCAGGGGCTTAAACTTTTGGTGACTCAGCTTTCAGAAAAGCTTGGCATAATGTCCAGGATCGGGCTTTATCCCATCTGGCCCTGGGTAAACCACAGAAACAAGGTCTGAAATAAGCCAACAATAAATCCTAAGACTCCACCGAGATTAACGATCGCCTGAAGTTCACTTTTAACAATGCTTTGGACTCCTGCTTCTAGATCTTCCGGCGAGGTACTACTAATGCGAGCAATAATGACTTGATCCAAAGAAAGAATGGGAATAATTTTCTCCACTAATTTTTCTAAATCAGCTTCGAGATAACGCTCTAGAATTAAAGCTAACTCCTGGCTAATTTGGGTTAAAGAACTGCTTAATGCGGTGGAATTTTGTAAACGATTAACAATGACTACCGCCAAATTATCCCAATCAAGGGATTGGCCAAAATCTTGGAGAAATTGTGTCCCGCTTTCCCGCAAATATTGTCGCACCACTTCCCCTGTTGTTTTGCGTAGTTGCTTGACGGTAGAAAGAGGTAAATTTTGCAAAGAAAGATGATGTAGCCAGTCCTTGAGTTTACTCCGGATTTCTAACGCCAGGATTAACTCTTGTAGCCGAGTGTTGGCCAGGTCTTTTTCTTCTAAACAAAAGGCCCGCAACCGGGTTAAGGCATTTTTAACCCCAAATAGGTTAGCCACTACCCAATAGGTTCCACTGGTTTTTTCGCGGAAGCCTTCATCAATGACCTGAATATTGCGATCGCTGAGAAAATCAATAATCGCTAAACGGAGGGCATCGGGGGGCAAAACCTTGCCTAGTAACCAATCTACAAATTGACGGGACTGTAATTCACTGAGTTGAAATTCTAAGAGAACTTGATCAAAAATCTTATTAATTTGGGTTTCTAAAAAATCTTCCCGACGGGAAAAAGCTTTAAGTAAACGAGGCAAGGATTCACTAAATAAATCCCGTAAAATATTCGCTAAAATCTTGGCCGTTTTTTGCTCTTTATCGGTACGAACTTGCTTCAAGGCCGCGGTCAGTAACCACCGTAAAGCCGCTTCCACCCGTTCGGTTTCTAATAATTTCTGGGTTAATTTTTGCAGTTCACCGGGGGTTAATAAAGACCCCATAATCGTATCCGACACCCGTTTGGCTAAACGCTCTTGGTTGCGGGGAATTAAACCAGGAGTAAAAGGGATGCGATAGTTGCCAATTGTCCAAGCGCGATAGGGGCGAAACAACATTTGAATGGCCACATCATTGGTAAAGTAGCCAATAATTCCCCCCGCGATCGGCGGTAAACCGAGGGGTAGCCAGTGAGCAATTTGGGCTAAATCCATCATCATGTATCGTTAATATTCAACGATTCAAAAACGACTTAACAATCACTTGCAAACAACTTGCAAATCACTTGCTATACCTCGTCTAAATGAAACTCATCGTTTTGAAGATTGCCCCCTAAATCTCCCAATACTGGGGGACTTGTCCCATAAGGCTTTTACCATTTCCCTCCAAAGTTGGGGGGCCAGGGGGGCTTAAAACTCTAGTTTCGACCATAAACGGGGTTTTAACATTCTATTTTTGAGCTACCAACACTCCCATTAATCCCCCGGCGATCGC
>JACCDQ010600621.1_pt1 | contig 15948 bp, 15 predicted proteins | sample 7446031 | NCBI WGS metagenome assembly JACCDQ01 (sample SAMN15323442, study PRJNA562643) | freshwater metagenome | isolation source: river surface water | place: USA:Blue River Watershed | collected 2017-08-17
TCGTCGATGGTCAGGTTGAGCTCTTGCCGCCGTGCGGACAACAGCTCGCCCGGCAGCTGCGCCGGCGCATCGGGCGCCGCTTGCGCTTCGCCTTGCGGGTTCTCAGCTTCCTGTTCCGGCGCCATCAGGTCTGCCGGCTTGTCGTCACTGGACATCTGTTTGGCCTCGTTGATAGGCCCGCAGCTGCGGCGAATCAGGGAATCGTCGCTGCCACTGCGAAACCAGGCTTTGTTCGGCAGAACGGTCGCCGAGCTGTCGCTCGATCCCGACTGCCATTGCATAATCGTCGGCACTGGCCGCGCCGCTCTCGAGCACCGTCAGCATGCGCGTGCGTGCGCCCGCATAGTCGCCGCGTTCGACGGCCAGCCGAGCCAGCTGAGCGTGAGCCGCAGTCAGGGTGGGCTGGAAAGAGAGTGCCCGGCGAAAGTAACCGTCAGCGCGCGTGCGGTCGCGCAGGCGCAGGCTGCACAGGCCGGCATTCATCGCCGCGTTCGCGGGCGATGCGTAGCGGCGCTGCCCGAGCGCATTGTCGAGATAGACCAGGCCTTGTGCGGGTTGGCCGCTCTCGCAGAGCATCCAGCCCAGATTGTTCTGCAGCTCGGGGCTGTCCGGCTGCATGCGCAGCGCACGGCGCAGGCTTTCCACGGCCAGCTCGGGCTCGCCCAGCTGCCATTGCACCAGACCGCGTATGCCAAGCGCATCCGCGTTGCGCGGCGCAATCCGCAACACGTGTTCGACTTCATGCAGCGCGATCTCGTGCTTGCCGTCCGCATAATAGGCCTGCGCCAGCGCCAGGCGCGCATCGACGCGCGCCTGCAGTCCTTGCGTATCGGAGGTATCGACCTGACCCGTCGCACAACCGGCCAGCAACATCAGCACACCGGCCCAGCTGCGCCAAGCGCACCGCCTCATTCGCGAATCTCCACGATGCGGCCAAAATCGGCACCGTATTTTTCCTGGTAGGTCGACATTTTCTGCATCCGCTCCTGCACGCGGGTGCGATCCTGCACTTCCCCGGCGAGCTGGCCGCAGGCGGCATCGATGTCATCGCCACGGGTCTTGCGCACCGTCGTAACGATGCCGCCGTCCATCAGAATCTGCGCAAATGCCTTGATGCGGACATTGTTCGAGCGCTTCAGGCCCGACTCAGGAAACGGGTTGAAAGGAATCAGGTTAAATTTGCACGGCACATCGGCCACCAGGGCCAGCAGCTCGCGCGCATGCTTGTCGGTGTCGTTCACGCCGTCCAGCATGCAGTATTCAAACGTGATGAAATCGCGCGGTGCAAATGCGAGGTAGCGCTTGCAGGCCGCCAGCAATTCTTTCAGCGGATATTTGCGGTTCAGCGGCACCAGCTCGTCGCGTAGCGGGTCATTCGACGCATGCAGCGACACGGCGAGCGCCACTGCGCAGTCGCCGGACAGCTTATCGATCATCGGAACCACGCCACTGGTCGACACCGTGACACGGCGGCGCGACAGGCCGTACGCATTATCGTCGAGCATCATCTTCAGCGCGGCCACCGTCGGCTCATAGTTGAGCAGCGGCTCGCCCATGCCCATCATCACGACGTTGGTAATCTGGCGCTCACCTTTCGGGCCCGCAGGCACGCCCTTCGCGCGGCGCAGTAATCGTTCGGCAAGCCACAGCTGGCCGATGATTTCGGCGACCGACAGATTGCGTGAAAAGCCCTGCTTGCCCGTAGAGCAAAAGCGGCAGTTGACAGCACAGCCCGCCTGCGTCGAGACGCACAGCGTGCCGCGATTTTCTTCGGGGATAAAAACGGTTTCGACCGCGTTGCCGTTGCCGACATCGAGCAGCCACTTGCGCGTACCATCAAACGATGTGTGGTCGCTGATCACCGCAGGCGCGGCAACCGTAGCATGAGTTTTGAGCTTTTCGCGCAGCGATTTCGCCAGATCCGTCATCGCGTCGAAGTCGCTCTCGCCGAACTGGTGTATCCAGCGTTGCAATTGCTTCGCGCGAAAGGGCTTCTCGCCCAGCTCGCCGCACCAGCGGACGAGCCCGGCAGGTTCCAGATCCAGCAAATTGGTCAGTTCCGCCATCTCGTGCCTCTGCATGCCATCGCCGCAGAGTCAGAGCCGGGCGCCTGTGTTTGCGCGCCGAATCTGCCCCTGCGTTCTGTGTTCCTGGGTCCGCTCGAATTAACGCGAGTAGACGTTCAGGCTCGGGAAGAAGTAGCCGATTTCGACTTGTGCGGTTTCCGGCGCATCGGAGCCGTGGACAGCATTCGCGTCGATCGAATCAGCGAAGTCAGCACGGATCGTACCTTTCTCGGCCTTCTTCGGATCGGTCGCGCCCATCAGGTCGCGGTTTTTCAGGATCGCGCTCTCGCCTTCGAGCACCTGAACCATCACCGGGCCGGAGATCATGAAGTCCACCAGATCCTTGAAGAAAGGACGCTCACGATGCACAGCGTAAAAACCTTCTGCGTCAGCGCGCGACAGGTGGATCATGCGTGCAGCGATGATCTTCAGGCCCGCGTTCTCGAAACGCGAATAGATCTGGCCGATCACGTTCTTGGCCACAGCGTCCGGTTTGATGATCGACAGGGTGCGTTCGATTGCCATCTGAAAAACTCCAATAAAATGAAAGGGTTAAGAATTTTTGCGTGAATTCTGAATAGCCCGGCATTTTAGCACGAAAGCCCGGCTCAAGTACCCGTAACGGAAGTGGTCGCTAGCGCCACACACACGGTCGATGCAAGTAGACGCAGAAATTGGAAGTCAGGTAAATTAATGTTTTGGCAGCCGCGTAGGGACGCATCGAGCCGAACATCGCGCAGCCGGTCCGCGACGCTTTTCGGCACCGAACCTTGATAAAACCGGCCGGCGCCACAATTTAAGAACACGAACCTATCTCGCCAGGGCGATGGCGACACCGCGAAGCCCGGCCTTGCAGCACCAGGCTGCGGCACAGCCGATGTGTCAACACCAGCGGCAGCACCCGCGCCCTGACGAGATAGGTTCCTACACTCGGAGGCAATATGAACCAACCCCTACCCACCCGCTACGGGAGCTACAGCGGCAGCGTGACCGTTGAGCGCAATCGCGTGCTGCGCAATACGTACTGGCTGCTGGCGCTGTCCATGCTGCCCACCGTGCTCGGTGCATGGCTGGGCGTGCAGCTGAATTTTTCACTGTTCACCGGCAGCCCGATGCTGGGTTTCGTCGCCTTCATGGCGATTGCTTTCGGCTTTTTCTACGGCATCGAGAAGACCAAGCATTCATCGACCGGCGTATTGCTGCTGCTGGGCTTTACGTTCTTCATGGGCCTGATGCTGTCGCGCCTGATCGGACATGTGCTCAGCTTTGCCAATGGCACGCAGCTGATCATGACCGCTTTTGGCGGCACGGCCATCGTGTTCGCAGCGATGGCCTCGATCGCCACGACGAGCAAGCGTGATTTCTCGGGACTGGGCAGTTGGCTCTTCGCCGGCGTGATCGTCATTTTGCTGGCCGGCGTTGCCAATATTTTCCTGCAAATGCCGGCGCTGCAAATCGTCGTCTCGATGGTGGCGGTCGCGATCTTCTCGGCCTACATCCTGTTCGACGTACAGCGCATTGTGAACGGCGGCGAGACCAATTACATCACCGCGACGCTGGCGATCTATCTCGACCTCTACAACGTGTTTGCGAACCTGCTCGCGCTGCTGGGCATCTTCGGCGGCGATCGCGATTGATCTGACGATCTGCTCAAAAGACAACGCCGGCCAATGTGCCGGCGTTTTTTTATGTCGGGCAGTTGTCAGGCAAGCGCCCGGACCCCGCCGATGTTTTCAAACGGCGGCTCAGCCACGTTCAAACACGGCAATCGATTCAACATGCGCGGTATGCGGAAACATGTTGACTACGCCGGCCTTCGTTAAACGATAGCCGCCGACGTTGACCAGCATGCCCGCATCGCGCGCCAGTGTCGCCGGATTGCACGACACGTAAACGATACGCTCAGGCTGCAGCAATGGATCGGTTTCCCGTGCCTCGGCAATCGCCTTGCAGACCTCCATCGCGCCTTCGCGCGGCGGATCGATCAGCATGCGATCGAAGCGTCCCAAGCCGCGCAGCGAATTGAGATCGAACTCAAACAGGTTACGGTTGTAGAAAGTTGTTTTCGCATCCAGCCCATTCAGTGCCGCATTCTGCAACGAACGCTCGGTCAATGCCGGACTACCTTCAATGCCCACCACCTCTGCCGCCTGCGTTGCCAACGGCAGCGTGAAATTCCCGAGTCCGCAGAACAGATCGGCCACGCGATCGCCAGGCTGCACCTCCAGCAGGCGCAGCGCACGCGACACCAGCACCTGGTTGATCTGATGGTTCACCTGAGTGAAGTCGGTGGGCCTGAACGGCATGCGCACACCGAACTCCGGCAGCAGATACTGCAAGGGCCGCAGCTGCGGATACCAGGGTGCGGCGGTATCAGGCCCCTTGGTCTGCAACCACCATTCGATGTGCCACTCGTCGGCAAAGTGCTTCAGCTTCTGCTCGTCGTCCTGCGTCAGCGCCTCCATGATGCGCAAGACCAGCACGATGACCTGCTCACCCTCATGCTCACCAATGGCCAGCTCGACTTGCGGGAGGCGCTCACGGATCGACAACGATGCCACCAACGCACGCATCGGCACCAGCATCGCCGAGACTTTCAGCGGCAGGATCTCGCAGGTCGTCATATCGGCGATATAGCTCGACTTACGCTCATGAAAGCCGATCAGCACGCCGCCCTTTTTCTCGACAAAGCGCACCGACATGCGCGCGCGATAACGATAACCCCAGTCAGGACCATGAATCGGGCGCAGCACGGCTTCCGGGCGCACTTTGCCGATGTGATGCAGATTGTCTTCCAGCACGCGCTGCTTGATCGCGACCTGGGCCGACGGATTCAGGTGCTGCATTGCGCAGCCGCCGCACAGGCCAAAGAACTTGCAACGCGGCTGCGTGCGCAATGAAGATTCGCGCAACAGCTCAGTCATGTCCGCCGCTTCCCACTTCGGCTTACGCCGGTATGACTTGAAGCGCACGCGCTCACCGGGCAGCGCGCCTTCCACGAAGATCACCTTCCCGGGCGTGCCGTCCTCATTCGGCAAATGGCCGACCCCTCGCGCTTCCATGTCGAGCGATTCGATGTCGAGGATAGGAGATGTAGTCATAGAAAAACGCAGCGGCAGGATGGCAAACCCGCGATTTTACCGCCAGCCGTTGCCCACTGGCCGGCACGCTTGCAGAAAGCGGCTTGTGGGAATGCCACTGGCTGGCACAGACCGCTCGCCGTCGAAAAGATCTGTGTCCGCGAGAGCACCGCTGCACAGGCGGCGCTTCAGGCCGCGCCTCAGGCAGCGCGCGCTGCTTGCCCGCCCCAAATCGCCAGGTAATCACGCCAATGCTGACCATCCAGCTTCGCCAGCGACGATTGCACCAGTTCGATTTCCGCGTCGTAAGCATCGCGCGTGAGCTGCCCGCGCATGAGCAGGTAGCGGCAATACACGAGATACGTGTTGACCACGTCGGTTTCGCAGTAATCGCGGATCTCGGCCAGCCGACCTTCCTGATACAGCGACCAGACCTGTGAGCCATCGACGCCCATTTTGCCCGGAAAACCGCAGAGCTTCGCAAGGTCGTCGAGCGGCGCATTGGCGCGGCCGGTGTACATCGCGAGATGGTCCATCAGGTCGAGATGCCGGCTGTGATAGCGAGACAGATAGTTATTCCATTTGAAATCACGATCGTCGTCGCCTTGCTCCCAGAAGCGGGACGCGGTGACGCCGTGGACCAACGCCCGGTAGTTCAGCACGGGCAGGTCGAAGCCACCGCCATTCCAGGACACCAGCTGCGGCGTATAGCGGTCGATCACCCGATAAAAATCCTGCAGCAACTTCATCTCGCCGGCATCGGGCGTGCCCAGCGAACGAACCCTGAAACCTTCGTCATCACGAAAGACACACGAGATCGCGGCAACGCGGTGCAGGTGATGCTGCAAAAAATCCGAGCCCGTCTTTTCGCGGCGGGCAGCAAACGCCTGTGCGGCCACGTCGGCGTCAGGCACATCGGCGGCGGCGCCATTCAGCGCGCGCAGGCCAGCGACATCGGGAATTGTCTCGATATCGAATACTAGTACGGGAATCAAAGCAGAGCGTCCTTACCTACACCGCGCGCAGTCATCGTGCGCTTTAATCTTGTGAGTCCCTCTTGCTGGATCTGCCGCACCCGCTCGCGCGTGATGCCCATTTCCTCTGCAAGCTCTTCCAACGTGGCCGGTCGGCCCTGGTCCAGACCATAGCGGCGCATGATTACCTGCCGCTGTTTGACAGGAATACCGTCCAGCCAATGCCGCACCAGCCCGATCATTTCGCGCTGCGCGACCTGCGCGTCCGGACCGGCATCAGCCACATCCGCCAGCACATCCAGCAGGCTCGAGTTCGGGTCGCCGTCGAGCGGCGTGTCGAGCGAAGCCACATGATCGGCCAGCGCGAGGATCTGCTGCACTTCGTCGACGCTGCGCTCGACCAGATGCGCAATATCCTCGATCCGCGCATCGAGCGGATTCGACATGCGCGCTTCAAGGTGGTACTTCGCACGCAAGATCTGATTCAATTCACGGATACGATGGACCGGCAACCGGATCGCGCGCGACTGGTTCATGATCGCGCGCTCGATACTCTGACGAATCCACCAGGTCGCATAAGTGGAAAACCGAAAGCCGCGCTCAGGCTCGAATTTGGTGATCGCATGCATCAGGCCAAGGTTGCCCTCCTCGATCAAGTCGAGCAGCACCATGCCACGATTCACGTAATGCTTGGCAATCGACACGACCAGCCGCAGATTGTGCTCGATCATGATCTGGCGTGCCGCGAAATCGCCTTGCTTGGCCAGCGTCGCGTAATGCACTTCGTCTTCCGGGCTGAGCAACGGCCGCGAGCCGATCTGGTTCAGATAGTGCTGGGTCGCGTCGCTGGTCAGCTCGGATTCGAGCAACGAGCGGAAATCATCGGTGCCATTGGATGCACCTTCGATACCGCCGCTTGCAAGCTCGGCGGCGTCACCCTCCAGCGCTTCCTCCCGAAACTCCAGTTCATCCGGCGGTGCTTCAGCCTCCGGATTTTCTGACGCATCGGAATGGCGTTTCATTCAGCGACTGGGTAACAGGCTGATCGGATCGACAGGTTTGCCCAGCTGACGGATTTCAAAATGCAGCCGCACAGACTCGGCATCGGAATCGCCCATCTCGGCGACCCGCTGTCCTTTGGTTACGGTTTGACCTTCCTTCACCAGGATGGTTTTGTTGTGTGCGTACGCCGAGACCAGGCCTTCGTTGTGGTCAATGATCACGAGATTCCCGTAGCCGCGCATGCCCTTCGCATACAGCACCGTGCCATCCCCCACCGCCACCACGGGCTGTCCGGTTTGACCGGCAATGTCGATACCTTTGTAGGCAGAATCGAATTTGCGGATCAGTTTGCCCTCGGTCGGCCAGATGAAACGTGCGGTGGCCGCTGCATCCGGCTTGCGCACCGGCTCCGGCGCTTTCGCCGCGTCGCCGCCGGGCGCAGAGTCACCGCGCTGCATTTCATTCCAGGTCTGTTCGGTATAGGCCACCTTGCTGCCCAGCGGGCCACGCTTGAGGCTACTGGACGCCTTGGGAGGCGCTTCTGCCGCAGGCGACGCCGGCGGCGCGGCCGGCTTCGGCGGTTCGACCGGGACGACCGATACCTCGAGACCGGTATCGATCGGCACACTGGCCGCCCTCGCCCCTTCCGGCGGCACGACGCGGAGCAATTGCCCGACTTTGATGTCATTGGGGTTGGTCAGGCCGTTCCAATCGGCGATGTCGCGATACCCGGCATTAAATTGCTGTGCAATACGGGTCAGCGTATCGCCCTTCTTTACGGTGTAAAAACCTGGCGGATCCGGCACCACCGGCACCGGTGCCGCTGCGGATTCCTGCTTGTGGGTATCCGGGCGGGAGGCTTTTTGCCCGCCTGCGGTACGTTCCTGCACGGGCGCATTGGATGGCATGTCGGCGCAGCCATGCAGCAGCAGGATGGCGGGGAACAGCCATGCGATCGCGGTCGTCTTAGTTTTCATCTTTCCTGAATATATCTTTGTCCGGGCTGTCAGCCGAAGGTGCCGGGCCTGAGCGGCACGAAATGACAGGCCTCCAGCATGTCAGCCATCCATTCATTGCGCTTGGTACGCACGACCAGCTTCAATCGCTGCTGTTGATTGCCGACCGGCGCCACCAGGCGGCCGCCGACGCTCATCTGGTCGAACAATGCCTGCGGAACATCTAGTCCGGCTGCCGCCAGAATGATGCCATCGAATGGACCGCATTGGGGAAGTCCCAACATACCATCGCCGTAATGCAGGCGCAGATTCGGAATTCGCAGCGGCCTCAGATTGCTGCGCGCCTGCTCGTGCAGCGGACGAATCCGCTCGATCGAGTAGACTTCATTGGCCACTTGCGCCAGCACCGCCGCCTGATAGCCGCAACCGGTGCCGATTTCCAGTACGCGCTGCAGCTTGCCTTGCACACCGCCCCGCAGTACCTCGATCATGCGCGCCACGATATACGGCTGCGATATCGTCTGATGGTAACCGATAGGAAGCGACGCATCGATGTAGGCCTGAGATGCCAGGCCGGACTCAAGGAAATAATGACGCGGCACGGATTCCATCGCCGCCAGCACCATCGGGTCACTGACGCCCTGCTGGGCGACGCGCTGCACCATCGCCTTGCGCACCGAGTCCGAGACCAGTGGCATCGTGGCCAGCTTGTCGACCGCCGGCGCCGGACGGCGCATTTCCGGCGCCCGCGCATGCACGACGTACTCTTTGGGCGGAGTGGCGTGTTGCACCGCATTGCGGGTCGCGGTCTGACGGCTGGCGACCACGTGCCGGTTATTGTCTTTATTGCGGCCGGCCAGACCAGTCACGAAATCCAGCGTCAGCGGGAATCGCTTCTTGGGCTGGCCTTTGCCTTCGCTCATCCCAGGACCTGTTTCAAGCGCTCATATTGCGCGTTATGCGTCAGGTCGATCTGCAAGGGGGTCACTGATACCCAGCCTTGTTCGATCGCATGAAAATCCGTGCCCTCGCTGGCTTCTTTGGCTTTGCCGACCGGCCCGATCCAGAAAATCTCATTTCCATGCGGATCCTTGGTGCGAATCACCGGCTCCGATTCATGCCGTTTGCCCAACCGGGTGGCAACCACCCGGTCGAGCGCCGCATACGGCCGGTTCGGAATATTCACGTTCAGCAAAAACGGCGTGTGCAGCGTGTCCAGCTTGCGCAATACCAGGTCTTTCGCGAGCCGCGCCGCCGACTGCAGTTCCGCCCATCCATGATCGACTTGTGAAAACGCGATCGAAGGAATGCCAAAAAGGAAACCTTCGGTGGCAGCGGCGACGGTGCCCGAATACAGCGTGTCGTCGCCCATGTTCTGACCCTGATTGATACCAGAGACCACGAGGTCGGGCCGTTGATCGAGCAACCCTGTGAGTGCGATGTGGACGCAGTCGCTGGGCGTGCCATTGATCGAGTAGAAACCATTGGCGGCGCGCTGCATCCGCAGTGGCCGGTCGAGCGTCAGCGAGTTGGACGAACCCGACCGGTTGCTGTCGGGCGCGACAACCACGATCTCGGCAATGGAGGAAAGCTGATCCGCCAGCGCATTAATGCCCGGGGCAAGGTAACCGTCGTCGTTGCTGATCAATATTTTCATCGAAACGATTTTACCGCATCGCAGACGGACAAATTTGACCCTTTGATTACGGTCAACGTGGTTCGCTGACCAGAAAATTTTGCACGGTTGCGAACTCGCGCGTTCGGGCGAATGGCGGCAGGCTTTGCCAGATTCTGCGCCCGTAGGGCTTGGAAATCAGTCGAGGGTCGCAGATCATCAGCACCCCGCGGTCGCCCTCATCGCGTATCAGCCGGCCGGCGCCCTGTTTCAGCGTAATGATCGCTTCCGGCAGCTGGTGGTGCATGAAACCGTTCAGGCCGCGCTTCTCCATGTCCGCGATCCGCGCGGCAAGCACCGGATCGTCCGGCGGCGCAAAGGGCAGCTTGTCGATGATGACCACCGACAGCGCGTCGCCGCGTACGTCGACCCCTTCCCAGAAGCTCTGGCTGCCGATCAGCACCGCGTTACCGGCCGCGCGAAACTGGTCAAGCAGCTCGGTGCGTCCGAGCTCGCCCTGGACCAGCAAGGGCCAGGGCAACTGGCGCCGCGTGAATTCCTCTCGCAGCCGTTCAGCCGCGCGCCGGACCGCGCGCAGCGTCGTGCACAGCAGAAATGCGCGCCCGCCGGAGGCCTCGATGACGGGCAGCGCGACATCGACCACCGCATCGGTATACTTGGGCGAGTTCGGCTCCGGCAGATTGGTCGGCACGTATAGCAGCGCCTGCTTGCCATAGTCGAACGGGCTTGGCCAGGTGCGCGCCGGCGCATCGGACAATCCCATCTGCGCGCTGTAATGCGTGAAATCGTTCTTCACCGCCAGCGTGGCCGAGGTAAATATCCAGGCGCGCGGGCTGCCCTCGCGCTGTTTGGCGAAGATGGGCGCAATTGACAGCGGCGTCTGATGCAGCTGCAGCGACTGCGAAAACGCCTCGACCCACAGCACTTTCGCCGCACGCTCTGTCGGATCTTGCGGCGGCGTCCAGGCCTCCAGCCGCTGCAACAGCTCGACTGCCCGGGTGCGGCATTGCTCAATGGTCTCCGCACGTTCAGCCTGCGAGGCCAGCACGTCGATCAGGCTGGCGAGCATGACCTTCACATGCGCAAACGCCGGAAAGAACGGACTGCTTTCCGCGATCTGCTGGTAGGCGAGCTTCACACCCTCGACCGGAAAGGCCAGCCGCAGGTCGCGCACCGCCTTCTCCACGCTGGATACGAGTGCTCCCCAATCGGCACCGTCGCGCGCATGGGCAAGCCCCTCGGCCAGCACATCGCGGCACAGCTCCATCAGCTGTGAGGTCGATACTGTATCGCCGAAAAACAGCGTGGCCGTCTCGGGCAACTGATGGGCTTCGTCGAAGATGATCGTATTCGCTGTCGGCAGCAGCTCGGCCACGCCGGTGTCTTTCAGCGCGACATCGGCGAAGAACAAATGGTGATTCACCACCACCACATCGGCCTGCTGCGCCTCTTTGCGCGCCTTCATCACAAAGCAATCCTGGTAATACGCGCAATCGGCGCCGGCGCAGTTGTCGCGCGTGGAAGTCACCAGATTCCAGACGCTTGCGCTTTCCGGAACCCGTGACAGCTCGGCCTTGTCGCCGGTGCCGGTAGTCTTGATGAAGCGCCCGATCTCGCGCAGGTAGCCGACGTCTTCGCGCGCGGTCAGGCGCCCGTTCTGCTGCGTGCGCTCGAGATGAAAATGGCAGACGTAATTTGCGCGGCCTTTCAGCAGCGCGACCGATACCGGCACATTCAATGCCTTGCGCACCACCGGTATGTCACGCAGGAACAGCTGATCCTGCAGATTCTTCGTGCCGGTCGAGACGATCACTTTCCCGCCCCATAGCAGCGCTGGCACCAGATAGGCGAAAGTCTTGCCAGTGCCCGTACCGGCCTCGGCGAGCAAGGTGCCGCGCTGTTCGATGGCCTGCGCAACGGCGCGCGCCATGTCGGTCTGCGACTGGCGCGGACGAAAACCGGATATACCGCCGGCGAGCGTGCCGTCGGTGGCAAACAGGGCGGCGATCTCGGCGTCGTGCATGCCGCCGCTGTCAGGTGATTCTGGTACGTCGGACACGAGAGACAAGGACGTCAGGAAAGTTTAGGCGGGAATGTCGGGAACCAGCTGCATCTTCAGCCGGATGATTTCATCTTTCAGAAAAAGCTTGCGCTTCTTCATGCGCCGCAGCAGCAAGTCGTCACGGTCATGAGCGAGAACGAGCAGGCTGATCGCGGCATCGAGATCGCGATGCTCGATCTCCAGTTCGATCATGCGCGAGTGCACGCGTTCGTGGTTCGCACCCATCGGCTCACCTGACCCGCAGCCGGATAGTGCGCGGCTTCTCCTGCACCGGCTCGGGCGCTGTGCCGGTTGCCTGTGGCTCGCCGGAAGAAGTCGCCTCAGGCGCTGATGGCACGCGCTGTGTTTCGCTGGCGTCAGCAGGCGTAGCCGGCTGGGTCGCATCCTCGGCGGTAGCCGGCGGCGCGGTAGTACCCCCTGCACCAGGCGGCAGGTCCACCATGAACTCCGGCGTCGGCACGGCCGGCCCGACTGGCGGTGCTTCAGCCGCTGGCGCTGCGGAGGCTTCGGCTTCTTCGCGCGCCTTTTGTCGTGACCGCTCATGCGCCTCTTCAGGCGTCAACCCGGGATCCGGCTCTGGCGTCGGTTCAGCCGCTGGCGCCGTGTCGATGGCGGCGTCCGGTGCCGTGTCGGCTGGCGTGGATGCGTCGTCGGCAGGCTCGGCAGCCGGTTCCGTCGTCTCGTTGCCCGCAGCGGGCTCGCTCTGTGCAGGTGCGTCCGCACTGCGCGGCTCTGTCGCAAAGCTGTCGGTGTCGACTGGCGCCACCGGCTCGCCACTCACCGCTTCATCGTCGCCCGGTATGCGCTCGATCTGGATTCGCGTCTTCGACGATTCACGGCGCTCGCCCGACCCCTGCTCGCCTCGCCCGTTATTGCGAGCCGCCCCGGAGAATGGCACGGGCTTGGTGCCCTGCTCGGCCGCACGCCGCTCACGCTCCGCGACGGCGCGGTCACGCTCTGCAGCACGTTCGCGGCGCAGAAAGGCCTTGGCCTCGACCTCGACGCGATTGACTGCCTTGAATGCCCGGCGCTCGCGCGTGCGCAGATCTGACAAACAGGACGCTACGAAAAATCGCTCATAACACTCGACCTTCTCGCGCGAGTAACGCCGGGTCAGTTGCTCATTCACTTCGGGCAGCCGGCGAATCGCTTCTTCGGCACGCTCAACGGAATCGATCGACAGCGGCGGAAAATCCGCCAGCAGCGCCTGCTCAGGGTCCTGCGCAAACGACGACAGCTGCACGGCCAGCAGGCAAGCGGCAGCAATCGCCAGTGACAACAGACGTGATAATTTCATGAATTGTCCTGATCAGGCAATCGCCGCCACGGTCTGACGGCGCGCACTCTCCTTGTATTCGCGCGATTGCATTTCAACGATGCGTGACACGGTCCGATGGAATTCGTTCGCCAGCGTGCCCTCGGTGTACAACATCTCTGGCGCAACGTCCGCCGACATCAGCAATTTCACGCGATGGTCGTACAGCACATCGATCAGCCAGGTAAAACGGCGCGCTTCCGAGGCCATTTCCGCAGACATTTTCGGCACGTTCGAGACGATCACCGTGTGGAAGCGGCTCGCGATCTCGAGATAATCATTTTGTGACCGCGGGCTGCCGCAGAGCGTTGCAAAGTCGAACCAGGCGACACCGCCCGCCCGACGCACACAGCGAATATCCCGCGATTCTATCCTGATCCGCGGATCTTCCTCGGTCATTTCCGCGATATCGATGAACGCCCTCAGCAGTGCACGATCGGATTCCGGCCCCGGCGGCGTGTGATACGCCTCCACTTGCTCCATGATCCGCTTGCGATAGTCGGTGCCGGCATCGACGTTCATGACATCGAGCTTGTCTTTCAGCAGCGCGATCGCCGGCAGCATGCGGTCACGGTGCAGGCCATCCGGATACAGCGTGTCGGGCGCGTAATTCGACGTCATCACGAACGAGACCCCGTGCTCGAACAAGGCCTGCAGCAGGTTGTAGAGGATCATCGCGTCGGCGATGTCGGACACATGAAACTCGTCGAAGCAGATCAGGCGGTAGCGGCGCGCGATTTTCTTCGCGACGATCAGCAGCGGATCTTCGACGTCTTTCTGCTCGTCGAGCGCGCGGTGAACGCCGCGCATGAACTCATGGAAATGCAGGCGGGTCTTGCGCACCACCGGCACCACAGCATAGTAGCTGTCCATCAGGAAGGACTTACCGCGACCGACGCCGCCCCACAGATAAACGCCGCGCGGAATGTCGGGCCGGCGGATCAGCCGGGTGATGCGCGTCGAGCGCTTGGCCCGGTACGCGACCCATTCGTCATAGGATTGCTGTAATCGCTCAACGGCCGCCAGCTGGGCGGGGTCAGACTGATAGCCGCGCTCTTTCAGCGCGTGGTAGTAGTACTCAATGACGTTCATGGAGCAGGATTCAACGGGGCCATATCGACCACGACCTGAGCGGGATAGCGGGTACGTGCCGAGCCGAACGGCAAACCGAACCCAAGCGATACGCCGACGCCGCTGACACGACCGATGCCGCCGCCGACACCGACGCCGACGCGCGAATTACCGGCGGTGGCCGTGCTGCCTGGCGCACGGATGATGACTTCGGAAGTCCGGTAGCCGTCGCGATTACAGACCACCCATAAATCACCGCGCGGCTCGCCGACATTTACCGTTGCCGGCGTCTGTACGGTCCAGCTGCCGGCATCGGTTTGTACGGTGCAGTCAGCGCCGGGCAGCGATTGCCCGCGTGAGGTCGACAGGATATCGATCTGACCAGGGGGACGCTGCGGCTGGCTAGCGCAGGCGGCCAGCAGCAGGCTAAAGAAAACAAGGGCGGTCCATCGCATGTGAGTCCTCCTGTGAAGGCCGCCCCTGCGCATCATGTGCGCTTCTGTCAGAAGTTCAGTGCGCGCTTGTCGACGGCCAGGGCGGCCTCTTTGGTCGCTTCCGACAAGGTCGGATGCGCATGGCAAATGCGCGCAATATCTTCCGCCGACGCACGGAATTCCATCGCCACCACGGCTTCCGAAATCAGCTCGGAGGCCATCGGCCCGATGATATGCACACCGAGGATCTCGTCGGTCTTCGCATCTGCCAATATCTTCACAAAGCCCGAGGTATCGCCCAGTGCGCGCGCACGGCCATTGGCCAGGAACGGGAAACTGCCTGCCTTGTACGCAACGCCATCGGCCTTCAGCTGCTGCTCGGTACGGCCGACCCACGCGATCTCGGGCGACGTGTAGATCACCCAGGGAATGGTGTTGAAGTTGACATGACCATGCTGACCGGCGATACGCTCGGCCACAGCGGCGCCCTCTTCTTCCGACTTGTGCGCCAGCATCGGGCCACGCACGACATCGCCGACCGCCCAGATATTCGGCAGGTTCGAGCGGCAATGATCGTCGACCGCGACGAAACCGCGCTCGTCGAGCTTCAGGCCAACGGCTTCCGGGTTGAGACCGTGGGTGTTAGGCACCCGGCCGATCGATACGATCAGCTTGTCGACCACCAGCTTGTGCGCAGCGCCCGCAGCATCGGCGTAGTCGATCGTGACGTCCTTGCTGCCCGTCTTGATCTCGCCGATCTTCACGCCCATCTCGATCGTCAAGCCTTGCTTGACGAACAGCTTGTGCGCTTCTTTTGCCACCTGCTCGTCGGCCGCCGCCAGGAAATTCGGCATGGCTTCAAGGATGGTGACCTCGGCGCCGAGGCGGCGCCAGACACTGCCCATCTCGAGGCCGATCACGCCGGCGCCGATCACGCCCAGCTTCTTCGGTACCGCATCGATGGCCAGCGCGCCGGTATTGGAGAGCACCAGCTTCTCGTCGAACGGCGCATTCGGCAGCGCACGCGGGCTGGAGCCGGTGGCCACGATGATGTGCTTGCCCTTTACCGAGCTGTTGGCCGGCTCCGAGACGGCGATCTCGTAGCCGTCGGCGTCCGCCTTCACGAACGCGCCACGACCATGCAGGAAGGTGACCTTGTTTTTCTTGAACAGATACTGAATGCCGTCGTTGTTCTGCTTGACCACGCCATTCTTGCGGGCCAGCATCTGCGCGAGGTTCAGCTTTACGCCCTTCACATCGACGCCATGCTCGGCCAGGCCGTGCTGCACATGCTCGAAATGTTCGGACGATTGCAGCATCGCCTTCGACGGAATGCAGCCGACGTTGGTGCA
>JACCDQ010365953.1_pt1 | contig 15946 bp, 12 predicted proteins | sample 7446031 | NCBI WGS metagenome assembly JACCDQ01 (sample SAMN15323442, study PRJNA562643) | freshwater metagenome | isolation source: river surface water | place: USA:Blue River Watershed | collected 2017-08-17
AAACGCGATGAAAATACCAAATGGTTCGATTTTCAAACTCCAATCCATCAAATTATTGATTATATCAATTTGAATAAATAATTCCAAAAAACTATGCCAATAGCTCCTAATTTCACTTCCATACTAAACAAAGACTTTGAAATCAATTTCACCCAATGTTTGCCATCAGGAAGTTTAAAATATACCGAATTATGCAATTTATTGCAACTTACCGCAGCTGAACACGCTGAGATGGGTGGTATTAGCTTTAGCGATATGCAGGAATTTGACCAGGCTTGGGTTTTGAGCAGAATGCGAGTTGAAATTAACGGCTTACCGAAATGGAAAGATACCGTAACGGTAAAAACCTGGATAAACAGCTTAGAAAATTCACGTTCGGTGCGTGCATTGGAAATGTATGTAAATGGTGAAAAGATTGTGGGTTGCGAAACTTTTTGGGCTGTTTTTAATACCAAAACACGTCGACCGGAGTTACTCAACTTAACTCACGATCATTTCAAACTTTTTCCTGAAATTAAAGCAACTCAGGAAGGATTTTCTAAAATTGACATCAATCCCGAAAAAGAAGAAATCTTCAGTAAAACCGTTATCTTATCCGATTTAGATATTGTAAATCACGTCAACAATGTCAAATATCTGGAATGGTGTATGGATTTAGTGGATGAAAACATCATTTTGAAACAAAAAATAAAAAGCTTTGAGATGAACTTTATGAAAGAACTTTCACTTCGAGATCAAGTTGTTATACATGAAAATGTTTCCGATGACTGCATTGTTTTTAGCATTACCAAAGAAGACAAAAACTGCTATGCACTGCAATTGAATTTGAAGTAATTTTCTAAAGTCAAGCTGAATTTTTATGCCCGGCTATTTTATTTCATTTTAAATTTAGAAATATCACTATTGAAAATCATTTCAAAAATTACCGGGATTTAATTTAATGGATAAACATTAAATATTTTTTTTATACTATACATAAACATTAGTCGTTAGAAAGTATAGAAAATAAAAAACCTGAAATGAAAAAAATAATTCTAATCTTATGTCTTGTAACTTTAGTGGCTTGTAAATCAAAAAAAGCACATCAAAAAGAATCTAAAGCTGATGAAGTTGTAAAATTAACCCCCACCCAAATTAACAACAGTCAAAAAAACAAAGCCTACGAATTAGGCAAACGTGTTTTAATGACCTGTAACACTTCTAAATTCAAAGCTTTTACTACTAACGAAGCAATACAATCCGTAATTAACAATATAACCATCGAAAAACTATCCAAAACCTGTGCGAAATACAGAATGTGGTACGGCAGTTTCATTGACCTTCAATTAGCAGAAGTATATCAAAACACGCACGATCAAACGGTGGTTTATCGATTTAAAGCTTTATACACAAAAAAAGTAGCTAATAAAGAATTACGTGTTTTTATGAATGCTGACAATCTTGTTTCGGCAATAAAAACTTCTGATTGGGTCGACAAATTTCAGAATAATTAAATTTGGAACAGTTCCCCAAAAGCTACTGCTGCTTTATGCACTAAAACCGGCCAATCTTCAGCAGCATTATCATCGGCTCCGTCAGAAATATATTTGAGACACAAAAAAGGAATTTCTTCTTTCATAGCAATAGTTGCTAATGCATAAGCTTCCATATCAACAACATCATATTTTGTTTCAGTATGTCCCATTTCAAAATTATCTCCTGTTCCACAAATACCATGAGGAAGCATTTCCATACGTAAACCGTACTCTAAAACCGAAGGCAGGTTGGTATACGGAGTTACGTATCGTTCATAGCCTAAACCACTAACATCCATATCACGTTGAACAAATTGAGTGCAACAAACAACATCTCCTTTTTTAAAACTACTACTTCCTGCCGAACCTAAATTAATTATTAAATCAGGTTTTTTTTGATGAATTGCTTTTGTCAACTGATAAGTAGCATTTACTTTCCCTACACCTACAAACAAAGTATTATGATTTTCAAATACTTCTGCCGCTTCCATTTCTAAAGCAAATACAAAAAGTACATTTTCTATTGGAAATCGTTCGTTTTTATTTATTGTTATCATTTATTTGAAATGCTGTTTTTGGAATTAAAGTCACTCAATACAGAGTTTATATTTTTTTAGGCTGCAAAATTACAAATTAAATAATAGTCTTTGATATTATAGTCACTCTGAAATAAAAAAGCCATCTTTGATTATCTCAAAGATGGCTTTTTGTAAATAATTAAAAAATTATTTTTTCATTTTTGCTTTTAAAGCATTTTTCTCAGCTGTCATTTCTAAAGCCCCGTAAACTCCTGAAAGGGTTTTAATAATATCCGCATTTTCAGGATCTAACTCATAAGCTTTTTTCAAATACGGTAAAGTACTTCTAAACAAATCTTCTCTTTTCTTTTTTAGCACATCATAACGCTTAGTGTCTTTATCAGAAGTACCTAACTTATTCATTTCCTCAATAAGTACTTTCTCATTTTGTAATTTCAAAACAGCCAGGTTGATATAAGCATTTAAATAATCAGGTTTTAACTCAACTGCCTTTTTATAATATTTCTCTGCTTCTTCATTATTATTATTACTAGCTGCAATAACACCTAAATTATACACTAATCCAGCATCATTAGGATTTTTTGCTAATACCTCAGTAATGATTTGTTTGTATTTATCAAAATCTTTTGTTTGCAAATACAAATTAGCTTCTGTCAATTTCAATGAAGTATCTTCCGGATTTGCTTTTACAGCATCTGCAACAGCTTGTTTTGCTTCAGCAATTTGTCCTTTTTCAACTAAAATCAGAGCCATGTTTTTATAAATCTCTCCCCTTTTAGATGGAATTTCTTCAGTTCTGGGTTTTTCATGAGTACCTAACTTCACTGCTTTATCTCTCTCTGCAGCAGAAGCAAAAGCAGTTTCTTCTCCGTTAACTTTACTTACAGCAAGAAATTCTTTTCCTTTTCCTGAATAATTTAATTTTTTTAATTCAGTATACAACTCCATTGCTTTATCATAATCTTTAGCACTCACATATGTTGAAGCTGCATAATAAAGGTAAATAGTGTCTTTTTTGTCTAACAAATAAGCTTCATGCAACTTTTGAGCACCTTCAATATTATTATTTGCTTTAGTTGCGGCTACACCACTATTAATCAATAAATTTCTGATTTTAGTGATTGAAGTTGCTGCCTGAGCAGAATACTTTAATTTACCTGAAGCTTTTTCAGCTGCAATCAACTCTTTGTATGTATCTGCTGCTAATTTCATATTAGCTTCAGTATCTACTTTTTTATCAACAAAATCCAAGTAAGCATTTGCTTTTAAAAACAAAGCCTGCGCTTTTTCTTCATCAGTGGCATTAGCCATTAACGGTTCAGCAGTTTTCAAAACAGCTAATACTTCTTTCATATCACCACTTTTTGCAGCTTTATCAGCAGCTTTTAATTCTTTTTTCTGAGCAAATACTGCAACAGACAGCAATAAAGCTGATGATAGCATTACAAATTTACCATTCATAATATTGATTTTTAATATTTATAATTTATTTTGATTATAGTTTACGCTTCGTCATCATCTTCAGAATCGTCATCTTCATCTTCCGAAGTCTCATCATCATCTTCTTCGTCATCTTCAACAACACCTTCATCTTCCAGAACTTCCAAAACTGGTTTCACTCTTTCAATTGCAGCATCCTCAATCACATTTCCATCTTCGTCAACTACTACTTGTTCCTCGTCATCTTTCATTACTTTGGCAACAGCAGCGATAGAATCATTCCCTTTCAGATTAATCAACTTAACTCCCTGAGTAGCACGCCCCATTACCCTTAAATCTTCAATTGCCATTCTAATAGTCAATCCTGATTTATTAATGATCATTAAATCATCGGCATCAGTAACAGCACTTATCGAAATTAATTTTCCTGTTTTCTCTGTGATATTAAGTGTTTTAACTCCTTTTCCTCCTCGGTTCGTAATTCTGTAAACATCTTCTCCGTCTTCGTCAACTAACTTCGTACGTTTTCCATATCCGTTTTCAGTTACAACTAAAATTTGAGAATCGCTTATATCATTCTTATCAACAGTAACCATACCAATTACTTCATCGGTTTCATCTTTTAAAGTAATTCCACGTACTCCGGAAGCTGTTCTTCCCATTGGACGGGTTTTAGTTTCTTCAAAACGAACTAACTTACCGGATTTAACCGCTAAGATAATTTGACTTTCACCGTTTGTTAATTCAGCACCTAATAATTCATCACCTTCTTTAATAGTAATTGCAGCAACACCATTAGCTCTTGGTTTAGAATATTTTTCCAAAGAAGTTTTCTTAACCTGACCTTGTTTAGTTACCATTACTAAATTGTGGGTCTTAATATAATCCTGATCTTTTAAATCCTGAGTACAGATAAATGCTTTTACTTTATCATCACTTTCGATGTTAATCAAATTCTGGATTGCTCTACCTTTAGCCGTTTTAGTTCCTTCCGGAATTTCATAAACACGCATCCAGAAACATTTTCCTTTTTGAGTAAAGAACATCATATATTGATGATTTGTAGCCACAAACATATGCTCTAAGAAATCCTGATCTCTGGTTCCGGCACTTTTTTGTCCTACTCCTCCTCTATTTTGCGTTTTGTATTCGGATAAGTTCGTACGTTTAATGTATCCTGCATGTGAAATAGTAATTACCACATTTTCATCGGCAATTAAATCTTCGATACTTACATCGCCACCGGAATATTCAATAGTCGAACGGCGTTCGTCTCCATATTTTTCACGGATTTCAATTAACTCTTCTTTAATTAAATCCGTTCTTAAATTCACATCTGCTAATAAAGCTTTCAAATGATCAATTAACTTCATCAACTCTTCATATTCAGCACGTAATTTGTCCTGTTCCAGACCTGTTAACTGACGCAAACGCATCTCAACGATTGCTCTTGCCTGAATATCTGAAAGTTTAAATCTTTCAATTAATTTCTCACGTGCTTCTTCTGTATTCTTAGAACCTCTGATTAACGCAATTACTTCATCAATATTATCCGAAGCAATAATTAAACCTTCTAAAATATGTGCTCTTTCTTCGGCTTTACGTAATTCAAATTGTGTTCTGCGAATAACTACATCGTGACGGTGCTCCACAAAATAATGAATCAAATCTTTCAGATTCAACATTTGAGGACGGCCTTTTACCAATGCAATATTATTTACACTAAAAGAAGATTGTAATTGTGTAAACTTAAATAAGGTATTTAAAACTACATTTGGTGTTGCATCGCGTTTCAGAATATAAACGATACGCATACCATTTCTATCTGATTCATCGCGAATATTAACGATTCCTTCAATCTTTTTCTCGTTAACTAAATCAGCAGTACGCTTAATCATATCTGCCTTGTTAACCTGATAAGGAATTTCAGTTACTACAATACACTCTCTTCCGTCAACTTCTTCAAAAACAACTTTAGCACGCATTACTACACGCCCTCTACCTGTTTTAAAAGCTTCACGAACTCCCTCATAACCATAGATTACACCTCCGGTTGGAAAATCAGGAGCTTTAATATGAGTCATTAACTCATCGATTTCAATTTCATTGTTATCAATATAAGCCAATGTACCATTTACAACTTCAGTAAGGTTATGCGGAGGCATATTAGTAGCCATACCTACAGCAATACCAGTAGCTCCATTTACTAATAAAGTAGGAACACGTGTAGGCATTACTTTTGGCTCATATAATGTATCATCAAAATTCAGTTGAAAATCAACGGTTTCTTTTTCGATATCAGCCAGGATTTCTTCTGAAATCTTTTTCATTCTGGCCTCGGTATAACGCATTGCGGCCGGACTATCACCATCAACAGAACCAAAGTTACCCTGACCATCAACTAATAAATAACGCATACTCCACTCCTGTGCCATACGCACCATAGTATCATATACTGATGTATCTCCGTGTGGGTGGTACTTTCCTAAAACTTCCCCAACAATTCTTGCTGATTTTTTATGAGCAGATCTTGAAGTTACTCCTAAATCATACATTCCATAAAGTACTCTTCGATGCACAGGTTTCAAACCATCTCTAACATCAGGAAGCGCTCTTGACACAATTACCGACATCGAATAATCGATGTAAGCTGATTTCATTTCATCTTCTATGTTAATAGGAATTAACTTTTCTCCTTCAGACATAAGTTGTTATATTAATTAATTATATTTCGTTTCAAAACGTGCCAATATACGGATTTTTGAAATTTCTAAAAGCTTTTCAAAGCACTAATTTCAACGATTTATTAACAAAGTAAACACCGCTTTTGTTTACTAATTTCACAGAAAAAACAAGCTTTTTTCTCATTTTTTTTGTCAATTAGCTGACATAAGTACTTAGGTACGGTTTTTGTTTTTCAATTAGTAATTCACTAAATTTACAATACTAGAAATAAACATTATGGATGACAATTTTTCACCAAGAGTAAAAGATGTTATTACCTACAGTAAAGAAGAAGCTTTACGACTGGGTCATGACTTCATTGGGACAGAACACTTGATGCTTGGTATCCTTAGAGATGGTAATGGTAAAGCAATACAGATATTAAACAACTTATCTATAGACCTGGATCATTTACGTAGAAAGGTAGAAATCCTAAGCCCTGCAATCCCTGGAATAGATAGTAATTTAGAAAAGAAAAACCTGCATTTGACCCGTCAGGCGGAACGCGCTCTAAAAACAACATTTTTAGAAGCAAAAGTTTTCCAAAGCCCATCGGTCAGTACAGCACATCTGTTACTATGTATTTTAAGAAACGAAAACGATCCTACAACCAAGCTATTGAATAAACTAAAAATAGATTATGACGTAGCCAAAGAACAATATTTGAATATGACACCAAACGAAGAAGAATTCTTAGAAAACTTACCAAGAGCAACAGACTCTTATAATGACGATTTAGGACAAGATGACAGTCTAAAAGAAGGCAATTTCAATAACCCTGCTAATAAGTCCAATAAAAAATCCAAAACCCCTGTTTTAGACAACTTTGGTAGAGATTTAACTGACATGGCAGAAGAAGGAAAACTGGATCCTGTTGTAGGACGCGAAAAAGAAATTGAACGAGTTTGCCAAATTTTAAGTCGTCGCAAAAAAAACAACCCTTTATTAATTGGTGAACCGGGAGTTGGAAAATCTGCTATTGCTGAAGGCTTAGCTTTACGAATTATTCAAAAGAAAGTTTCCCGAATCTTATTTAACAAACGAGTAGTTACTTTAGATTTAGCAAGCTTAGTTGCCGGTACGAAATACAGAGGACAGTTTGAAGAACGCATGAAAGCCGTGATGAACGAATTAGAAAAAAATGATGACATCATTCTTTTCATTGACGAGATTCACACTATCGTAGGTGCAGGTGGAGCAACAGGCTCACTTGATGCTTCAAACATGTTTAAACCTGCTTTAGCCAGAGGTGAAATCCAATGTATTGGTGCAACAACCCTTGACGAATACAGACAGTACATTGAAAAAGACGGTGCTCTTGAAAGACGTTTTCAAAAAATCATTGTAGAACCTACTTCAGTAGAAGAAACAATCACCATTTTGAACAATGTTAAAAACAAATACGAAGACCATCACAACGTGACTTATACACCAGAAGCTATCGAAGCATGCGTTAAATTAACTAACCGATATATGTCGGAACGTTTTTTACCGGACAAAGCTATTGATGCTATGGATGAGGCAGGTTCTCGTGTACACATTACTAACATTGAAGTTCCTAAAAAAATATTAGACTTGGAACGTCAATTGGAAGAAATTAGAGAATTAAAAAATGCTGTTGTTAAAAAACAAAAATACGAGGAAGCTGCTAAACTTCGTGATGACGAAAAACGTCTTGAAAAAGATTTAGCTATTGCTCAGGAACAATGGGAAGAAGATGCTAAAAGCAACCGTATTCAGGTGACAGAAGATAATGTTGCTGATGTAGTTTCTATGATGACAGGTATTCCGGTAAATCGTATTGCGCAAACTGAAAGCAATAAATTAGCTAAATTACCAGAACTTATTGAAAGCAAGGTTATTGGACAAAAAGAAGCAGTAATTAAAATTGCCCGTTCTATCCAAAGAAACCGTGCCGGATTAAAAGATCCAAACAGACCAATTGGTTCGTTTATTTTCTTAGGTCAAACAGGAGTTGGAAAAACGCAATTAGCGAAAGTTTTAGCGAAAGAATTATTTGATTCTGAAGATGCCTTAGTACGTATTGACATGAGTGAATACATGGAAAAATTTGCTATTTCCCGTTTAATCGGAGCTCCTCCGGGATATGTTGGATACGAAGAAGGCGGACAATTAACTGAAAAAGTTCGTAGAAAACCTTATGCAGTGGTGCTTTTAGACGAAATTGAAAAAGCACATCCGGATGTATTCAACATGTTGTTACAGGTTCTTGATGATGGTTTCTTAACAGATAGTTTAGGCCGAAAAATCGACTTTAAAAACACTATTATTATCATGACTTCTAACGTAGGAGCACGACAATTAAAAGATTTTGGTCAGGGAGTAGGTTTTGGAACCGCTGCTAAAGTAGCTCAGGCAGATGACAATTCAAAAAGCATCATTGAAAACGCTTTAAAGAAAACATTTGCTCCTGAATTCTTAAACCGAATTGATGACGTAATTGTATTCAATGCTTTAGAAAAACACGATATCGATTTGATTATCGAAATCGAATTGAAAAAATTATACGCCAGAATAGCTGATTTAGGATATATTTTAAAACTTTCAGACGAAGCAAAAGCTTTTATTGCCGAAAAAGGCTTCGACAAACAATTTGGAGCCAGACCTCTAAAAAGAGCCATTCAAAAATATGTTGAAGATGCTTTAGCTGAAGAAATAATCACTTCAAAAATTGCAGCCGGTGACGAAATTTTCATGGATATCGAAGAAGGTTCTCAAGAACTAAATGTAAAAATTAACAAAGCAGGAGAAACAACTAATCTATAAAAATTGTTATCCTTTTTCATTAACAAACCCGTTACGTTTTCATAACATGACGGGTTTATTTATTTAACACTGGTTTATTTTTATTTGAAATACAAATAAGTAGTTTTAGCTTTTAAGATTTCAATAAAAATTACAATGAATAAAGTTATCGTAGGTAGTGAAGAATGGTGTTCGTTTCCTGAATTAGGAATTCCGGTTATTAAAGCCCGAGTAGACTCGGGAGCTAAAACCTCAGCCCTGCACGCCATCAATATTGCTCCTTTTATAAAAAATGAAACCAATTGGGTTAAATTTGACCTCAACCCTATACAAAATAATTCTAAAACAATTATTCATTGCGAAGCACCTTTAATTGACAAAAGAGTGGTTAAAAGCTCCAGCGGCTTCAGAGAACAACGCTATGTTATTCAAACCAATTTAAAAATTGGAGATACCAGCTGGCCCATAGAAATGACTCTGACTAATCGTGACACCATGGGCTATAGAATGCTATTAGGTCGTGAAGCTATGAGCGGAAGACTTTTAGTTGATCCAGAGCAACAATTCTTATTAGGACAACCAAGTAGCGACAATCTAAAGGAAATCTACAAAAATTCAGAAAAAATGCCTAACGGATTACGCATCGGTTTATTGGCAAGCAATCCTGAATTATACAGTAACAAAAGAATCATGGAGGCCGGAGAAATGCGTGGTCACGAAATGCATTTTTTGAATATCAAAGAATGCTACATAAAACTGGATGCTAAAAAACCCGAAATTCATTATCGCGGAGGAAAAATCCTGAATGAATTTGACGCTATTATACCCCGGATTCGTCCAAGTGTTACCTTTTATGGCTGTGCTTTAACCAGACAATTTGAAGCCTTAAATGTATTTTGTCTCAATTCCTCAACCGCTATTACCCAATCCAGAGATAAACTCTTTTCTTTGCAATTGCTACTTCACAGCGGAATTGGAATCCCTACAACCGGATTCGCTAATTCACCGTTAGACACTGACGACTTAATTAAAATGGTGGGAGGGCCGCCATTAGTTGTCAAATTATTAGAAGGAACTCAGGGGAAAGGAGTTGTATTAGCCGAAACTAAAAAAGCTGCCGAAAGTGTTATCAATGCCTTCAAAAGTTTAAATGCAAATATTTTAGTTCAGGAATTTATCAAAGAGGCAAACGGAAAAGATCTGCGCCTATTTGTCGTTGATGGAAAAGTGGTCGCTACAATTCAACGTGAGGCAATGCCTGGCGAATTTAGAGCCAATATTCATCTTGGCGGAACAGCCTCCGTAATCAAAGCCACTCCGGAAGAAAAGAAAATAGCCATTAGAGCCACAAAAGCAATGGATTTAAAAGTTGCCGGAGTAGACATCATTCGATCAACAAAAGGACCTTTATTACTCGAAGTAAACTCTTCTCCCGGACTGGAAGGAATCGAAACAGCAACCAATAAAGACATTGCCGAAGAAATGATTAAAGCCATTGAAAAGAATTTCAAATTAGACGCAACAGCTAAACAGAAAGAACAATAAACATTATAGAAAGAAGAGCCAAAACAAGACCTAAATAATTCAATTTTGATAGTTTTTCTTTAAAAACAACTAGACCTACTATACTTCCCAGCAGAATAACTCCCATATTCATTCCTGCAAAAACAGTGGATGGATTTGCCGAGAAAGCTTGGTGCGCCTTTAAATATAACAATATATTTCCGAAATTAAAACAGCCTACCAAAAAACCGAAAGCCATATTTTTGACTTCAAATACTTTCTTTTGAACTACTATTTCATATAATACAGCCCAAAACATAAAAAAGAAAGCGATGCAAAAAATAACAAACAAAGATGTTGTATAAGGAACAGCTGTAGCGGCAGCTACCTTTTTGAATAAAATATCAATAACTCCAAAACCTAAAAACACCAAAATTGGGTATTTAAAATTGGACTTATCCGAATCAGCATCAGCAGTCTTATTCAAAACACAAAACAAAGCCAAAAAACCAATTAGAATTCCTATTAACTTAGTAATTGTAAAATCTTCTTTAAAAAGAATCCAAGCTGCCAAAAGCGAAATAAACAACGATAATCTTTGCGCAGCATCAGTTTTTACAATTCCAATGCTTTTGATAGAAGCAATTAAAAACAGAAAAACTACCGGCAACAAAATCCCCAAACTTATATAAAATAAAAAAGGTACTTCTGAAGTAATGGCTCGTACATCAGGAGAGAAAACAACATAACAAAGCAGTAAGGCAAAGAAATAATTAAACAACACAATTTGCTTTGCGTTGGCAGCAGTTTTTCGGACAATTTTAAAAATTACGCCAACCAAAACACTACAAATAACACTAAACAACAAATACAACATAATTCCAATTTAAATAACAAACCTAATATTCTATTTCAAAATTGATATAAAAGCAAAAGAGGTTGTTTACAAAATAGTAAAAACAACCTCTTTTTTATTGGTGAAATTTAGTAAATAACCCATAAAAACCAAAATTACTCCCTTTTAACCAAATTAAATTTTAAAAATGATAACATTTAAACTCTTCAATTCCAGCATAATCAGCTAATCCCAAATCATTATTTTTTTTTAATAATCACACATAACTTTAATATCATCCGTAGCAAATTTTCCTTTTTTTTACTGATCCTGTTTCTTAAAAAATTTACCCGGTTGATGACAAATTAATCTATTTTCGACCAATGACGTTTTTAATACTATTTAGGTAAATAATAACCCCTAAATCAAAGAAAGAATTAATGCTCGTTACTAAAAAAACAATCCTATTTAAATATATCTTTGCTAACTTTTAAATAATTCAAAATACTCTGAGATGGTCAATGAGAATTTTATTTTTTGTCTTGAAGGCGTTCCTGATGTAGAAACCAATATTACTACTGAAGTACTTAAAAATTTAGAACATCTGGCTTTTGAAAATAAAATCTCCAGTATTTATAAAAGCTGCGACACAATAGAAGGACTTGAAGAGAGTCTGGGAGCTTTGTTGTACGATGATCATAATTTCAAAGATTACCAAATTATCTATTTGGTAATGCCCGGACAGGAAAACAATATTTGTCTACACGATTATTACTATAGCTTAGAAGAAATAGCTGAATTATTTGAAGGCAAACTAAAAGGAAAAATTATTCATTTTGCTAATGAGAAAGTATTGGATTTAACTTCGGAAGAAGCGCAGTACTTTCTTGATATCACTGGCGCAAGAGCCATTTCAGGTTACGGAATCAAAAACCAAAAAATAAGCAGTATTCATCTGGATAAATTCTTTTTTAATTTATGCGATGAATTAGATGATATTATTGAAATAGTAGAAGAATTACATCAAAAAAACTACGCTCTTTGTAAATTTCTTGATTTCAGATTGTATTACTAAATCTTACTATTTTATAAATTCGACAAACTTTAATAACTTCGAAAAGCTTAAATAAATGGGATATTATAAATTCTTATTTTCTGTTTAATCTTTAGACGTACATAATATTAACACTAATGAAAAAATACTATTTACATAACGGTGTCGAAAGCAGTGGTCCTTTTGACCTGACCGAATTAGAAATGAAACAAATTACAGCAACAACTCCGGTATGGTTTTCAGGAATGCCGGATTGGAAAACGGCTGCAGAAATAGACGAACTACAAATACTCTTAAAAGTTAGTCCGCCTCCATTTAAATCACTTCCGACAGAACCGGAAACAAAACCAAAAGAAAAAGTAAAAAAAACCAAAATTATGGGACTTCATAAGAACACATTTTATTTGGTTTTACTATTTGTGTCATTAATTATTGGAAGTTTTGTTTTAAATATTTTAGAAGAAAACAGAAAAGCGGAATTAAGTAAAATAAACCACCAAACTGAAATTGAAAACAGACAATTTTTACTAAAAGAGAGAGAAATTAAGGAACAAAATGAACGTTTAGCCGAACAACAAAGACAAGAAGCAGAACGTATTGCCCGAGAAAGAAAGGATACAATAAACAAAAGGCTTTCTGAAATTAAAATTGAGAAAATAGAAAATCAAACGCTTTTAGATGAAGCTAAAAACAAATTGCTCAAAGCCAACAATTTTCAATTTTTTAGAACTGCTGATGAAAAAAGTAAAGAAATAAATGTTTTACAAACTGAAATTTCGCACCTTAAAAGCGAACTGGAAATATTAGAAAATGAGCAGGATCAACTGAATTTAGAACTGGAAAGAACGCACTAAAAAGCAACTAAAGTTTCTTACTTAATCTAAAACAAAATGGAAAATCGTTATTCATTAGTTATAAGTCCGCCTGAAACGATTATTGATTTGGTAAAAATCATGAAAAACGAATTAGCGCAAGAGCTGGGCTGGTTTCACAGCAAAAATTCATTGGCACATATTACAATTAATGAGTTCATGGCTAATGAAAATGAAATCGAAAGTATTAAGAAACAATTAGATACTATCTGTGAAAGTCTAAAGCCAGTTTCTGTATGCTTAAACGGCTTTGACCACTATCCTAATGGTGCTTTTTTCATTGCTCCGGATGCAGTTTCAAAAATTGATTTGAAACAAATCATGAAACACATCAACCAATCTTTTCCAATAAAAACAATCTTTAAAAACAACGAACCACATTTATCCATTGCCCGTAAATTAACTTCTGAGAATATATCCAAAAGCTACCGCTTATTTTCTAAACCAATTGATTTGAAATTTGAGTGTAAGAGCATTGCACTTCGGTTGTTTAATCCTAAAATAAAGCAATTTGAAATAATTGCCTATTTCGAATTCAGAAATAATCCAAAATCCACTTTTGAACAAGGAACTCTTTTTTAGTTTTAGCAAAACTAAAAAACATTAAATATTTTTTGATAAAATCAAAAATCGTAATTTTAAGATACGAAATAACCTCAATCCTAAATCTGTCTAAAAAAGCAATAAATAGATGCAATTGAGGCAATAACGAAGAGCTTAAACAATAACATATGACCGATAAACAACAATAAATATCAACATATGAAAAAGCATTTCAACATTATCATAGCGGGAGCAGGCGGAATAGCAGAAGCAGCGGGCTTGATTCTGGCTGAATGGAGCGAAGTTACTCCTTCTCTGTTTATTGGAAACCGAAGACTCGCTAAAGCACAATCTGTAGCTAATTGGATTAAAGAAGGAACGACAAAACAGTGTGCTGTAGAACCTTTTCTACTTCCTGAAGAAGAATTGACTGAGGAAATGAAAATAATTTTCGACGAAGCCGACATTATTTTGGATTGTTTACCGGGAAATCAGGCTCCAAGAATAGCAAAACTGGCTCAGGAATTTCATTTGCATTATGCAAATCTTACCGAATACGTTGCCGAAACCGAAGAAATTATTGCTTTTGCAAAAGATGCTAAAACGGGTTTTATACTACAAACAGGAATTGCACCGGGTTATATTGATGTACTTGCTAACTACTTATTTCAACAATTTTGTATTGACTTCAATGTAAATACAGCAGATAAATTAGAATTTAAAGTAGGTGCATTAACTAAAAATGCAGTAGCTCCGCATTATTATGGTTTTACCTGGAGTCCTATTGGTGTTGCTACCGAATACCTGAAAAATGTAATAACTATACGGAACTTTAATAAAACCGAACTCCCAGCCTTATCCGAAAAAACTACAATAATTCTCAACGGAGTTACTTATGAAGCCGATTTGACTTCAGGAGGTGCTGCCGATTTACCAGATACCTTGACTGGAAAAGTACGGAATTTGGATTACAAAACCTTACGCTTTCCGGGTCACTATGATTGGATTCAAAATCAAATAGCAACTATTGGCAACTCAGAAAATAGAATTACAGAATTGCAAAAGATTATGGAAAAAGAAATTCCTCTGTTTGAAGATGACCAAATCATATTGTTCGCTGCTGTGGAAGGTAAAGACATTAAAGGAATTTTGAGAAGACGTGAAATCACCAAATGTATTCTTCCACTAAAAGTTGGAAACCATCAATTACGTGCTATTCAAACCACAACTGCAGCTTCTTTAGTACAATCAGCTCAATTATTACTTGAACAAAATTTAAAAGGAGTTATTCTTCAAAGTCAAATTGAATCAAACTCTTTTTTGAACGGAAATTTCATCGTTCCTGTTTACGGGAAAATAGAATAGCACCTAAAATTTTCGCTGAAAAAAGGAACACAGATTTAAGAAATTTTATTAGATAAAAATTTTAAAAAATCTGTTTTTATTTTTCAAATTTCTTAAATCTGTGTTCCCAAATACTACTTCAAATCCCTATTAGAAGATTGTCTGATTATCAATTCCGGTTCCAGAATGATTCGGTTAATCGTTTTTTTCTTAGGATTCTTCATTCGCTCGAGAAAAGCTTCTGCAGTTAATTTTCCTATTTGGTCACTATGCTGATTTACAGTTGAAATCGATGGCTGGGTAAGCGAAGTAAAAGGCTCGTCACTAAAACCTATCAAGGCAATTTCGTCAGGGACTTTGATATTATTTTCTAAAAGTACCTGTAAAGCCCCCAAAGCCGCAATATCTCCGGCTACATAAACCGCATCGGGTCTTTCCGGCGAATCCAATAATTGCTGCATGATTCGGCGTCCGTCTTCCAGGCGTAAATTACTTTCGATAATCCAGTTTTCTTTAGTTTCTAAATTCCATTTTTCAAGCGCATCTTTATAGCCCCGAATACGCTCCTTATAAATTCGAATATGCTTGAAACCTGCAATATGAGCAATGTGTTTGCAATTTTGTGAAACCAAATGATCAACAACCAAATGGCTACTTTTATAATCATCAATTCCCACATAATCGACATTCAATTCCTCTTCACCTCTATCAAACAGTACCAATTCCGTTTTGGATTTTATTTTTTGATAATATTCTAAATTGGTCGTTTCATTCGCCATCGAAGCAATAATCCCGTCGACCTGAATTTTTAA
>JACCDQ011563310.1_pt1 | contig 15942 bp, 11 predicted proteins | sample 7446031 | NCBI WGS metagenome assembly JACCDQ01 (sample SAMN15323442, study PRJNA562643) | freshwater metagenome | isolation source: river surface water | place: USA:Blue River Watershed | collected 2017-08-17
GTGTCTCATTTAGCTACCTTTGTGCAGATTGGCGCAACTTGGGGAGCTGCCTACGATTCTAGGAATAATAGTTTCTATGCTGCCGCAACCTTGAAAAGACACTCTGGCTATGGCCCTAATGGTTCAGGTGCGATTTATAAAATTAGTGCTGATAATACGGCAACCGCAGTTAGTTTATTGATTGACCTTGATGGTAAAACAGGTACGCTTGCCAATGGAAGCAGTGTTGTCATTAATACTGGTGCCTCTACTGATCATGGCAACCTTGCTTCGTTGAGTACTCCAGGTACAGATAACCCAGCGTTTGCGTTGGCTGGTAAAACAGGTTTAGGAGATATTGATTTAAGTCCTACTCGAAATACTCTTTGGGTGGTGAATGCAAAGGGAGGAGAGGTCATTGAAGTGAATGTTAGTAATCCAGCTAGTCCAACGGTAGGAAAAGTGTATCCTGTTACGACTTCAACGACAGGGGTTACAGCGATGGACGGAGTGTTACGTCCGTGGGGATTAGAAATTGCGAATGATGGAACGGTCTATGTTGGCGTAGTGGCAACCGCAGAAAATGTAACGCCTGCCGCTCCTACGACAGCAGGTCCTATTAACCTGAGTTCAACTACATCGAGAGAGAGTATTGCTAACAGAGCGAAACTAAAAGGATATGTTTTTAAACTAGATAAAGTAACGGGTAATTACACTCAGGTACTTGCGATTGATTTGGACTATCTACGAGGAAATCCCGGAGTTGGTATTAACAATACAGCAGAATGGGTGCCTCGGCTTGACGATTACACACAAGGTTTCCCAAATATTGGTGATGGTTGGTTTCAACTATATCCACAACCTCTTGTAGCAGACATTGAAATTATGGATGATGGTTCCATGTTGGTATCGTTAATGGATCGCTTTGGACTACAAACAGGCTCTGAAGGAAACTCAAAACCAGGAACCTCTGCAACCGCTAATGAAAATGGACGTGCTTCTGGAGATGTTGTACGAGTTGTGAAAAGCGGTGCAACATGGAGTAGTACATTGAGTAATCGTTATGGAGATGCGATGTCTTCGCTTGAAAATGCGGCTGCTTTGGGTGGTATTGCCTATAAAAGTGGTACGAATGAATTTATTGCCGTAACTGTCGATGCCCTTTCGGCAAGTACCAATGGTATTGTTGTAATGAGTCAAGCAGGAACTGTACTTGATAACCAAGATTTAGTAACATACGCAGCAAACCCTTTATTAGGTTCAAAAGGGCTAGCATTAGGTGATGTCGAAATTGGTACACAGGGAGTTACTGCTGTTTGTACGATACCGACCATCGTAATGACTCAATTACCTGCAACCTGTAGCACAAGTGGAACTCCTAATAACGATGGAGCTTTAGCGGTGATAACCGCTGCTAATGCAGACAGATATGGCGTTAGTGCTGGAAGTACCTATGCTGGACCAGCTTATGCTAGTGCTACTTTTCTAATCAATTTCCCTGATACCTTACAAAAAAATATACCTAATACGGGAGGCGTATATACCATTCGCTATTTTAGTGGCGATGATGCCTGTTTCAAAGATACCACCATTACGGTGGCTGCTGTAACATGTACTGTTCCTACTACCTGTACTCCACAAGTCTTACCTCTTTGTCAAGGCGAGAGTTATACTTTGTCTGTGCCTAAGAGTGGTATGACGGGTATTCAGTGGTATAAAGATGGGGTTGCAATTCCTGCACCACAAGGAACAGCCGATACCTTGGTCGTGTCAACCGTTGGGGTTTATAATGTAACAGGTTTTCAGGCTGGAGCGGTTTGTAAAGACAGTAGCTGTTGTCCTGTGATGGTAGTTGCAGGAACTAACTGTCCCTGCTCATTAACGGCATCTGTCACACAGTCAGTATGTAATAATAATGGAACAGCAACATGGGCAGGCGATGATTACTTTACTGTGACGGTTAATGCCAGTATTACAAATGGAGCGGCAGGACTGTATGAGGTCGTATTTGGGGCGAATGCCGATGGAACAGGAGGAAACGTATTGAACTCAGGCGGTACTCCTTTCGGAACACCCGTCACAGTGGGTTCTGCTGGTAACTTAAAAGCCGATAATCAAGTTTATTCCATTACGATTCGTTCTCTAGGAGGAAGCGTAATGTGTTTCGATAAAAAAACATTGACAGCCGTCCAAAGCTGTGCGAGTGCTATCACATGTCCGCCTGTAGTGTGTACCCCTATTGGTTTCTCCAAAAACTAACAGGTAATTGAGTGAGTTGGATTTTAGGAGTTTGTGTCAAGTAACATTGACCAAACTCCTATTATTTTTATGTCCAAAGGGGAAATTTACCTTCACGATGTTGTTCGGCCATGTCAACATAATGCTTAGCTCCCGATTTGATTTTTTCAGCCTGTTCTTCCGTAAATTGACGAATTACTTTTGCTGGAGAACCTACCGCCAGTGAATAATCAGGAATAATTGTGCCTTCAGTTACTAAGGCATTTGCCCCAATTAAACAGCCTTTCCCGATGACAGCTCTGTTGAGAATCGTCGCTCTCATACCAATCAAAGAACCATCACCAACTGTTGCTCCATGTACAATAGCTCCATGACCTACGGTCACATCGTTGCCAATAATTGTTGGGTCACCTGGGTCGGCATGCAGTACCGCATTATCTTGAATATTGCTGCGGTCTCCAATCTGAATTCGTTCAACATCAGCTCTGATGACAGCTCCGTACCAAACGGATACATCTTCTCCAAAAGTAATATCTCCCATGACAGATGTATGGGCTGCTAAGAATGGTTTTTTCATGATTTTAGTATCAGACAATTATATATAAAATTATATCTTCTCAAGGTAGTACTTTATGGTCATTACACCCTATGTTACCGATTGCTTATTTTTCCAATCCATCAGTCATGTGAAAAGGCGTATTTTCAAGGGCAAACATAGGCAAAATTTAGGCAAATCGTAGGCAGAACAATAGATTTTACGTATTTTTACGTTTTAGAGGAAATAAGCACTAAAAAAAGCAGTTTGTATTAAATAATAGAACGTCTTTTTTTTGTACAAGGAAACATTGAATTGTTATAATATTTATCCTTTTTGTGAATATTCAAATTCTAAGTAAATGCCAAACACTTTCGGTGAGGCTACTTTTTATGTTTAGAAGAGCATCAATCAGCTAAAATTTACGATATTTTTAAGAAAACGAGAACAAAACCACATCTAATCAATCTCGTATCCATTGATAAAGAGCGGTAGAACAATATAATAGTAATACTAAAATCATGTCAGAAATTCAAGAAACAGTAGAAATCGACAAAGCAAATTATGGAGCCGATAATATTCAGGTATTAGAAGGCTTAGAAGCGGTAAGAAAACGTCCTTCCATGTATATTGGAGATACAGGAGTGAAAGGTCTTCACCACCTAATTTGGGAAGTAGTTGATAACTCTATTGATGAAGCCCTAGCGGGACATTGCGATACCATCCACGTAACCATTAATCCTGATAACTCGATCACCGTTTCTGATAACGGTCGTGGTATTCCAACAGGAATGCACACCAAAGAGAAACGTTCGGCCTTAGAAGTGGTAATGACCGTCTTGCACGCTGGTGGTAAGTTTGATAAAGATACCTACAAGGTTTCTGGAGGTTTGCACGGGGTAGGGGTTTCTTGTGTGAATGCCTTATCGACAGATTTGAAAGTGACCGTAAATCGTGACGGTAAAGTCTTTGAACAAGAATATAAAATCGGTGTACCGCAATATCCAGTACGTGAAATTGGAACAACGGACAAAACAGGTACAACGGTTACGTTTAAGCCAGATGCTTCGATTTTTACCGTAACAGAATATAAGTATGAAACCGTAGCGAATCGTCTTCGTGAGTTGTCTTTCTTAAATGCTGGTATTTATGTGTATCTGAAAGATTTACGTGACTTAGATGAAAATGGCGAACCGAAAAGTGACACGTTCTTCTCGGAAGGTGGGCTTCGTGAGTTTGTTGAATATTTAGATGCTACTCGTGAAAAAATTATTGCTGATCCTATCTACATGGAAGGCGATAAAAATGGCGTACCTGTTCAAGTTGCCATGTTGTATAATACGTCGTATTCTGAAAACGTAGTGTCGTATGTAAACAACATCAATACGATTGAAGGAGGTACACACGTAGCAGGTTTCCGTGGTGCTTTGACTCGTACCTTGAAAAACTACGCAGACAAATCGGGTGCTTTAGACAAACTAAAAATCGACATTGTTGGAGATGACTTCCGTGAGGGGTTAACCGCTGTTATTTCGGTAAAAGTAGCAGAACCTCAATTTGAAGGACAAACGAAAACGAAACTAGGTAACGGAGAAGTTTCAGGTGCGGTATCGGCAGCAATGTCGGATATGCTTGAAACGTGGTTAGAAGAACATCCGAAAGAGGCTCGTCAAATTGTAGCTAAAGTTATCTTAGCAGCACAAGCACGTCATGCGGCTCGTAAGGCTCGTGAAATGGTGCAACGCAAAACAGTTTTGGGGGGTAACTCTCTTCCAGGGAAATTGGCTGACTGTTCAGATAGTGACCCACATACCTGTGAGTTATACCTTGTGGAAGGGGACTCGGCAGGTGGTACGGCCAAACAAGGTCGTAACCGTGCTTTCCAAGCAATCTTACCTTTGCGTGGTAAAATCTTGAACGTAGAAAAAGCTCAAGAATATAAAATTTACGAAAATGAAGAAATCAAGAACATGATTACGGCTCTTGGTGTCAGCTTTGGTAAAGATGGTGACGAACGTGCCTTGAATATCGAGAAATTACGTTACCACAAAATCATTATCATGACCGATGCCGACGTGGATGGTTCTCACATTAGAACACTAATCTTAACGTTCTTCTTCCGTTATATGAAAGACTTGGTGGATAATGGATATATCTATATCGCCCAACCTCCTTTGTACCAAGTGAAAAGAGGACAACAGATGCGTTATTGCTGGACTGAAGCACAACGTGATGTGGCTGTTCGTGAATTGGGTGGCGATAAGGAAAGTTCTGTGGGTATTCAACGTTATAAGGGGCTTGGAGAGATGAATGCTGAACAATTGTGGGAAACTACGATGAATCCAGAGTCTCGTACCTTGAAACAAGTGTCCATTGAATCGGCGGTAGAAGCAGATTTATTGTTCTCGATGTTGATGGGAGATGAAGTACCACCAAGACGTGATTTTATCGAGAAAAACTCTCGTTATGCAAAAATTGATATTTAATCCGCTTTCTCGGAAATAATAGAATACAAGAAAAGGCTAGTTCCGAAAGGACTAGCCTTTTCTTATGAGTACTCTTTTTATAAATAGTACCAAGCGAAAATACCAATAAAAGCCTGTTGCTTTCGTTATAGGCTTAATCAAATAATAATCCATCTTGGTATAAAATGGATGAGAATCCTTTAAATTTGTATTGAATTAGTTAAAAGACTTAGAACAAAAGCCTTACATTCTACTAAGGAACAATAAACCATGCCAACATTCGATTTTAAACGTTACCATTTACGTTCTATTCATGCTAGTGATGCTGAGGAAAGAGCTGCCATTAATCAAGAATTGAAAGTGTTGTATGAAACACTTTCTGCTGAAGAAAAAGTTGTTTTTAATGAAGAATTACAACATTTTTTGATTCACGAAATGGGCAGACTAAAAACAGATTACGAAGCAATAAAAGGAGGAATGTAAAGGTAACCCTTGATGAATGGGGATTGGTGATACTTAAATTTAATGATTTAATAATTTTAACTCTAATCCATCTATTTCGTAAAATTGTTATTTTTATGTTTCTAGGTAGCAAAAAACGTAACCAAAAAGGAAACAATGCTTCTTTAGTAGAGAACCTTGTTTCATTTTTAAACCCAATTATGAGTTCTAAAAATAAAACAGACGAAGTAAAACGTCTTGATAAAGTGATAAACAAGTCGTACGACTTGATAGAGAAATCCGATTATATTTCTCGTGATTTGTCATGGTTGAAATTCGATGAAAGGGTGTTGGATCAAGCTCGTGATGCTAAACGCTCTTTGTTTGACCGATTGAAATTCTTAGCAATTACGGCCTCTAACTTAGATGAATTTTTTACGATTCGAGTAGGGTCGTTGTATAGTTATATTGACTATGGTAAAGAACGAATTGATTATTCTGGACTACGAGAAATTCCTTTCAAGAAAACCTTAATGGCGGCTGTGAAAGCCTTTGTCCAAGATAAACATCGTCTTTTTGGAGAAGAAATATTGCCTTTATTCCCCGAAAATGGACTACGTTTAGTAAAGCAAAATGACCTAAACGAAGAAGAAGTACAGGAAATTTCTGCTTATTTTAACCGCACAATCTACCCAATGCTTACGCCTATGGTTTTTGACCATACGCACGCATTTCCGAGTTTGTTGGCCAAAACGCTGATTTTTGGGGTTGTTTCAAAAGCAACACCAGAAGATCCTATTGGTAAAATTAAGAATGGAAAATCGAAAGAACGCAAAATTAGTTTTGTCCAAATTCCACAAAACTTGAATCGCTTTTATATCTTAGAACGAGATAATGAAGTAGCGTTTTTGCCAATTGAAGAAATTATTCGTCATGAAATAGGTAAGCTTTACCGCAATGTTGAAATTGAATCGGTGTCCTTATTTAGATTGACTCGTAATGGTGACTTCGATGTAGTGGAAAACGAAGATTCTGAGGTAGATTTTGTTGATGAAATCAAAAAGAAAATTAAAGACCGCCGCTTAGGACGAGTAACTCGTTTAGAAATTGAAAGTGGCTATTCTCCTTATATGCTAGACGAAATGCTTCGTCGTTGGAAGTTGGAAATGGAGGATGTCTTTGTAAAAGAAAACTTGCTTGATTTCACGGCTTTCTGGCAAATTATTAAGCACCCAGATTTTAAAGATAAGTTAGCGATTCCGCACCCTCCCGTACCGCCTTTGGCACTGAAGAGCGATCGACTAGACGATATATTTTCGTTAATGAAGCAAGGAGATATTCTCTTGCATCATCCATACAATAATTTTGAACCTGTACTGCAACTACTCGAACAAGCAGCAGAAGACCCAAGTGTCTTGGCAATCAAGATTACTTTATACCGTATTTCTAAGAAGTCCCGTATTGCTAGTGCTTTATTGAGAGCCGCAGAAAATGGCAAACACGTTTCTGTATTATTCGAAGTAAAGGCTCGTTTTGACGAAGAAAATAACATTAAAGAAGCACAACGTTTGCAAAAAGCAGGCTGTTTTGTAATTTATGGAATTCCTCGTTTGAAGACCCATACAAAATTATTGCAAGTAATTCGTAACGAAGGGGACACCGTGACAAGTTACGCACACCTTTCATCGGGTAATTATAACGAAGAAACAGCTAAGTTATATACTGATATTGGTTTGTTGACCACTCGTGAGGAATTAACTCGTGATATTTCGGAGTTCTTCAATGTAATCACAGGACATTCGCAACCCTTGAGTTATGAACACTTGATTACAGCACCTCGTGAAATGCGTATTAAGCTAATTGCTCTCATTGATCAAGAAGCGAAAAATGCTCAAGCGGGTTTATCGAGTGGGATTTGCATTAAAATCAATTCGTTACAAGATAAGCAGGTTATTGATGCTCTGTATCGTGCCTCGCAAGCAGGTGTGCCAATTAAATTGATTGTACGAGGTATTTGCTGCATCCGTCCACAACGTAAAGGCTTATCGGATAACATTACGGTTCGTTCCATTGTAGGGGATTTCTTAGAACATACTCGTATTTTCTATTTCCATAATAACAATCAACCAAAAGTATATGGTGGTTCTGCGGACGTTATGGTACGTAGTTTTGATCGTCGTATTGAATCGCTATTTGAAATTGCTGGAAGTCAGGTGAAGTTACAAGCTATTCAGATATTACACTGGAATTTCTTGGACAATGTTAATGCCTACGAAATGCAAGAAAATGGCTCGTTTATCCGTATTCAACGTCCAGAAGGAGAAGAGGAGTTTAATATTCACACTCGTTTCTTTGATATGTCTTTGGAAGACATCAAAGAGGCTAAGATATTTGAAGAAAAACCAATTGCGGTACCCATTTCAGAAGAAAACACAGCTGAACCAAGTTTGGAAGTAGAAGCTTCAGAACTGTAGATAATGATGTGGAATTTTGGATTTAAATTGCTGGTTATTAGTTGTTTGTTTTATTTTAAAGTACTAATTGCTAGTTTACTAAATCCAAAATTCATAATTCAACATTATTACTTAGGTTTTAGAAAATAAAGAAAAATCCCTCATTGCCTTTCACGAAGCAATGAGGGATTTTTCTTTATTTTCTACCTGTGTCAAGTCGCACCTTATCGCCTTCAAAGGCTTTATTGAGGTGTTTTTTCTTGTTCCACGGTGCGGTTGTATGACGAGCCATATCAATGGCAAGCAATACTACAATGCTGGTAAAAATGATAAATATCCAGCGTAATATTTTCTGATTTTTGTTCATTTGTTTAGTCTAATTTAACTCCCAAAATAGAATCTGGCGAGTCGTAAAAAGTCATACTAGCGGTTCTTTTACTTACTTCTGCCCAAGATAATGCCCCGAAAGTCATGCCAATTACCCCACTAGTAGGCATAGAGCCAATGTCTTCGTGGGTTAGGTATTCTGCTAAATAGCTGATACTCGGATTATGACCCACCAACATGACGGTATTGACCGTTTCGGGTAAAGAATTAATCGCATCTAAATAGTGTTTTGGCGAACTTTCGTAAAGTGAATTATCAATGCGAATTAACTCATCAGAGATGTGTAATTGTTCTGACAAAACCTGTGCTGTCATTTGAGTACGCTCTGCATGGGAGCTAATAATCAATTGAACATCGTGTATTTTAGTAGCTAAATGTCTGCCCATACGAGCAATATCAATCATTCCACTAGAAGTTAAGGGGCGAACTAAATCAGGACTTACTGATTCGGAAGCCTTGGCGTGTCGAACCAAATATAAGGTCTTTGTCATTTTGTATACTTTAATTTATATTTAAGACAAAAATTCACTTAATCTTCTAAAACGCAAGCATAGGAGGCTATTTTTTTACGTTTTTTGAATCAAATCTCCTTTTAGCTAGCGTACTACTACATTACCCAATTCTTTAGCAATTTGTTTTTCTATTTCTTTCGCTTGCATGAATAAACCTAATAAACGAGTTTGCTCATTGGCATCTTTGGTCTGACCAATTTGTGCCAATAGGTCTTTTAACTGCTCTTCATTAACTGCTTTTTTCAAGCGTAAAATATTGGTGAAAGCCATTTCTGCTAGCCTATCTAATTCGGTTGGAACAAAAATCTCATGGCGTTTTAACCATGACTCCGAAACGCTATGTTGTTCGCTTACTAAGTTAATCGTCTCTTGTTGGATGTTTGAATTGGGATGACCTACAAAAAAAGAAATGTCTAATACTCTTCCACGTAAAAAGTGTTCACGGCATAAGTTCAAAATTTCTTGGTAGATAGGGGTCGAAAACATGATACCATCAATTTCTCCCAAAACATATTGCATGAGCGTAATGCCTGGAGCAACATCGGGGTCAATTTCTTTGGTACCGTGGTTAATTAACAGCCGAATACATTCTTGTTCTTGTAATGCCAAATAGCTTTTTACAGCCGTTTGTTTAGGAACGAGAGGCGTATTATTTGTTGGTTGATTGACAGGCGTTACTGGTTGAGGAGATGTATAAAACTCCTGAACACCTCCCATATCATCTTCCGAAAAACTCATCCAGCCGTTATTATCGATAGGAGGAGGGGCTTGATGATTTTGGAGTACCACATTATTGGGTAAATCCTGTTGTAAGCGTTGGCGATTACTTTCTCGTTGGTGGTCTTTTTCTCGTTGTTTTCCTCGTTCTAGGGTGATTTTATTACTTTCTGCAATTAAGATGGCTTCATCCATTTGCATTAAAGCAGCCGTTTTCTGGAAAAATACTTGGCGTTTAATTGAGTCAGGAATTTTAGAAATACTTTCCACCATGTCTTTAATCAATTCGGCACGTTTGAAAGGGTCTTTTCCTGCTTCTTGCAAAAACAATTCAGCTTTGAAAGTGATAAAATCTGTGGCGTGTTCAGAGATATGAGCTATAAATGCTTCTGAACCGATTTTACGAACATAACTATCAGGGTCATCACCTTCGGGGAAGACGACTAATTTGACATTAAGGCCTTCTTCCAAAATCATGTCCATTCCTCGCAACGATGCTTTAATACCAGCGGCATCGCCATCGTAAAGGACAGTTACATTTTGGGTAAAACGACTTATTAAACGGATTTGTTCTAAAGTTAACGACGTTCCCGAAGAAGCTACGACGTTTTCTATTCCTGCTTGATGTAATGAGATTACATCGGTATAGCCTTCTACAAGGTAACAAACGTCTTTTGAACGGATGGCATTTTTTGCCTGATAAATCCCATAAAGAACGTTTGATTTATGATAAACCTCTGTTTCGGGCGAGTTCAAATACTTAGCCTGATTTTTATCTGCTTTGAGGATTCTGGCCCCAAAGGCAATCGTTTTTCCCGATACATTGTGAATCGGAAAAATTACCCGATTTCTAAAGCGGTCAAAGACCTTATCACCTCCTTCAGTTCTTCGTAAACTCAGTCCCGCTTTTTCTAAGATGTCTAGGTTATAGCCATTTTTTAAGGCATCTTTTGTAAAAGCATCCCAACTTTCGAGGCTATATCCTAGTTCGAACGTTTTGATAGTTTTGTCCGAAAAGCCTCTTTCTTTAAAATACGAATAGCCAATTGCACGCCCTTCGTCCGACTGCGTTAGCTGTTTTTGGTAGAAAGAGTTGGCATAATTGAGGGCAATGAGTAAACTTTCTCGTTCGTTCTGAGCGAGTAATTGTTCGTCCGTTAGTTTGGTTTCTTGAATTTCAATCCCATATTTTTTAGCTAAATGGCGAAGAGCTTCTCCATAACCAATGCCTTCAATATCCATGATAAAGCGTACCGAATCGCCTGCCTTACCACAGCCAAAGCATTTGTAAATTCCCTTGGCGGGCGAAACCGAAAAAGAAGGAGTCTTTTCACCATGAAAAGGGCAACAGGCACTTAGGTTTGCCCCTTTTTTCTTGAGGGAAACATAATCGCCGATGACATCCGCAATTTCAGCAGCCTGCTTAATTCTGTCGATGGTTTCTTGATCTATTCTCATATTCGTTTCTAAAAAATGAAATCAAAGTTACGCATCTTTTTCCCTAATGGAGTGACTTTGCTTGTAAGTATTCGTTAAAAATACAGATAAGTACTTAACCACACTTATTCATAATCGTAGCTGACATCCTAGAAAAACGAAAGAACAAGGTCAGGCTACGAGTGAAGTAAATAGTTCATACACCTATTTGTTTTAAATGAGTTCTACCCACTTTAAATTCATTTTCAGAGTACTGCTCTAGTCAATGAATCCTTCATAAAATCTTAGTAAATAGTACTATATCTTCAAGTTTGTTTCCTAGTGATATGTTTTTCTCTTATAAATGATTGATAGCAAGATAACTAAGAGGATAGTCTTGTATGCCTTTTTTGTATTAATCTTGTATCTTTGCAAGGAAATAAATGTAAATGCCTTATTAGCCAGCTGCAATAATTGGCAACGTTTTTGTTGTGGTAATTGTCATACTATCACACAATAACGCTATTTTTTGCATTAAGTAGTTATAAATCATCCTTCTTCTGTATATGAGAAAATTAATACCTTTCCAAACATCGAAGCTCATATTTTCCGCTTTATGTGCTCTCGTTTTACTGAATGCCTGTAATCCATCGGATTCAAGTGATGTACAACCCATCGTCGAAAATGTTGTAGATAAAATTCCGTCAACGATTGCTTCCCAATGGGCTGAATTACAATTAGTATTAACCAAGCGTACAGCAGGTTATACACCACCCGTAGCCTCAAGAGCTTATGGATATGCAGGTTTAACTATGTACGAGTCGGTCGTAGCTGGTATGCCTGAAAAGAAATCGTTAGCAGGTCAATTAACTAAATTGGCATCATTGCCTACGGTTGATAATACTAAGCAGTATAACTATGGATTGAGCTTAAACGCTGGACAAGCACGAATTTTACGGGAATTATATACCGAAAGTTCAAGAGCACAAGCTGCCATTAATAAAAAGTCTATTGACTCTCTAGAAACGTTAATTGCCTCTACGCTTCGTACAGGCGTTTCGCAAGATATTATTGACCGTTCTATTGCTTATGGTGATACTGTTGCAGGAGCTATTTTTGCATGGTCTAAAACCGATGGTGGACACGAAGGTTATAAACGAAATTTCCCAACAAGCTATGTGATCCCTGTATTTCCTGGGGCTTGGCAAAAAACCGAAAATGGTCAGTCTCCAATGCAACCCTACTGGGGGGCTAACCGAACATTTGTAGCTACAAATGCAATTATTACGCCTGTAGATCCGGTTCCGTTTTCTACAAGCACAACTTCTGCATACTTTAACGAGTATAAAGCTGTTTATGATAAAAACCTTACGCTAACAGCCACAGAAAAAGAAATTGCCGTATGGTGGGCAGATAACCCTGGGGATACGCCAACCCCTCCAGGACACTCATACTCGATTGCCAATATTGCCGTTAAGAAAGCAGGAGTTGGTTTAGGAAAGGCCGCAGAAGCTTTTGCTCGCACGGGTATTGCAGTGGCAGATGCCTTCATTTTGTGCTGGAAATGTAAATATATTTATATGAATGAGCGTCCTTATACGATGGTGAATAGAATGATTGCCAAATGGACTCCGTTCTGGCCTGCTCCGCCTTTTCCTGGGTATATGTCTGGGCACGCAACACAGTCAAGTGCTTCTGCTGAAGTATTGACTGCTGTATTTGGCGAGAACTTTGCTTTTACTGATAATACACACCAAGGGAAAGCAAATGAAGCGACGACTAATACACCTTATAAAATTCGTAGTTTTAGCAGTTTCCGTGCAGCAGCAGAGGAGTCTGCAATGTCTCGTTTCTATGGTGGAATCCATACTAAACAAGATAATGAGATTGGCTTGCAAGAAGGAAAGAAAGTTGGTATAAATGTGAATGCACTCAAATTCAATAAATAACTAAAAGCTACTTTTGGCTTTACACAAAAGAGGGGTTACGGCATGTAATCCCTCTTTTGTCTTTACAAGACGACACATTTACTGATTTTAACGATTTTTAAGTAAAAAAATGCAATATATTTTCCAACTTTGTGTTCTTAAAATGAGTCATTTATCTTGACTTTTGTATTTCACAATATTATGAAAAAACTTTTCCTTTGGGGTTTCTTTGTCTGCGGCAGCACAGTGAAGCTTGTTGCCCAAGATACTACGCAACATAAGTTGATGCGGGTAAAACCTGTTATTGCCTTAGAAAATGTGGAGTTTGGAAAGCAAGCGTTAGCAGGGAAAGTGGGTGTTGAATTTCAGTTTAAGCCTCTTTCAAAAGTAAATGTTAACTTAAATCTGAATGGTTTTTTGAGTGAAAAAAAGAATGCTGAAATACAAACAACTCCGAGTCCGAATGCTATTTTGGCAGGTTATCAAGATTCAAAGGGTAATTTTAATGCAAGTATCTCAGCGGGTTCTGGTTTATATGCAAGTCCATTAGTACAATTTAAGGGAGCAACCGCTTCTTTGGATGCTGGGATTCCTTTTAAATTAAAGGATAGTTTGTCAATGACCCTAGAACCGTTTATCGGAATTGAAGGAAAAGTATTGAATCGATCTACCATTTTTGCGGATGGCTCTCAATATACTTTTACAGAACAGTATAAGTTTTTATCACCAACATTAGGAGCAAAGCTGAATTATACGACTAAATCCAAAGTGAAATTAACGTTTAGAGTTTCTACTTCTTACCCCATCGTGGCAAAAGTGAAAACAGATGAAAAAAACTTAGCTAATCCCAATGCAGAAGTGAATCTCAATAAGCAACTCTCTCCAGCAGTGGAGGTAGGAGCGAAGGTTAAGAAAATGACAATTCGTTTCCGATACGAACGAGTAAATATAGGGCAGTCAGATACCTTGCAAGGAGTGAGTCAGCCCGCTTCAAAAGTGAATATTACAGGCATTACGATAGGCTATGATTTTTAGAAAAGTAGGCGAGATAAAAAAGACCGACTAAGAGAGATTACTCTTTGTCGGTCTTTTTCTTTGGAAGTTTACTTTGAAATCTCCAACATTGCTTTCAATGCCTTTAATGCAGGAATACGAGTTTCTTCTGGTACTTGAATTTCTGGTAACTCATAGAACATCGCATTGTATAGCTTTTCCATGGTGTTCATTTTCATGTAAGGACATTCAGAACAAGCACAGGTGTTTTTCTCGTTAGCAGGAGCAGGAATCAATTTCTTGTGCGGAACTGATTCTTTCATTTTGTGCAAAATTCCTGCTTCGGTTGCTACAATGAACTCTTGACAATCGGAGGTTTGTACAAAATTCAAAAGAGCCGTCGTAGAACCTACAAAATCAGCTTGTGAAAGAATGATTTCTTTACATTCTGGGTGAGCAATCAATAGTGCATTTGGGTTTTCCTCTCTGGCTTTTTTCAATTTCTCTAACGAAATGTCAATGTGAACCATACAAGAACCATCCCAAAGGATTAACTCTCTGCCTGTTTTGTTGGCTACATAACGCCCCAAGTTGGCATCAGGAGCAAAGATAATTTGCTTATCTGCTGGAATAGACTCAACCACTTTTACGGCATTTGAAGACGTACAAATGATGTCCGTCATCGCTTTAATATCGGCCGTACAATTGATATAACTTACTACGACAGCATCAGGGTGTTGTGCTTTGAAGGCGGCAAATTCCTCTTTCGGAGCAGCGTCAGCTAAGGAACAACCTGCATTAAAATCAGGAAGAACAACTTTTTTATTTGGGTTCAAAATCTTAGCCGTTTCGCCCATGAAGTGAACGCCACAGAATACAATCATATCGGCATCTGTCTTTTCAGCAGCTTGAGCCAAGGCAAGGCTATCGCCTAAGAAATCGGCAATATCTTGAATTTCAGCATCGACATAATAGTGAGCTAAAATAACGGCATTTTTTTCCTTTTTTAGTTTTAGGATTTCGTTTTTCAAATCATCGCCCTTGAAAGGTACAGAACGACTTACGTATCCAACTCGGTTTGCTTCTTCTAGTAAGTTCATTGTTTTATTTTGATATCAATTGCTGTACAGCACGTTCAAATTTATTCATTTCCAACCATATTTCCTTCTCGATAACCATTCCATTGGGTTTTATTAAGTAAGCCATGTTGGGGGCCTGTCCAAAATAATTCCAAAATTGATTGGATGGATTATCCAGTAATACGGGTACTTTGATGTTTAACTCTTTTACCCACTTTTGAGCTAAGGTTTTACGTTCGCCAAAAGTTTTGGGCTGGTTTGCTTCTATATGAGCTTCGACGTTCTCTCTTGAAAATCGCTTTTCGCTTCCTATTGCGTAAGCATCAGCATCTTTCGGGTATGCTTCTGTCGTATAGACGAAATAAATTGCTACTTTGTTACCATACTTTTGGTAAAAATCTTCAATTGCTGGAAGGTTTTTACGGGTAAGGTCGCAAGTATAGCTACCCGAAATGAGTACCAATGGTTTATTTTCTTTCAGCACCTCGTAAAATTCAACGGGTTTCCCTGATAACTCAACTAAGGTTAAATTAGGGATTTGCGTTTGTGGAGCGTAGCCCAAATAATCCCAAAACTCAAAGCCATTTTTCGCACCTTCCGATTTGCAAGGAGCAACAATGTCAGCATCTTTTGGAGCAATAAAAGGGATTTCCTTTTTGTCTTTGCCTTTGCAAGATGCAAGAATAAGGAGCGAAAATATAAAATAAACGAATTGGTTTTTCATTGAAAGTTGTCTGTTAGTCTTTATAAACTGGCTAACTTTTTTACATTATTTTTAAGGGTCAGTAACATAGAAAAA
>JACCDQ010280584.1_pt1 | contig 15941 bp, 13 predicted proteins | sample 7446031 | NCBI WGS metagenome assembly JACCDQ01 (sample SAMN15323442, study PRJNA562643) | freshwater metagenome | isolation source: river surface water | place: USA:Blue River Watershed | collected 2017-08-17
AGTAAATTTAATAATACTTGTGATAATTGAACTGAACGACATTCAACTAAAATTTCTTCATCTGGAATCGTTACTTTTATCTGAACACCTTTATTTTGCAAAGATTCTTTGCAAAGATTCATGGTGTCGGTAATTATTTTTTGTGCTGGGATTTTTTCAAATGGATCGAGACGGCCTTCTCTTGAGAGTGATTTTAATCCGCTTATGATAAGAGCAATTCTTCGAGTGGTTTCATAGATAGCCTGAGTCGATTTTGTTGCTTTTTCAAGAGCAATTTGATTAGGATTTTCTTTTTGATGCTCGAGATGTCGCAAAAGTAGCTTGCAATGGTTAGTAATTAAATGCAGTGGACTATTAATTTCATGAGCAATATTTCCGGCCATTTTCCCTAAAGAAGCCATTCGAAATTTATTAGCTTGATCAGAAATTAAATACTCAATTTTTGAAGCTGAATCCTTGAGGGCCTTGACAATGGCGCCAAACTCATCGTCACTTTCTTTTAGTTTTTTCACCTTGTCAAAATTCCCAGAACCAAAATCATTGATGGCTAAATAGGCTTCTTCAATTGGTCCAGTTATTTTACTAGCTCCATGGTAAATAATAAAAGAAGTGAAAATAAGAAAAATTATAAAGACACCCAAATAAGTTTTTAATTCATTATAAATTTCTCGATAAACAAATTGCTTTTCAACTTTGATTACGAAATAAAGCTGATTAATGGTGTGATTTTTATCATCATGAACGTTTTTGGCAAACGACCAGAGATATGTTCGATCTTCTAGGTGATTTAAAGTTTGATTGTTCGCTAAATTTAATTTGATATATTCTAAAAGTGCACTATCTCTATCGTCGACTCTTTTATTTGAATAAATAATTGCACCGTCGGATCTTAAAAGCTCGATATTCCAGTTTTTTAAGATGGAGCTGTCAAATATTTTTGTAATCATTTGGTTGATTTCACTAATTGGCAACTCGGCGGTTAAAACTCCTCTTATTTTCTTTTTTTCATCAGTAATTGTTTGACCGAATAAAAGTACTTTTTCACCGGTGTCAAAATTATTAGTAAATGCATAATCTGATTTCTTTGTATTGTAGAAGGAAGTTAGAAATTTATCACGATATTTTTGATAAAGCCCTAAACGATTTAAATCAACTTTTTTTATACCTTCTATTGAATAGAAAGAGAAATTTGTAAATGATTTTAAATTGCTTCTCGATTCAAGTAAAAGCGTTTCAAAAGTTCCCATACTATGTTGATCAATTTCATGAGATAGATGGTCGCCGAGGTAGTTTAGAATTCTTTTTTTCTCTTCTAAGATTTCGGTAATGTTATGGTAGAGGAGTTTGGTCGCTTCTTCTTGAGATTTTCTAGCTTCGATCGTTTCTCTATAAACCCCATTATAACTTGCAATAAGCAAAATAACTAAAGCCATCGCGGTTACAATACTAGCTCCAATCAATGTGACTTTATGTCTCAACTTCAATTTATTCTCTCACTATCATAATATTTTTATAAAGTTCATTATTTTTAACCACACCCTTGGCGAAAAAAAATTCATTAATATTTTTAGCATAGGCTTCAATTTGACTCATTTCATTTTTTCTATTCATGAGATCTAGGTTTTCTTTTAAACTATAGAGATGAATTTCTTTTAATGAATCAGCAAAAGATTTTGGGTCATTATTAAAAAAGGAACTGGTTACCACCGCACCCTGATAAGGATCTTTATACATTTCATCTCGAGCCTTAAAAAATAATTCGACGATTTTTTTAATGTTTTCGGGTTGCTCTTGGATAATTTCTTCTGAAAATGAAAGAGTGTCGATAACACTATTAGGGATCTGTCCTGCATAAAAAATGACCTTCATCCCTTGTTCAATTGCAACTCTTTTTCCTGGATCCCAAGAGTGAGCAGCTTGGACAATATTATTTTTTAAAGCTTCTGCTATTTTGTTATAAGGTATGATTTTAAAAGTCACATCTTTTGGATTCAAGCCTTCTTTTAAAAGCGCCTCAGTGACAAAATACTCTGAAAAAGAATTCAAAGAATCTAAACCAATGGTTTTTCCTTTTAATTCTTTTAAGGATTTAATCTGAGGTTGAGCGATAATCGCATCGCCATATAGAGAAAGATCAGTAACTGCCGCTATCCTAATTGGCACCCCAATGCCTCTTAAATAAACCACATCTGTTAATACCGTCAATAGTCCATTGGTAGCCCTATTTTCAAAGGCTCGATTGGACTGAGCTTGACCTTCAAATAAGCGTAATTCAATATCAATATTATTTTCTTTAAAATAACCCTTTCGCTCCGCATACACCATTGGGGCAAAGCCAAACCATTCATTAACACCAATAATTATTTTTGATTTCTTTTCAAATTTTTCACCAAAAATTAAAAATAGGGAAATGAGCACCAGAGTTATCGATGATAAATAAATGAGGATATTTTTCTTTGAATTAAGCATGAATCTAATTCTCCAATAAATATTTTATCAAATAGCTCTTATTTATATGAGAGGGAGATATTTACCTATTTTTTTAGAAAAGCTGACTTTTTTGGGCCAATACTTTGGGATTCTTCTTCTTAAACATTTTTTTTTGAGGTATATAATTAGTATTAGTTAGAGGTAATTCATGAGTAAAAAAGTTTGTTTAACAGGTATTAAGGCAACCGGTATGCCCCATCTGGGAAATTATATGGGGGCCATTAGACCGGCTATTTCCATGTCTGAATCAAATGAATTTGATTCATTCTATTTTATAGCAGACTATCATTCTTTGACTTCTGTCCACGATGGGAAATTATTAAAGCGATATAGTTACGAAGTAGCGGCAGCTTGGCTTTCAATGGGTCTAGATCCTAAAAAAGTAACGCTTTATAAGCAGAGTGATATTACCGAAATTTTAGAACTGAATTGGATTTTGTCTTGTTTTACCATTAAAGGATTAATGAACCGTGCTCATGCATATAAAGCATTAGTTCAAGATAATGAGAGCGAAGATCGCGATCCTGATCATGGAATTAATATGGGATTATTCACTTATCCTATTTTAATGTCGGCCGATATTATGATTTTAAATGCCGATGTGGTGCCTGTCGGCGCAGATCAATTACAGCATATCGAAATCGCTCGTGATTTAGCGAATAATGTAAATCATCATTATGGGAACGTTTTAAAACTTCCAAAGGCGATTGTTCAAGAAGGAAATAAGCTTTTATCAGGTCTCGATGGTAGAAAAATGAGCAAGAGTTATAACAATCACATTCCATTATTTGCCACTTCTAAAGAATTAAAAAAGTTAATTAATACGATTAAAACTGACTCCAGTGATCCTAAGGCACCAAAAAATCCCGATGATTCTTTGATTTTTGATATTTACCAATCGTTTGCAACGAAAGAGCAAACGCTGAATTTAAAAGAGTGGTATTTGCGTGGGATCGGCTGGGGGGAAGCGAAGGTTGAACTATTCAATTTACTTGAAGAAATACTCACTGGGCCTCGAGAAATTTATAATGATTTAATCAATAATCCTAAAAAAATAGATCTTATTTTAGAAGAAGGGGCAAGTCGTGTGAAACCAAAAGCACGTGAAACCCTAATGAATTTAAAGGATAAACTAGGGGTACTGTAGTAAATATTACAGGCTTTTTGATTATTCTCTAGCTAGATCGAATCTTTTGGCGTAAAAACACCACACTAATAACTTGTTCTTATATTCATTGAAGCTTTTTTTATCGCGTATTGGTTTTAGGTTTTATCTTAAGCTTGTGGTGAATGAGAACCTAAAATTTATCGAGGTAGAAAGTGACATTTCAAGAATTGCCACTAAGAGAGTCTTTATTAAAATCGTTAACAGACAGAGGGTTTGTTAATCCAACAGAAATTCAAAGCGAAGCAATACCATTTTTGATTGAAAATGAATCAGATTTAGTTGCTCAAGCTCAAACCGGAACGGGAAAAACCTTAGCTTTTGCTCTTCCGCTATTACAAAAAATTGATAATCAAGCTAAGGATGTTCAAGCATTAATTCTAACTCCAACTAGAGAGTTAGCTAATCAAGTTTGTGAAGAAATTAAAAAACTTGCCGGAAATGAAAGAATTAAAACTTTATCAGTTTATGGTGGTGTATCTCTAGAAGGACAAATTAAAGGTCTTAGAAAAGATCGTCCACAGATCGTTGTTGGAACACCAGGAAGAGTTTTAGATTTAATTGAAAGAGGCGTTTTAAAATTAGAACATGCTAAAACAGCTATTTTAGATGAAGCAGATGAAATGCTTGATATGGGATTTATTGATGACGTTCAAACCATTTTATCTGAATTAGGTGAAGAAAAGAAAACGTGGATGTTTTCTGCAACTATGCCAGGTCCTATTTTAAATTTAATTAAAACTTATTTGCATGAACCAAAGATCATTAAAATTCAAAAGAAAACATTATCTAATGCTAGTATTGAGCAAATACACTATGTCGTAAAATATGAACACATGAGTGAAGCAGTTTGCAGAATTCTAGATTCATTAGATGAATATTACGGAATGATTTTCTGTCGTACAAAAATTGAAGCAAAAAATCTTGCAGATGAATTAAACTCAAGAGGATATCCTTCTGATTCTCTTCATGGTGACATGTCTCAACAACAAAGAGATATCACTATGAAAAATTTCAAAAATAAAAAGATTAACATGCTAGTTTGTACGGATGTAGCAGCAAGAGGTATTGATGTTGATAACTTAACTCACGTTATTAACTTTGGTCTTCCTCAAGATATTGAATCATATGTTCACAGAATTGGAAGAACTGGGCGTGCTGGTCAAACAGGAATTGCCTTAACCATTATTGAACCAAGTGAACGATACAGATTGAGACAAGTTGAAAACATCACTAAAGCACCAATCAAAAAAGAAATGATTCCTACAACGGAAATGATTAAAGACGTTCTTATTAAAAAAGAATTAGCTAAAATCGATGAGCAATTAAATCAATTAGGTGAATTAGAAATTCATACAAAGTTCACTGAAAAATTTGAAAGTTTATCAAAAGAAGATGTTTTAAAAGTATTTTTCAATCACTTATTCCAAGAGCAAATGCATCGTTATGATAAATTACCTAACTTAGATGCGGTTGATAGAAAGAAAACCGAAGGCACTCGCACACAAGCTAATCCAAAAGATTTAGGAAGAGGAAGAACAGCAGGGAATGTTCGATTCTTTGTAAACATTGGTAGAGAGCATGGAATCACATTAAAAATGTTATTAAATTCAATTTCTGGAATGGTAAACGTTGATGAAAGACAAATTAGAAATGTAGATTTAAAAGAATCTTTCTCGTTTTTAGAAATTCCTGAAAAATATTCTGATTCTTTACTTGGTTTAAATTCTCCAATGATTAATGACAAAAGAGTTCGTTTTGAATTAACGCGTTCTCAAAGTAGTACTTCTTCTGCTCCATCAAGTAGAGGTGGTCAGTTTAGAGATAGAAGACCTTCTTTTAGAGATGGCGGAGCTTCAAGAGGAAGTCAATCAGGTAGAGAAAAAACTTTTCGCTCTTAAAATTTTATAGTTTAATTAAACTATGAAAAAAATAGTTTTTACCGGTGGTGGAAGTGGGGGCCATGTCGTCCCCGCTCTGACACTTATTCGAGAATTAAATTTAAAAAACAATCATGAAATTCATTACGTCGGTGGATATAATTCCATCGAACGTGATCTCGTCAAAGACTTTAATTTAACTTACCATCCAATTTATACCGGCAAACTGCGACGTTATCTTTCCATGGAAAACTTAAAAGATATTTTTAAGTTTGTGTTGGGCTTTATTCAGTCTTTTTTGTTTTTATTGAAGTTGAAAAAAAATGAAACGCTAGTTTTTTCAACCGGTGGATTTGTTTCTGTTCCCTTAGTATTAGCTGCCAAATTACTTGGCTTTAAAGTTTTTATTCACGAGCAAACCAGCCGTGTGGGTCTAGCTAATAAAATATGCTCAAAGTTTTCAGACAAGGTTTTTATTTCATTTCAAGAATCTTTTAAATATTTTGATCAAAAGAAGACGTTCTATTCTGGCTATCCTGTAAGATCGGAATGTTTTACTAAAGAACCGGAAAGCTTAATTCTAGAGGGTGTAAATTTATTATCCTCAAATCGCCCCATTATGTTTGTAACAGGTGGTGGAAATGGAGCTAAACTAATCAATGAATTGATTAAAAGAAACTTAGATGAATTAAGTAAAGAATTTAAAATAGTTCATCAAGTTGGAAAAGCGTTTATAGACGAATATCTAAAAATGAAAAACGAAAACTATCTTCCATTGGCTTTCATTGGGAAAGAAATGATTGATTTATTAAAGGTATCGCAAATTACAGTTTCAAGGGCCGGAGCTGGGACGGTTTGTGAGTTGATTGCAGTTGGGAAAAAATCCATTTTTATTCCACTTAAAATAGCTCAAAAGAATGAGCAATACCACAACGCTATGGAAGCGAGTAAAAAACTGGGATCAATTGTCATCGAAGAAGATCATTTGTCAGATGAAACTTTTATGAAAGCTGTAGCAAATTTTAAAACAAAAAATCTAAGAGTCGAAGTTAAAAAAGAGAATGCTACGGATTTTTTAATTAGAGAAATCGAAGAAAGTTTAAAATAAATATTTATTTATTTTTTACAATAAAATCTAAAATATCAATTCTATAAACGATACCTATCACTTGGTCGAATTTATTGACCACAGGGGCAAGTTTAAGCTTTTTCGAATAAAATAAAATTAAAGCATCTTTTAAGGTTGAATTTTCCGAGAGAGAGATAACTGACTTATTATATTGTATCTTTGATTCAATATCGTTAGCTGCTGCTTGCAATAGTAAATCGTACTCAGAAATCATTCCGATAATTTTATCTTGTTGATTGATAATGGGAGAACCAGAAATGTTATGAAGTTTAAAAGTCTCAATGGTTGAAGCGATCGTAAAATGCTCCATAATAGGTACAAATTTTCGCGACATAAATTTTTGAACTTTAGTCGATGAAATATCTTGGGACTCTACTTTATTAATGATGTGATTGTTAGAATTAGAACTCATTTTATCCAATTCTTAAAATATAACCACGTGATTTGATGGTTTTGATATATTTAGAAAATGGAGTTAATTTTTTTCTCAAATTAGATAGGTGAGTATCGATATTTTGATTTTGAACATGGACATTTGGCCATAAAAGATTCGTTATATACTCACGACTAAAAACTTTATTTGGGTTTTTAGCGAGAAGATAAATGATTTTAAATTCTATCGGTGTTAATTGAATCTTTTCTTTGTTAATTTCTGCCATTTGCATGTCACAGTAAAGTTTAAAATCTTCAAACTCAATGATGCTTGATTCAGTCGCTTCAGTTTTGGTACGACTACTAATCTTATTGTTAATTCTGGCAATTAGCTCTCTTAAAGATACTGGCTTAACAATAAAATCATCAGCTCCTAGAGTTAAACCTTTTACAACGGATTCTTCTGATGGATCACCACTTAAAAAGATCACAGGCATTTGTGGATGAGTAACTTTAAATTTCTGATATAATTCAAAACCGTTTATATTAGGCATATGTAAATCTAAAACGATCAGATCTGTCGTGCTTTTAGATAAAAAATCTAATAAATCTAAAGGTTGATCAATTAATTCCAAATCAAAAGTTGTATTTAAGAGGTCTTTATAACTTCTTAAGTTATCTTTTGAATCATCTACAATGGTCACATGATATTTATTATCCATTTAATCTACCAAATTTTGATCTTGAGATTAAAATTATAATTCACTAATTTTATTATAGCAACTGCGCTTTTCTGAGTACTATTTTCCTAGTAAACCGTCTCTTAATCCTTCATCTCGCACATTGATAAACCAAACATTAAACAGGGCTTTTGAAAAATCAGCATTTCCAATTTTTTCACTTAGTGTGCCGTTGAAATTGACTTGGACACCATCAAGAAGAAATTGAACCACAATTTTTTGCTCTTTTTTAATGTCTTTTAAAGTATTTAGAAATTTTTCAAACGGTAATTTTAAAGCAGCAGCGTTTTTGCCGTTCGCGTCATCAAAGCCATCTTTAAAGCCATCAACCAATTTTTCTGCTTCAACGTCTCTTACAAAAGTCATAGTAATTTGCTTGGGTGTTAATTTTTGTATAGCTGCTAGATCACTTGATTTGGCTTCCATATAAAGAGCGCCATAGTAAACTTTTACTTTTAAAAATGTCGCTTTACGAATTCCAATCCCATTTAGCACTAAATCTTTGTTCTCTAGCTTTATTTTATCTTCAAAGTTAATCCCATCAAGATTGGCTGAAAATGCAGAAAAATTTAAAACCAATAAGGTAAAAATGATGAAACTTTTCATGAATAAACTCCGTTTTATTTTCTAACAACAGATCGTTTGTTGCTCTCTAATATCTTTTTTCTAATCCTAACAGCTTGAGGAGTGATTTCTACCCATTCATCATTATCAATCCAATCAAGGGCCCATTCCAAAGTTCTATTAATAATCGGTGGCAGTATAACGTTTTCGTCTTTACCTGCAGTACGAACTGAAGATAAATGCTTTTCACGAACACAGTTTACGATACAATCATTTTGACGAGTATGTTCACCGATAACCATTCCTTCATAGGTTTGTTCACCTGGAAGAACAAATTGTTTTCCGTTGTTTAGAAGATTGAAAAGAGCATAAGGAGTCATTTTACCTGCACGGTCAGAAATGATGGCACCATTTTGACGAGCTAGCATATCACCCGAGTATGGTTTATATCCTACGAACTCAGACGACATTAATCCTGATCCTCTTGTATCGGTTAGAAAAATTCCTCGATAACCAATTAATCCTCTTGAAGGAATAATGAATACAACTCTGGTTCTATCTTCACCTAAAGGCATCATTGTTTCCATTAAACCTTTTCTGATAGATAGTTTTTCAGTGATGGCACCTGTTGCATCATTTGGAATATCAAGAACAACTCTTTCAAATGGTTCTAATTTATTTCCAGCTTCATCGTCTTGAAATAAAACTTGTGGACGACCAACCATGAATTCAAAACCTTTACGACGTAATTGTTCAAATACGATCGCTAGTTGAAGTTCTCCTCTTCCTTTTAGAAGGTAAACTTTTGGATCGTCAGTTGGTTCATATTGTAGGGCAACGTTGGTTCTCACAGACTCTTCTAAGAATTCTTCAAGTTTTCTTGAAGTTAAATATTCACCATCTTGTCCCGATAACGGAGAAGTTGAAACTGAAACCTGTACCCCTACAGTCGGAGGTTCAACCGTAATTCTTGGAAGTGGTTCAATGTTAGTTGTAGAAACAACGGTATCTCCAATTTTTCCATTATCAACACCAGCGACAATAACGATTTCACCAGCGCGAGCTTCGTCTACTTCAATGTTTTTTAAAGCAGAGAATTCTTGAATTGCTGTTACCTTAAAAGACTTATTTTTTCCTTCAGCATCACATAGAGTGTAGTTTTGATTTTTCTTAACAAGACCTCTTTGAATTCTTCCGATAACTAAAGGCCCAAGATAAGGCGAGTATGAAAGGTTTGTAACTAGTAATTGTAAATCATCGCCTGGAGTGATTCTTGGTTCTGGATAAAAATCAGAAACCATGAAATCTAAAATAGGATGAATGTTTGTCCCAGGGACTTTGTAATCATGAGTCGCAAGACCCGCTCTCGCTGAAGCGTAGATGATAGGAATGTCTAAATCGAAATCAGTGATTCCTAATTGGTCTGCCATCTCTAAAAATAAAGATTCAATATCATGTTTTACTTCTTCAATTCTTTGGTCTGGTCTATCGATTTTGTTAATCACCACACCAATTTTAATATGTCTTTCCATCGCTTTTTGAAGAACGAAACGAGTTTGTGGAAGTGGACCTTCTGAAGCATCAACTAATAACAAAACTCCGTCGACCATCATGAGTGATCTTTCAACTTCACCACCGAAATCGGCGTGGCCTGGAGTATCTAATAAATTTATTTTTGTATCTTTCCAAATGAAGGCACAGTTTTTTGCGGTAATTGTGATCCCTCTTTCTTTTTCTAATTCACCAGAGTCCATTACCCTATCAGCAACTTGTTCTCTTTCATCAAAAGTATTTGATTGCTTTAATAAGCAATCCACTAGAGTCGTTTTTCCGTGGTCAACGTGAGCGACAACGGCAATGTTTTTTAATTTGCTGTAAGACTTGGTCATGGTCGGTTCCTTCGTATTTTGAGCTATGGGTAAATATCGGGAAACTCTATCATAAGAAACTTTATAAAGCGAGAAATTAGAATATATTGCACATGACAATTCTTACACACTTTGCTAAATTTTGAGCAACGTTTTAAAGGCAAAAAATATGATTCAAGTGAAAGATCTTTCAAAGTCTTTTGGAGATCAAACTTTATTTGAGCACATTAGCTTTCAAATAGGACATCGAGAAAGAATTGGACTAGTTGGACGCAATGGTGCTGGTAAATCAACATTGTTTAAAATCATTTTGGGAGAATTGGCCCAAAGTTCTGGTGAAATCACTGTTCCCAAAGCTTATACGATTGGCTCATTAGAGCAACATATTCATTTTACTAAACCAAGTGTTTTAGAAGAGTGTACACAGGTTTTAAACCCTGAAGATTTTAATGAATTTGAAGCGGAAAAAATCTTATTTGGTTTAGGCTTTTCTGATCTCGATTTAAAAAAAGACCCTAAAAGCTTTTCGGGTGGTTTTCAAATCAGAATAAATTTGACTAAAGCTCTCTTAAAAAAGCCTGATTTATTGCTTTTAGATGAGCCGACGAACTATCTAGATATTGTCAGTATGCGCTGGCTTAAAACTTTCTTGAAAAATTTTTCTGGTGAAATTTTATTAATCACTCACGACCGAGATTTTATGGATGAAGTGGTGACTCACACGATGGGTATCCATAGAAAAAAACTTAAAAAAGTGAAAGGTGATACCGCGAAATTTTATGAACAAATTTTAGAAGAAGAAGAAATTTATGAAAAAACACGGGAAAATTTAGATAAAAAGAAAAAAGATATGCAAGTTTTCATTGAGCGTTTTAAGGCTAAAGCTTCAAAGGCAAAACAAGCTCAATCAAGAATGAAACAATTAGAAAAAATGGATCAATTAGATAAATTAAGTGATGTTGAAAATTTAGGTTTTCATTTTCGTTTTTTAGATTGTCCTTCAAAAACCATCGCCGAAATAAAACATTTAACTTTTAGTTATGATGGAAAAAAAGAAAATAGTTTATTTCATCATTTAAGTTTTTCCATTGGTAAAAATGATCGCATTGGAATCATTGGAAAAAACGGAAAAGGGAAATCAACTTTGTTGAACATTGTCGGGGGATTTTTAGATGCCATCGAAGGTAAAGTGAGTTTTCACCCTTCGGTGAAAATAGGGCACTTTGGACAAACTAATATCAATCGTTTGAATGCTGAGAGTACGATTGTCGAAGAAATTCAAAGTGAAAATGGCGATCTTTCTATTTCGCAAGTTAGAAATATTTGCGGAACAATGATGTTTGAGGGAGATCTCGCGCTTAAAAAAATAAAAGTTTTATCGGGGGGCGAAAGGGCCCGAGTTATGCTCGGAAAAATTTTAGCAACTCCTTGCAATTTATTGTTGTTAGATGAGCCAACCAACCATTTAGATTTAGAAAGTATCGAAAGCTTAACTGAAGAAATTTCTAATTTTAATGGGGCGGTAATGATAGTGACTCACTCAGAATTAATGCTGAGAAATATCGCGAACAAGTTGATCATTTTTCATAATGGGAATGCGGAATTTTTTGATGGATCTTATGATGATTTCTTAGAAAAAATTGGCTGGGAATCAGAAGAAACCAAGCCTTCCATTAAGAAAAACGAAGGAATTTCTGATAAGGAAATTAAGCAAAAGCGTTCTGAAATTATTCAAGAAAGATCGAAAAAAATAAAACCCCTACAAGAAGAAATTACATTTTTAGAGTCAGAAATAGTTAAAAATGAAGATCTGCTTTCGCGAATAACCAAAGAATTAGAGAAAAGTGAAACTCTCAATGACCCACAGAAATTAAATGATTACACTCATGCCATTGGTAAATTGAATCAAGTTGTTGAAGATTTGTTTGAAAAAATGACTAACGCAAACGATCAAATTGAGTATCTTACCACCCACTATGACGCCGAGCTTAAACGACTAGAATAGAGGCGATTTGATTGCTTTATTCAAAGGTTGGTGCTACTGTCCGGCCACATATATTTTCAGAGGGTGACTCAATGCTAAACGACAACTTTTATTTCACTTTTTCTGGTGAAGCACAAAACGAAATTTATGATTACATAAAATCTTTGCATTCTTATCCAAGAGTTCAAGATGCAAAACTTTTATCAACTGAAGACTGTCCAAGTTTTCGAAAAGAAGTTGAAGACCTTCGAATTGAGGTTGAAAACAATAAGCGCTTGGCGATTGTAAAACCATTTGTTGATTTACATAACAAGTACGATGTACTTGAACAAAGAACAATTAGTTGGTTAATTGGTGGAGTCCTTGGGCAAGCTTTAATTCAAAATGAAGCTGGTGAAAAAGTGATTTGTGTTTATGATCGCGATCGCAATAATTCCATGACCAAAGGAGCGCGCTATCATCAAACCAGAGAGGGAGGATCCATTCATACTGACAATGTGAATGTTCCAGAACATTGGGAATATTTATTACTAACATGTATTAATCCAGCGATGAGTGGCGGTGAAAATATTTTAGTAAGTGGTTTACTGGTTCATAAAATTTTAAAAGAAAAGCATCCAGATGTATTAGCGATTTTAGAAAAGAATTTTGTATGGGAAATGAGAGGGGTAGCAGATTCAACTTATGAAGCGCCCATTGTGACTTATAATAAAAAAGGTGAACCAATGTTTAGACATCTACGTCCATACATGGAATCAGCTCATCAAAAAGTAAATCGTCCATTGACCGCCGAACAATTGTACGCAATTGATACATTAGATTCGATATTAGAGCATTCAGACAATCAATACCGTCATACTTTTAAAGCTGGGGAAATTTTAATTTCTTATGACTCACAAATTTTACATGGAAGAACATGTTTTTCAGATGCATTTGATGCTGTAACTATCGATACTTGGAAAAAAGATCATCTAAGACCGTTGAAGCGAACCATGGATCGTCTTTGGGTAAAAAAGATTTAAGCAAGGGAAGAATATGAACGATTACACCGCATTGATATTAGCCGCCGGATATGGTTCTAGAATTTCAGACGTAACTGATATGCCAAAAAGTTTAATACCGGTTAACGGCAGACCATTACTCGACTGGCATTTGCAAAGCATGAAAGCTGTTGGAATAAAAAAATTAGTTGTAGTGACAGGTTATAAAAAAGAAGTTCTAGAAAATTTTTTAACAGACTATCAAAAAGATTTTGAAATTACTTTTGCAGAAAACGCCGACTATCGAGTGAAAGGAAATACCTGGTCGATGCTATATGGCCTAGAAAAAGTGAAAGGTGGATTTTTACTTTTTGATGCTGACTTGATTTATGAAACTAATATTTTAAAAAGTATCGTAGAAAGTGTAGATCCTAATCAAATTTTAGTTGGGAAAGCTTCGATCGATGATATTGAATGTGCTAAAACGATGATCGATGAATCAGGTTTTGTGAGAATGACAATTGATAAGCGAGCAGTCAGCGAAGAAGAAAGGAAAAAATATAGTTTCGTTGGTGAAGCTATGGGCATCATTAAGTTTTCTAAAGAATATAAAAACGATATTCACGCCGCCTGTGAAAAGTTTTTAAGCGATGAGAAAAACATCTCTAAAAACTGGGAACATGTGATGAATGAATTTTTATTAAATCACAACATGACTGTACTTGAGTCACCTTCAGACAAATGGGTTGAAATTGATAACAAAGAAGATTTAGAAAGAGCAAAAAAGTTATTTGAATGAATTGGTTAATAGAATATAAAAAATCATTAAAAAATGTACAGGCAGAAGAATGGCTGGATATCTATTTTTATAGACCTCAGGCTTATGTGATTGTACGCGCCCTTTTTAAAACCAATTTAACTCCCAATGATTATTCACTAATGGCTTTGATCTCAGGTTTTTTATCGGCCTACTTCTTTTTAACTTATGAAACTTTTACTCTAGGAGCTTTTTTCTTTTATCTGTTTGCAGTTTTAGATTGCGCAGATGGAATGGTGGCTCGACTAAAAAAGAATGGAACTGAATTTGGAAGACTGATTGATGGAGTTGTTGATTATGTCGTCAACATCATCGTTTATTTTGCAATCGCCATTTGTGCATATAGAAATCCAGACCTAAATGCCGTTTTACCTTGGTATTTAGCGATTTTAGCTGGAGTCTCAAAAGCGATTCATTCGGCAACTTTTGATAAGTATTTGATGGAATATATCGCCTACGAAAAAGGTGATATTGGCTTTATTGAAAAAGAGTTAATGGAATTAAAAGAAAAACTTTCAAAAACTCCATCGAATGATTGGAAGCGAGTCATCGCTATAAAAATTTATATTGTGTATACGAAAGCTCAAATGGGTAATACTCCTAAAGAATTAAAGTATGATCCGAATTTATATTGTCAAAAAAATCAAGTTAACTTAAGACTATGGGGCTTAATTGGTCCATCGTTTCATATTACGGCATTAGTGATCTCAATGATTTTAATGCAACCAAAATGGTTATTAATCTATGCAATTGTATTCGGTAACATTTGGTTAGTTGTGATGACTCTAATTCAGAAGCAAACACTCATCAACTTGTCAAAACTAAATCCCAGCGAGAGTGCGAGATGATGGCTTTAATTGTTGGTGTGGTGGTTGGTTTTTTAATGTGTATTCCTGTTGGACCTATCAATGTATGGGTCGTAAATACTTTAATCAAACATAATTTTAAATCGGCATTCTCAATAGCCCTAGGTGGCTCATTGATGGACTTTGTTTATTTCATGGTTATTTTAAGTGGACTATCATTTATTCACTTTAATCCTCAGACAATCATGACTTTAAAAATTGTGGGTGTGCTGTTTTTGTTTGTGTTTGGAATGAAAGAATTGTTAGTTAATTCTCAAAAATTTGAATTAAGTGATGATGAAATAAAAAAAGCCCCTCATCCAAGTAGCTTTTTTCTGCTAGGAGTTTTGATTTACACTTCGAATCCAACATTAATTGCGACCCTTTCAGCTTTGGCTGCAGTTATTAAATCTTGGCAATTATTTCAATTAGGTTTTTTAAATTATTTCTTTTTATCAGCCGGCATCGCGGTAGGATCGGCGAGTTGGTTTTATTTTTTATTGAAAGTAGTTCAGAAATATCAAAATAAGATACCAGAAAAAGCATTTATATTATTTAATCGACTATGTGGTGTATTGATTGTTTTATTCAGTCTGTACATGGCATTCAATGTTTATAAGGAAAATTTTGTATGAAAAGTTTACATCCAAGAAAAACGACTCAGTTAAAAAATATGTTAATGAGTCATGAACTAGAATTTCTAATGGAAGCTCATAATGGGTTGTCTGCAAAAATTGCGGAAGAAGCTGGCTTTAAAGGAATTTGGGGATCAGGTCTTTCCATTTCAGCGCAATTAGGAGTGAGAGATAATAATGAAGCTTCATGGACTCAAGTTCTTGAGGTCGTCGAATTTATGAGTGATGCTACAAAAATTCCTATACTCCTTGATGGAGATACAGGATACGGAAACTTTAATAACATGAGAAGGTTAGTTTCTAAACTTGAGCAAAGAGGAGTGGCCGGAGTTTGTATTGAAGATAAAATCTTCCCTAAAACAAATTCTTTTTTAAGAACTGAAGCACAACCTTTAGCTGATATCGATGAATTTTGCGGTAAAATTAAAGCTGGGCAAGATACCAAACTAGATGATGATTTTTGCATTATTGC